>Ga0207047_1102_pt1 | contig 20271 bp, 15 predicted proteins | sample Alteio_BWMinCont_67_FD_153302 | JGI IMG/M metagenome (GOLD analysis project Ga0207047, IMG submission 153302) | Enriched cells from forest soil in Barre Woods Harvard Forest LTER site, Petersham, Massachusetts, United States -... | ecosystem: Environmental > Terrestrial > Soil > Temperate forest >...
CCTGAATATAGATGCGCGCCCCTATTCAGATAGAAAGATTATTCCGTTGGGTATTACTTCGGATTACGAACAGCAATACATCCTTAGAGTTGAAAATATTGTGATACCAGTGAACGGGCAACTTTACCTGCATGATAAATACCTGAAAAAATATGAGCGTTTGGAACAGGGGGCAGAATACAAATTCGATATCACGACTGATGCTGCATCACAAGGTCAGAACCGGTTTGAGTTGGGGCTTGGTGAAATACCCGGCAATGCAGGTATAGCTAAGACAGGGGAGAACGGGCTTAAGGTAGCTATTGTTCCCAATCCGGCTAAGGATTTCGCAACCATCAGTTTTGAAGCGTCCAACGTGCAGAATACTACGATAAGATTGTTAGACGTATCGGGAACGGCCATTGTTATGATGGACCTGGGTATGACGCAAAACGGTAGTATTGAATTGCCTGTTGATAAACTGGCTTCGGGTATTTACATGATAGAATTAGCATCGGGCGAAAACAAGGTGACACAGAAGTTAATTAAGGAATAGGAGACACTAACATTATAAAAGAAGAGTCATAAAACAAAAAAAGTAGACGATATGAATCAATTAACAAGCCAAAATAAAAAGTGTTTGGGATAATGAAATCATTCAAATTATTTTTAGCATACTCTTCTTCTACGCAGTCTCTACGTAAGGGCATATTGATATATTTTCAAATGCCGTCCCGCTTAAATTTTGTGGAATAATTTACAGCCCCGCTTAGGGTCTTACCCCATGCTCAGGGTTGCCAAAATTATTCTTTAGGTTTTTTGTAAAGAGGTAATTCATAGATGGTATTTGAAATATTTTCATCTTCAATTAAAATACCTCTGCCATCAGCCTCCTGATTAATTCTTTTATTTTCTTTTTCAATTTCTCCAATAGGGATTGCTTTTAATCGCTTTTCCTGAGGAGGATTTAGTTTCTCAGCCTTTTCAAATTCCATTACGCTGTCTAAAATGTCTGGGGGCAAGTCAGTTTCGCACTTGTAGGCAAGTTCAATAAACTGCTTGGCAAAGAAACTATCAACCTGAATTCTTCTTTTGGATAGGTGGGCAAACTTGCCCAATACCCTGCAAATATTATCTCTATCCTCCGGACTTAGTTGTTCGGCGAATTCGTATTCTTCAATTTTTTTCAGGCTTAAGATTATTGGTTCTAAGGCATCCACTGAAATTATATAAACTTTATGGTCGCCAAACCGGAATACAAATTCTTTGAGGGAATAAAGCGTATTTGATGGAATTACAAAGAACATATCGGGCTTTACATTTTCCTGTTTCGTGTATTTTTTTACCCGTTCAGCCTGGTCTTTTATATAATTAGGGAAATTACTAAGGTCATCACCTGCAGGACTTTTTGCATCAAAAATGACATACTCATCGCAGATATAAAGGGTATTGTCCGGTTCGCCCTTAAAGGGTACTTTGTCAATATATTCTATTGTATATTTTTGACAAATGGATTTTATCGCATTTTTTACAAACTCCTGATGCGTACCCCACGTTTCCTTTAATGCTTTTATCCTTTCAATTTCCGCAATATTTCTAATTTCAACTTCTTTCGTCCTTTCTTCTTTAATTTGGTCTTGTATTTTAGATAAAGCAGCTACTGAATTTGAATGTTCTGTTTTTCTAAAATCTTCATCTTTCAGTAATTGCGTGTTTTGTTTTTTAACCTCAGCCAATTCAGTTTGAATATATTGTAAGTCTTTTTTTATTCCTGCTAACTCATTATCCAATTCTCCTTTTCTTTTTGAAAGTTCAGAATTTGTCTGGGTAATTGCAGCAGAGGTCTCATTCAATTTTTTGTTTTCCTTTTCCGATGCGGAATATTTTTCAGTAAGTAAATTCAAATCATTTTGGAACTGATTAATCGTTTTATCCCGCTCTTTTATGGTAGATTCGGCAACTGAAAGACTGTTGGACGTTTGCGATAATTTTTCGGATGTTTCTTTATTGTTTGAATTTAGCTTGTCAATTTCAAAAGTATTTTTGATAACGGTTTCATTCGCAATTTTTAAATCGTTATTGATAATCTGATTTTCTACTTCAAACTTTGATGAGGCTTCTTTTAAATGGTTATTATCGCTAATGAGCATTTGTAAATCCCTGTTAGCATCTATAAGGTCATTCTTTATTTTGCCCCATCCAAATAGTCTGTTGAAAAACCCGACAGATTTTAGGGTTTCAAAAAAGCGTTTAAGATTGTCGTAATTATAGTCCATACAATGAATATTATAATATTCCTGTTAAAAGAAATAAAGTTAACTATACTAATTGATACTCTATTATTAATTTCATGTCTCCCAAAATTATTATTCTATCATTAATGCTCGGAAGGCAGTAGTGCAATATCCCCTTCAACCCAAACAGTAGCTTCATCAGGTTTAAAATCGGTAAAAGGAATGTACATTAACTTGAGTGCGTTATCATTACCATCAGTACATTTTATTGTTGCGCTGTTGCCATCATGTTTCGTCAACGTCCAGACTTGGAAGGGTTCATTTATTAACCCGGATTGATAGCTGGCAATTATGTCCAGAAACCAATAACATTGAAATTTGTCGGCAAGTGCTTTTGCCCCGTCAGTTATCGTTAGTCAGAAACCGCATCTGTAGTAGTTGTCAGAACAGTTGTGTTCTCTTAGTTTATCATTGGCATTCATGTTGTATGTTTTATGGTGTGGCTATTAGCAATAGCTTCATAAGAGGCTGTGACACAAAATAATTATAGCGATTTCAACAAGACAATATATTGCGATAATGTAGGGCTTGTAAATAATTTACAAACCCTGTTGCGATACAAATGCTTGCCAATTAATAAAATTGGCATCGTTAGGATTAAACCAAGCTTTTGGGTCAATATCCAATACTAAGGTGGCTTTTGTACTTTCCATTCGCCATGCATCATCAGGATTTAATTTAAATTTTAAATTTTGTTCTAGATATTTAAGATAAAACAACCATCGTTCCTCGTAACCGTACATACACCAATAAAATTCAGCATTGGGTTCGGGTGGCAAGTCCCCAAAAAAGGTCATAACATTCAGGTCTCTTATCGGACAATTAACATATCTAAGTCTGTCCGGATTACTCTTATTTCTATTTGTATATACCAACACCACGTTTTGCAATAGTTTTAGCCTTTCAATTGCTTCGTCAAATTCTTTTTCATTTATAAATAATTCTTCTGGAATGGAGAAGCATAAAAATCCACTGTATACGCTGCGCCTAACTTTACCAATGCTATAAGATACCGAAACAGGAAATCGCCCCTGACTAATAAGAGCAAAGCCATTAGCTTTTAATTCTCTCAATCTCCACCAATCCGGTAACTTATTTAATTTTATCGTCTTGTCAAAGGAGACCTGGTCACAGAACAATTTGGTTATATCCTCCTGACTTCCGGCGGTGATTAATTTATAAACTAAATAGAAATTTATTACAGAATCACCGCGCTCTCCACAACCGATTTCTAACTTTCGTCCACCCAATTTTGAATAAGCTAAACTTATTTGCTTTGGTTGATTAGACGTGGGTAATATTTCACCATGAAGATTTGAAATAATTTTTACTCTATCGGGTTCAGTTGGTGAAATGGGTAATACATTAATAATCGGTGCAGGTGGTGTAGGTAGTGTAAGTTCATTTGAAATATCTTGAACGGGCGTTGACTTTTGAAGTTCTCCATATGCAGGGGCAAACTGCGCGCTTACAAGTTGCACTTTAGGTTTACCCAAAATCTTTTTGGCATTCTGATGTATTAATAAAAAATCAGCAATATCTTGCCCATCCCTCTTTTCAATTGGAATATTATTATAAAGGAAGTCGGATACAATGAAAGTTGCGATATGCTTTAGTTCGTTTGCTTTTTTAGTCCATAAACTTTGTGCATTAACATCGGGGAATAAATAAGCTATTTTATCATTAAGAACTTTACACTTTTCTTCGGACAATCCATCCATGCTTCCTGTAGCCAACCAGTTCCAATCAGGATATAATAAAGCACAGATTATTGCAGTTTTTTCACCTTCCACAATAGCTATCGGCTTGTCAGGGTATTTAGCTAATAAGCGTTCTCCGAAAAAGCATTGATTTAATACGTAATTCGGAATTTCAACTTTCTTATGTATCCAATCTACCGGGGGGATATTATTTTTTAATCTTTTTCCTGTTTTTGGGTCATAGTTAATTATTTTACCAGCGCGCACGTTTTTCGACATATCAATCTGCCAATAGATAATTCCCCCAGTCTTTGCAGTTCCAAAAAAATACTTTTGCCTTATGTCATGTAATGAAGCCTCATTAAAATATTTGCGTAAATATTTTACGAGATTATTTTCATTTATGCTTCTTTTGACACTTGCTTCTAACATGGATTGTGGTATGTATGTCATCTCAGTTGATTTTTCCGGTGTTTTAATATTATTTGTTGTATTTTTTCTTTTAGGTTTTAGTTCTTTATGGTCCCTGAAATATTCAGATGGCCGATAATGATAACCGCATTTTTTTCTCCTGTTACAAATACCAACCGTATCAGCCACATACTCTCCAGTGTCTATATATATATACCTTGTAAATTCTTTTTGCGCACATGCTGGGTTGGGACATATATGTTTAATGCCCGGTCTGACATAGGATTCTAAAGTAAACCTGCGATTATTTTTCATTTTATAATTTTTTTCTGGGGGCTTGGGACCGGCTTTTATTGTTTAGGGATATATATATACATTGTCTTTTCGTTATTCTCCGAATTTTTATCATTCCTATCATACATATACCCCAATTTTCCGGTTTTGCTATTCCCATGTCCCCAGTTTGGGAATAGTGGAAGCTTGAATTCTGATTTTTAGGGGTATATCCCCCTCCTTTCCGACTTTCATAAGCACGTTAATAAATAATCATGTACCTATAAGACCGGGACATTACCTCCAATTTTGACGAAGGAAAAAAAGGATGTGTTACCCGAATGTTTAAGTTCAAGTTTCCACCCATTATTAGACGCATACTTTTTTAACCAATCGGTCAGCTTTCGTTGCTTAAAATCTCCTCCATAATTAAAGCTTGTTTTGAAGTCCTCGTAAAGGTCGGGGGTGATATATTTTTCCCCCAACTGAAAACTTTTTCCATTAACCCAGGCAACAAATTCTTCACTGGTAGATTGTATAAGGTAGTTTTTTGACATTCCTTTTGGCTCACAGTAAACAAGTCCATTGTTTAAATGATAGGTGACACAGTCAAGCATAAACGAATAGAATTTATTAAATTCCATTGTATCCCAATCATTTTTATCAAAGAAAATGCAACCGTGCTCCGTTTTAATAGGCTCTTCATTACCATTTTCTATTAGTTTGCTATAATGGTCAGAAAATTCTGTAATGAATTGTCGCCGCTTTACGGTTGTGCCGCTGCCAGACATAATTCCGTTAGAACTTATATACAATTTGGGACTATCTTCCGGGTTAATGTGATATTCTGTCTGATATTTTTTTTCAATATCCCATCCTTCAGTAAGAACTGAATTGAAGATTTCAAAGGGAAATCCCGGAGGCGGATCATCAACCCAAACAATCTGTGTACTATCAGTAATTCGTTGAAATTTGAATTTATCATCAGGTTTAAATTTTTTGCCATCAATTGTTACCACATTGCGTAATTGCATAAGGGCGTTGCCCAAAAGTCCTTTTCCCGTGCCACCCATTGGATTAAATATGTCTGTAATGCATTCGTCATAGGCTATAACTGCCTGGGCTTTAGTTGGGGATTTAGAATGGTGTAGCAAATATCCAATTGCCGATTTTATGGTGGAATATCTGTTTTGTTCGTTATTACATACGTTACGGATGAATTTAACAAAGTGGCCGGTCCTGAAATCTTCAACAAATTCAAATGCTCGCTGTATTATTTGACTACCCCATATACAATAGCCGAGCAAATTGGCATATTCTACAACTTCTCTTCCATTTTGAGTTACTTTAATTATATGATTCTTAAAATAGAAGAAGGCTGCTTCTTTTGTATCACGCAAAATAGGTTTTTCATGAACAGATAACTGTTCAAGAAAAGCGTCGTTGAAAATCAGGTGGCTTTGTCTTAAAAACGTTTCCCGCAATTTTTCAGGCTTTTCAAATACTTTTAGCCCACTGAATTCAAATTCTAATGGAGTATTAATTGCTTTTATATAGTTCCATATGCTGTCTTTCATGTTGTACTTAGCAGCATCATTGATAATGTTATCGTGTTCATGGATAAAGAAATAACTGTTATTTTCCCTGACCCTTTTGTAATATCCCATGGATTGCAACTTTATGAGAATCCCGTCCCGGTATATACCTTTTAAAGAATAATCGTCATTATCGAATTCGTATAACCATATATCATAAACAAATTCACTGGCTGAAATTTTAATTGGTACTGCAATGTTTTCCTTACCCTTCGTTATAAGTTCTTCTTTATTTGCCAAAAGGTAGTTCAGATGCTCACCAAAGGAAGTGACATTTACATTTTCATCCACTATATCTGGCTTGCACATATTGCTCAGACTATACGAAGAATGCGAAAACTCTCCATTTTGAATGTCTGCATTGGACTGTTGCTCTATGTTCGATACTTCAGTTTGTATTGCTGCTGTATCATTATTTGCTTTTTCGGGCAAACCATCGGTATTGATAATTGATTCCATAATCTATATTGTTTTGTTATTGTTTAAATACTTTTCAATAGCGTTAATTTCAAACATCCTCTTATTTCCAACTTTTATACTATCAAGCCCGCCATTTTTTATAAGCTTATTTACAGTTCCACGGCTTAGTCTTAAATAGCTGCATGTTTCCATCATGGTAAGCAGTTTTATCGCTGCATCCTGTGAAGGGTTTAATTTTAAATGCATGCCTATGCCGTCGCGTACCTCTTCGCGGACAATTTGCCTTATTGCTTCGATGAACTCTTTAAGGTCAATTTTTGCGATAATTTCACTCATGATTATTAACTGGTTTACATGCATTGATAATGTAAATGGTTATTGGTTCAGCTATCTATATTCAGGCATATACCTGACAAGAAAATCTTCCCACGGCATTATTTTCTTCGCTGGTTTATAAATAGCACCAGGGTCATAGGTGATACAAAAAACTTCAGTTTCTTTACTTAATGGTGTGACAACAAGTTCAGGATGTATGAAAAGAAACTTCCGATAAATGGCGCACCTGTTTTGGAAATCTTCGTAGGTGTTGGCGATACCTATGTAGCAAATAATTGCAACATCATATCCCTGAGAAAAAACGGCAACAGCATTTTCTATTTTGATTAAATCAGGTATAGAGAATCTTGCTTCATTATCTAGAAAATACCATGGTTTAACATAGAAAACAGCGAATCCATTGTGGGTAAATTTGAAATCGCCATTTTTTTCAACTTCATATTTTGTTACCGAGTAGGACGGTAGCGCACTCTTTAGGCAATTCACAATTTCCATTAGTTTTATATCAAAATCCTCGTCATGTCTTCCAAAATTCTCATGGTATTCAACTAATAAATCGCTCATTTTGATAACGCCAGATACGCGATAGGCACCTAAGACTCTATCCACCAAATCTTTAAGATTACTTGTCCAATCTATTTCCCTGCCAGGATAAAAAACATTATTACCTAATTTTTTTGAAACGGATTTAGCCCCTTGTATTAATTCTAAACTGCTGGTAAAGTATGATTGCTTTTTTATCTCCAAGTCAGGCCAATCACTTTTGCTCAATCCAGAAATGATTTTCGCAACTGGATACGCTGTATAAAATTCATCAATTGATTTCTTCCTGCCGCAAGAAGTACATTCACCGACCGATGGATGTACCGGCTCACCGGTTTCGGGGGAAAGTTCTCTTCGAAATACTTGCGTTTTTTCGCATTCTAGACAGAAGGTTAATGTCTCGTCAAACTTTGTTAATTGATTTTCCATTTGTTTTAGATTTTTTTTAAATTGGAATTTGTGATAAATAATACTTGGGTACTTACTTTATTCATTGATTTTTTCATTTTAACCACATCAATTATTACAGCATTTAATTAAACGCACCTGATTACCTATATGTAGGGCTGCCATAGTTATTGACAGCCCTACCAGGGTTTCAGCATTAGTCGCCTGGAATTTCGGACCATATTTTTGTGTCAGTGTATATGATCCGGTTGTTATTCCTTGGCTGGTCAATCCACTTTTCCGCGATACAGTAGATTCTTAGCTGCTTGAGTGTTTCTTCTTTCTCAAGCATTTGGGAAAAATCGTAAATGTCCCTAACCATGTCGAGAGGAATTTCTGAATCTGCATATATCGTGTATCTGCAGAATCTCGCGACGCTTACCGCGTAGTTACTAAAGTGTGTAATAACCCCGCCAATTTCGGTAAAGTCAACATACGTAAAATCGCCAAACGGATTGTTCGGGAAAATATACTTCGGTTTTCTTTCGGCTTTGGTATCGATAAGCCGGTACTCTACATTGCCGGGATTATAACATGGCGCTCCGGTACATTGGTCATGAGGAAAAACAAGATTCCTTCTTCTCTTGCCTTTGCTGAATTTTTCCAGTTCAACAAAAGCATCCCAAATACATGAGTAGGGCTTGCATTTCACGGTAGAAAATTCTTTCATTTCTCCATTCGCGATTACCCATTCCGGGTAGATACCTGAAAGCGGGCCTGAGCCCGACTTGTTATAAACTACGTAAGCTTCTATTTCTTTCATGTTGTTATGTTTTTTTAAGTTAAAATAATAGTTGTTAAAAGTTGGTTTTGACAGTTGAGGATTTAGTTGGCGTGGCTATGGGGGGCGAATGTGAAGCCAGCCGATTATAGAATGACTTAAGCTTGCCGTATTTAATAATGGTCTATTTTGCATTGACTTTTGCAATTAAGAAAATTCAAAAGTAGAAGTCTATAAGTGTGTAAAGAAGTGAGTGAATACCGCCTCCGAAGTGCCTTCGTAAGTTTATAGCCGAATCTAAAAATCTATTTGATATTGTAATGCAGATTTGATAATGCTTCACACAAAATGGAGCGATGCGAGTGTTTCAAGGAAATAAAATAGAAAATTCTTTCAGGCTCCGAAAGAAGAAAGTTTATAATAAAAAATGAGGAACCGATAATAATTAGTAGCGGTTACTAAAGCCTATTATTGTGTATCGTATAATAGTATTACGATAGATAGGACGGTTTATTGGGCTCTGTTTTTTTTGAGGGAATTTGCAATTTCTTCCAGGCGTTTTATAGCATCACTTTTGGGATTATGCCCATTACTAAGAGCTTTTGTGTCGAATTTCACGTCATATTCTTTATTAAAAAAACAATTTTCAGTTACCTCCCAATGGTCTTTTGCTTTCATTATGATTTTAGTATCTTGTTTTTGCTTTTTGAGTTTTCCACACATATATTTTATTAGGTATGCTAATTCTGGTGGTTCCCCCATCCATACGATTGTGGCAGCTTCTTTTGCATCATCACCTTTCATTTTAAAGACTCTGCGGATATCTGCTATAGAAGTATTTCCATCAATGTATTTATTCTTTGTTAGTTTTTTGAAAAAAGTTGTCAGCATTTTTTTATCAGAGGAAAATTTAAGATTAACTTCAAAACAATAAACTTTATTTGGGTCAACAATCTTTCCTTCTATCAATTGTTTATGCCTACTTTCCAGTTTTTTCAATGTTTTATTTTCTTCCACGCCTATAGCAATTGACTCCAAATATTTATCAACCGTGGGTCCAATTTTATTTTTTTCCACACCTAAAGCAATCGACTCCAAATATTTATCAACCGTGGGTTCATCAATTTTCATCTCCAAATCACATTCATTAAAGAGGTTTTTGAAATATTTTAAAGGGAAACCTTCTTTTTTATCCGCTAATTTATCAGCTATAAAAAATGCCAGTGTTTCAATATCCCATAAATAAATATTTTTTATTTCAGAGTCTAATTGCCCCCATTCGTATTCATTGGAAATTATTTTTAAGATATATTTCTTTCGGATATTTTCAATACGACCTTCTAAAATAAGTTTATCATCAATTTTAACCTCATATTCCTTTTTTGATTCTCTAAATTTTTTATTTATTTCAGATAATGTGCTATCAATAGATATTTCTTTAGTATTAAGTTTTATACTTAACTTTTTTCCATTAATTATGTCTAAGGTTTCTGTTCTTTTTTCTTCGTTCTCAATAAACCGATTAATTTCTTCATCAATCTTTTTTTTAACTTCCGTCAAGAAAATTTCTGTTTCCATATCCATAGCTGTAATGTTTTACTGTCAAATATAGTGGTTATAGTTTACAACAAATATAGCCTTCCTAACATAATTCCGGTCTTCCAATCGTTCATGGTTTAAATTTTTGCAATACTATTTCGGAGTTGAATAGAAATTGCTAAAAATTAATTGGCAAACATTATACACATAAATGACATTGAATTCTGCTACTCCCGCATTGTTTGTGTGTATTGGGTTTCTGAACAATTACGGAGTTAATTCGGAGTAGTGGTGTATGCACTTTATAACAGTAAGGGAGCTTCATAAATTTATCAAAAATATAAGGCAAATGGCTGTTCAGCTAAAATTGAAATGATAGGCTACCGGTGAAATTTTATACTTAACAATATGCGATTGATTAACTTTTACTTCACGTTGGACCAAACCTTTTTGGACCAAACCTTTAAAGAGGGTCTGGACCATCGTGTATGTAAAAGGGAACGCGAGGAAGGTAAGAATGTAGATTGCTGGTATAATCCAAATCCGACCAGCATATATCTTTCATGGAGTATTGGCGGCAAGTACTTTAAGTGCCCGGTAGGTCAGAGTATCCGGCCGGTGGACTGGGATTGGCGGTTAAAGCTACCGGTGAGGAAGCACCGCAATTATCTTGAATTAAGCGTTCTTTTAAAAACGATTAAGTCCAAGACTGAAAGGGAATACCTCAATGCTCGAACCAATAACGAAGCTATTACACCTGAAACAATAAGGACGATGGTTATCAGAATTATCAACGGCAACCATAGTATTGCTGATGAAGGCAAGTTTTGGGAAGCCTATGATGAATTCATTACAGAGAAATCTTACCTGGTAAAACCAAGCACGATTGCCAAGTACCGGTCTTTGCGTAAAACATTGGAAGGGTTTGAAAAAGCTAAATATCCCATGACTTTTGAAGCAGTAACTATGAAATGGTATACTGATTTCCTCATTTATAGTATTGGACTTGGCAAAGTCAATTCAAGCATAAATAAGGATATTAGGCAATTAAAAGGATTCCAAAACTGGGCATATGAAAGGAATTATACTCGCTCCATTGAACATAAAAAATTTAGGTGCCAGGAAGATTATTCAGACCCTATATTTTTAACACTGGATGAACTTGCACAGATAGAAAGGTATGATGCAAGCGCAAGTGCGAGTAAAGCATTGTCTAAAGACATTTTTCTTTTTCTATGTTATACTGGTCAACGTATCTCAGATGTAGCATTACTCAAAAAGAAGCATATAAGGGCTTCAACGTGTGGCCCCGGTATGGAATGGGAGTTATATCAGGAAAAAGGAAATAAGCAGCGCGCCGTACATATTTACTTGATAGATAAAGCAAGGAAAATACTTGACAAATATCTTGCGGACAAGGGTGACGATGATTTTATATTTCCTCGACAGTCATCAGTAATAATAAACAGGAATTTGAAGAAGATTGGTAAGTCTGCCGGTCTATGTGAATTATTGACGAAGGTAAACTTCAGTGGTAAAGCTAAGCGAGAAACTACAATGCCTAAATTTTTCTTCTTAAGTTCACATGTCGCAAGACGAACCTGCGTGAGTCTGCTCAGTTCAATCAATATGCCTGACCATGAAATTCAATCTGTTACAGGGCATGCATCGTCCAAAGAGATGAAGCCGTACCGCGGAATATTTAGGCAAAACGTTAGAGAGGGTTTGATTAGGGCTTTTGAACAGAAGGAAGCAGTCTAAAATACCTAAACCTCACTATCAAAAATAAGTATCGATAAAAAAAGCAGGAGTTAAAACCCCTGCTCAAACGCTTGTCAAAAGAGGAATTTATTTTTTAGCTTTAGCTTTGCCGCCAGCAATTTTATCTTTAAAATCCTTCCCCGCTTTAAATTTAGGAACCTTACGAGCTTTTATCTTTATAGTAGCTCCTGTTTGGGGATTCCGTCCGTTGCGAGCAGCGCGGTCAGAAACTGAAAACGTGCCAAAACCGACAAGAGTGACTGTATCTCCTTTCTTTAAAGAAGATGTAATAGCGCCTGTTAAGGAATCAAGCACGTCATTTGCTTCTGTTTTGGTTATTCCGGAATCTTTGGAAAGTTGGTCAATTAATTCTGCTTTGTTCATATTAGTATAGTTTGTTTTGAAGTGCGATAATACAAAAAGTCAGGCAATTTTTGTAAAAATGATTTTTGAGCAAAGGGACTTGTTATGAATAAGGGGAGGTACTTAAACTAACCAAATTAGCTGGCTCTTTGGTAAAAATTAATGTATCTGATAAAGTGGATTTTTGTATTTATCATATTCTGATTGTAAAGCGGGATTATCAGGGAATTCCTTTAAAGCCTCAGCAAGAACTGCAGCGGCATCATCGGCATGTTCGGAACGAAATTTATATCGGCTATACATAATGTAATCATCAGGAGTTAATCTATCTTCCGGCGCCAATTCATCACAGTGTTCTGTCATCCATTTAATCCATTCAAGGGGTACATCACTATATTTACCTTCTTTCATCAAATCGATATTTTGACGGGTTTCCGGAGATGGCTGGGGATATTCTTTAGGTTTTGGTTTAATAGTTGGTTGTGTAACTACGACTGGCGTATTAGAAATCTGTACGGCATTTGATTCCACACTTGTGATTTTTGTATTGGTCACAGCTGGGGTATTATCGGATATTGTATCCAATACGACCTTTCCATTTTCATTATAACTTTTCATCTCATAAACGCCGTCCGCACAATCACTACCGGTATTACTTTTATAAAATCCACCCACGTTAATTTTGTAACGCCCTTCATTATATGCGTATTTATAAAGAAATTCCCAGTTTAAAAAGCGTTTTCCCTTATTACCATAATTGTAGAATTTTTTCCAACTTATGCTGCCATCTTTGTAAAATTCTTCAGTCAGAACTTCTTTCTGATATTGCAGGCTGAACATTTCACTATAATAATACTTCCAAAGCCCGTCTTTCTGGTCATTTTTGTAATTACCAATTGATTTAATGCTGTTGTGTCCTATGTCATCATAATAATAAGTACATAACCCATTCATTTTGTTGCTACCAGAAAAAGTGCTTATTGAAAGTATGGCACCATCTGTATTATATTCTATATCCTTACCGGTTCTTTCACCGGCAGAATTCAAATAATAATCTTCCTTCTTGTATTTTTTCAGATAGTCATAATAAGTAACTATATGTTGCTGGCCGGTTACGTTGATTGTGACAACCGTAGCCATTAATATTGTTAAGATATTTTTCATAGTTTTAGTCATTTTACCATAAGTTAAAGATTACTAAGTTTATTGTTTCGCTTTATAAACTGAATACGCTGACAAAGTATATACTAGAAACAAAATGCCATTTGTTATAATGTATATCAGCATTGAAAATGGGTAAAGAGTAAAAATTAGATTGCTAATTATCGCCACCAAAAAAGAGATTAGTGATACCGTTCGTACCATCACAGTTGTTCTTGGTAAATTAAAGCTAACCCCAATGCTGAGTAAAAGGGTGACTAGCAGAAAGATAAAGCTACCAACTCCAATGAACAATCTGTTTGGTGTTACCTTATAACTATAAAAGCCATAGGCAAGTAATGCGCTTATTCCTGTTGCAATGATTGATTTTATAAAATTGGATTTCATAACTGTTATATTTTATTGTGTAGGTGCAGATGGTGGTGAAGGTGGAGGCGGTGGACCGAATGAAAATAACGTTAATAGTTCCGGTACATTTTCGGCTATCTCCCACGCAGACATGCCTTGTTTCCAGACATAATGCGCCTTTGTAAATTGTCCGGTCTGGGCAAATTGTTGAAGTTGAGGAATTGTATGTGGGCCCGATTGCTTCCCGTCTATTGCAATTAGGTATTGTATAGTCTGGGGAGTGGGAGGCGTAGATTGTTGATTCATATTACCCATCATTCCTGCCATCTGCCCGCCCATCTGACCACCAATTGCCATTCCCGCCATCATTCCTGCGGGATTCATTCCGGTTCCGCCACCCAAATCTACGTGGCTCATTTTACCAAGATTTTCAGCCGCAGCTTTTAGAACTTCCGTCTGTTGGTTAAGTTGATGAACATTAAAGTTTTGCCCTTCTACTCCAAGTTCCATCCCTTTTCGCTGTATGCGCATTGTTTCGTCAAGGTTGGTAATACCAATGTCCGTTTGCGCTTCAATAAACTTTGTTTGTTGGTCCACAGTAGCACCCTTCAATTGAAGATAATGGGGGTGTTCCTCATTAAGTTCAATTGCGTTTATGTCTAACCGTTTCATATTTACACCGAAATCGCTTTCAATTTCAGGTTGCAATTTCGTTTTCACAAGTGCGTTTATATCGTCTATCTTTCGTTCCAACTGCATCACAGGAATACCCGCCTCAGTGGGGATATTTATAACAATGGCCTTGATTTTCCTTATTATGAAATCCTTTATTTGGGTCTGAAAGGCTTCCAGGTCAAAATTGATAAGACGATTAAGTTTTATAAAACTCTTATAATCGGTGAGGTTAAAAGTCAAAGTACCTCTTACAGCACAAGGCACTCCTAAATCCATAAACCTTGGGTCAAAAACATCGAAATAGGGCACACCAAATTTTATCTGTATGTTTCCTGATAGGTTAATAAAATAGATTTCCGCCTGAAATGGAGACTCTCCGCCGAACGCTGCGCCAACAATGCTGGTTAAAACAGGGAAGTTCGCTGTTTTAATTATTCCATCATAAGGACCGATAATGAAATCTTGTATAATACCCTCATTTTGTTGGTAAAAAAACACAGCAAGCTCGCCGTCTTTTACACGCAGTCTACTACCATAGCGTATTGCGTTTTCTTTTTTTGTAGTGTTTGCCCCACCTGATGGTGTCCATTTGTGAACAAGATATTCTTGTTCTTCACATCGGATGACATCCATTAATCCGCCTTCGTTTTTGTTGCCGAAAATGCCCATTGTTTTAGTTTTTAGAATGAATTTTCATCTTCAATTTTCACTTGGAATTTTTTTGGTAATTGTTCGTTTATTGCTTTTTTCCTTTCAAGAAAAGTCTTATAAACGTCCCTTTCTAAACTTTCAGCATTGATATCCGTGATGTTTGTGTGGACATCTGTACTTATTTTTTGCCAGATAACTTTTGATAACCCAAATTTTATCTCTGAATATTTTTTATCTGCTAATAATGGTTCCAAAGCATCCATTTCTTTGGTAAGTTTATGAAGTTGTATTTTACTTCTTATAAGAACTATGTTGTCTGCCGATTTAATTTTTGAAATAACCTGGTTTGCTTCGTCAATTTTATTTTCTTCAATTAACGATTCTGCTTTTATTACCAAAGGTGATTCCGCATTTTTGGTTTCAGAATCATTTTCAAATTGGCTTCCTGTTTGTAGAATGAAAAATGTACTCAAACCTATTAATGTTATAAAGCCGTAAAAAAAATATGCTATAATTTTACCCTTCTTTCGTTTAGCTTCAATTCCCCTAAGCTCATTATCCAGTTCATCAAGCGAAAGCTTGACTTTCTTATTTTCACCAAATAAAGTTTTTGCGTTTCTGAAATGCTTCTCAAATGTGGCTTTTAGATTATTAAACGTCGGTTGAGCATTCTGAATCCCCGCTTCTCGTATTTTTTTCTTTATAACTCTCCAACTTATTACTGCTAAAATCAACCCGAGAAAGCGCAAATCGTTGTTTAACTGAAATCCAATAGCTAATACTATTAGAGATAATATCGGCAATGAAATATAAGAATGATCCCAAAGAGTTGTAAAAGCATTCGGCTGTTTAATAGACTTAATTTCAACCAAAGTATCCTCTATATCTGAAATTAAATCTTCTAACCCTTTTTCAGATTCTGAAGATTTTTTCCCTGAATCGATTACAAATCCGCAGGATGAACAAACCTTACTTAAAGCCGGTATAATATCATTACAGCTTGGGCATTTAATTACATTATCTTTTTGTTTTGAATAAGCACCTTCTTTTTGCCTTAATTGTAATTTCCCTTCTAAAACCATTTCAAATTCATCATGCTGAATTCCCTCCGCTTCTGCTTTTCTGAAAAGCACTTGTTTTTCTATATCGGTTAATACACCATCAGCAAGCGCCAATTCAATGAGCTTATCTAAATTTTCACTGTACATAACAATTGTTTTTCTGTTACGCCAGAGGTTCCGATGGCAGGTTATTAAAATAGAGGGGGCGTGAACCTTGGTCTACAACTGAGCCAGAAGGGACCGACAAGCCCCGAACGTCCAGAATGCAGTAAGGCCACGCCCTTTGGGGCGCGGAGACTTACTATTCCTGACGTTCTAAAATTTTGTCGGTTTTTCTGATTAGGAAAGTAAACTACGCTATCTCTTTATGTTTTATCTTTTATTCTATATACATTGATTTTTGTTCAGCAACAAAGATAAGACGCCTTTGTTGGGGAAACAATGGGGGGGATACTGAAGTAATTTAATTTCTTTGTCATTGTGCCTGCCTGTAATCAAGTCATTTTTTATTGTCGCGTAATTCTAAGATAAGTGTTTTTAATTCCTGCAAATCGGTTTCAGGTGGTGGCAATGTGCCGGTCTGGTGTTTGTAATACTTCCATATTTCCAAAATATCCTCGCTATTTATTGTATAGGGTGCATAATTACGGTTTAATGATTTTAGCAGGACTTCTCCGGTAGCCTCTACTGTTACCAATTTAAAAACAAAGTCCTGCGTGCTTTTAAGGATAATGATACAGGGGGTGCCAGGTTTTATGCTTTTCCAATCCTGGACGTATTGGGCAATTACTTCACTGTTTTCCGGAATAGGCAACATGGAATCTCCTGTCGTTGGAAACATCCTGAATGTTCCCGATTTGGGTAAGTTAGGTAAACTGAATTTTGGTAGTCCGGCAATGTATTCCGGGTCGTTATAGCCCGACCTGTACCCGGCTTTTGCCTTAACAGGCACATATTCGGCATTTTCCCTATTGTTTTTATCTACCGTAATCGCTAATACCCGTATTTTGCTTCCGGTCATATACACATCATTTCCGGCAAGCAATTCCTTAATCTTTAATTCTCCCAATTTTGTAAGGTCTATTTTCAGCAGGCTGTCTACGCTTACCTTAAAATATTCGGAAAATTTTATCATGTCCATTGCAGACGGGTTAATTGTCTTCCCCGACTCCAAGGCCTGAAGTTTATTCCTTAATAAATCAAGCTGTTGAGACAGTTCTTCCTGGCTCATTTTATTGCGCTCCCTCAGAAATCTGATGTTATTATGAAAAAAAATCTTTGCAGGCATCATTTTTAATTGTTATTATTGGAAACATAACATTGTTGCTATCAGCAACAAAAGTAAATAACTTTTTTGATAATGCAACCGGCAAATGAGAATATAATTCAACAACTGCAAAAGGAAGTGCTTTCTCTGCAAAAGCTGAAAAGGGGTTCGGGGCAAATCCTTAATACCGGGTTGCGGGAACTTGAAAGGGCATTTCCGGATAACACTTTCCCATTAGGGGCAATGCATGAATTTATCAGCAATGCAAGGGAAGATGCTGCCGCTACAAATGGATTTATGGCTGGGCTCCTCAGCCGGTTGATGCGAAAAGACAGCATAGCAGTATGGGTAAGCAGCAAACGAACCCTTTTTCCCCCGGCTCTGAATATTTTCGGAATAGCTGCTGAGCGTATCGTTTTTATTGACCTGTGGCGACAAAAAGATGTATTATGGGCAATTGAGGAAACATTGAAATGTGAGGCAATATCCGCAGTTATCGGCGAATTAAGTGAACTAAGTTTTACGGAATCAAGACGGCTTCAACTTGCAGTAGAGCAAAGCAGAGTGACCGGCTTTATACATCGCTATAATCCCAAAAATGAAAACGTTACGGCATGTGTTACCCGCTGGAAAATCAAACCACTTACCAGTGAAACCGAAGGAATACCGGGTATAGGATTTCCCCGCTGGAATGTTCAATTGCTCAAAGTACGGAACGGTAAACCCGGCGCATGGCAAATCGAATGGTCGGCAGACCATTTCAGGCAGATTTCCCGGCAGGCTTTCTCTATTCCGGAAATTCAAAAACGTAAAACCGGATAATATGCCCAAGCGTTACGTTGTAATATGGTTTCGTCTTTTAAAAACGGATTGGATGGTGCGTCACCAGCCAATGCTTAAAGATGCACCGTTTGTAATGGCTGCACCGGAACGTGGGCGGATGGTTATAAAAGCGGCTACCAAAGCAGCCCGGGCAAAAGGTATTAATGTGGACATGGTTGTTGCAGACTGTCGTGCTATTTATCCTGCACTTCAGGTTTTTGATGATAAACCCGGGTTAGCTGAGAAATTACTCAATGCCCTTGCTGAATGGTGTTTACGATATACACCCACAGTGGCTGTTGATTTACCGGATGGGTTAATCCTTGATGTTAGCGGCTGTCCACATCTTTGGGGGGGCGAGCGGCTTTACCTTGATGATATTATTACTAAGCTGAAAGCCTTTGGATATTATGTACAGGCAGCAATGGCAGATACAATCGGCGCAGCATGGGCGATTTCCCGTTTCGGAAAAGCTTCATCAATAATTGAACCTTGCAGGCAGGCAGAAGCTATATTGCCATTACCTCCCGCTGCATTACGCCTCGAAGCCCCCATATTGGAGCGTCTTGAGAAACTTGGATTACACCAAATCAGCAGTTTTATCAATATGCCGCGAAAGGCGCTGCGCAGGCGCTTTGGTCAGCCCCTTCTGATGAGGTTGGAGCAGGCATTAGGCCAGGAGTATGAGGTCGTTGAACCTATACAACCTGTTCAGCCCTACCAGGAACGGCTGCCAAGCCTTGAGCCAATCAGAACAGCAACAGGCATTGAAATTGCGATAAGGCGACTGCTGGAAAAACTTTGCATGCGGCTTGCCAAGGAAGAAAAAGGGGTAAGGAAGTGTGTATTCAAAGCCTACCGGGTAGATGGCAATCTTCAGCAGATGGAGATAGGCACTAACCGTCCCACCCGAAACGTTGAGCATTTGTTCAAACTCTTTGAAATAAAAATACCAACTATGGAGCCGGCTCTGGGCATAGAGGTATTTACAATAGAAGCGCTTATAGTAGAAGATATTTCAGCTTCGCAAGATGCACTATGGGACATTACAGAAGGCGGCAACGGTACGGCAATAGCAGAATTGCTGGACAGAATAGCAGGTAAATTAGGAGTGAATACAATTCACCACTATTTACCAGATGAACATTATTGGCCGGAAAGGTCTGTTAAAGCAGCTTCTTCCTTTGAGGAAAAGCCACAAACAAACTGGAGAACAAACCTGCCGCGCCCCATACATTTATTAACACGTCCCGAAACTATTGAGGTAACCGTCCCTATGCCTGATTATCCGCCGATGCTTTTCTACTACAAGGGTATATTGCATAATGTAAGAAAAGCAGATGGACCGGAAAGAATAGAGCAGGAATGGTGGCTGGAGCAAGGACTGTTCAGGGATTACTATTGTGTAGAGGATGAAAATGGCGCAAGATATTGGTTGTTCAGGTTGGGTAGTTATGGTAGCGGAGAACCTAAATGGTTTATTCATGGATTTTTTGCATAAGAATCAGCGTATGAGTTATACAGAACTGCAGATAACAACGAATTTCAGTTTTTTAAGGGGTGGTTCTCATCCTGAAGAATTAGTAGAGCAGGCAATAGCATCCGGCTATAAAGAAATAGCCATAACAGACAGAAATACTTTGGCTGGAATTGTACGCGCCCATATTGCTGCAAAAGGGAAAGATATACGCATTATACCATCCTGCAGGCTGGACTTACTGGATGGCTCAAGCCTGCTTGCCTATCCAACGGATAAGGAAGCTTATGCAAGACTTTCAGCTTTGCTGTCTGAAGGCAATATCAGGACGGAAAAGGGGCAATGCCATTTGTACAAGTCAGATGTATTCCGGTATGCAAAAGGAATAAAGTTTATAGTTGTTCCACCGTCTTCTTTAAACATTAAT
>Ga0207047_1103_pt1 | contig 19998 bp, 20 predicted proteins | sample Alteio_BWMinCont_67_FD_153302 | JGI IMG/M metagenome (GOLD analysis project Ga0207047, IMG submission 153302) | Enriched cells from forest soil in Barre Woods Harvard Forest LTER site, Petersham, Massachusetts, United States -... | ecosystem: Environmental > Terrestrial > Soil > Temperate forest >...
GACTTCAATTATAAGAATGATAAGGAGTTGAAACCGGAACCTGTTCGCCAGAGTGAATCTAATTTTTTTAAAAAGGCAATTGAGGCTTTTTTTAATTTCTTTACTAAAGCCGGTAAGCCGTTGCTGTGGCTTATTGTGCTGAGTGTTGTAATATTCATTGTCTATAAGCTGTTTACGAATAATAGCATATTGTTCAGTAAAAACAAGAAGGTCATCAGTGATGAAACAGATGTTGAGGAAGAAGATTTTACCACTGCCAACTGGGAATTGCAACTGAAAGAGGCGATGAAAAACAATGACCTGCGTCTTGCGGTAAGGTATAGTTTCATGTGGCTGTTGCAGGTATTGCAAAAACATGAACTGATACAATACAGGGATGACAAAACCAACTATGAATATTATTCCGAATTGAATGATACTGCTTTCAAACAGCCTTTTAAGCAATTGTCGAGGCAGTATGAATATGTATGGTACGGGAGGTTTACGTTGTCGCCGGAGGACTACCGGCAATATATAAACACATTTAACAACATAAAAGATGAGTTAGGCGGATGATTTTGCGGCGCTTAAAATATAGCAACGGATTATTTGTTCTTGGCATCGTGATGTTATTAAGCGGCTGTATGCGTAATAAGGAAGATGATGAGAAAGAAAAATGGAATGTGACGCTTAATAAAGAGGATAAAAAACCTTATGGCACCTACCTGGCATATCAATCGCTTCAGTATTATTTTCCCGGTGTAAAAGTGGAGCCGTTAGCAAGCGCTTTCAGGTACGATAATATGGATAATAACATGAAGTATAATTATTATGGTACATCCTTAATGGTATTGGTAGGGCTTGATTTTTTTGTTACCGACAAGGAGTGGAATCAATTACTAAACTTTGCAGACAACGGAAATGAGATTGTGATTTTTTGCAGCCGTCTTGATAAAAAAATAGAAGAAACCCTGAAGTGTCATAAAAAACTCGGCAATTACGAAGCATACCCTTCTTATTACTTTGGTATTGGTAAGGATATTAATGAAAATGTTCTAAGCCTTACCGGTGAGCCGGACAGAACATATGGTTATAAAGGGCGCTCGCTATATGGATATTTCGCTTTTGATACTGTGGAAACGGAAGCGGATGATGATGAGGAAAGTGTTGATAGCGAAAGCGTAAATGCAATAACTCAAACACAACAGATTTCTTCGCCTTCTACATTAGGGTATGTGGCAAGCTACCCTGATTTTATACGCTACAAAGTGGGCAGCGGACACATCACATTACATGCGGCGCCCTTGGCGCTCAGCAATTATTTTTTATTGCAAGATGGGAATGAAGATTATCTGACAGGGCTTTGGCACACGCTGCCTGGCAATATCGCCAATATTTATTGGAACGAATATTATGTGCGCAGTGAAAGTGAATCTGACTATGGCACTTTGTGGAAATATTCATCAATAAAACTGGCATTGCTATTGGGTATTGCCGCGCTGTTATTGTATGTATTGTTTGAGGGGAAACGCAGGCAAAGAATAATACCCATATTGCCGCCGGTGAGAAATGATTCGGTATCGTTTGTGGAAACAGTAGGCAGGCTATATTACAATAAAGGGAACCATACCAATTTGGCGGAAAAGATGATACAGCAGTTCCTGGAATGGGTACGGGCTCATTATTTTCTCAACACTAATTTATTGAATGATGAGTTTATCCGGCAATTGGTTATGAAATCGGGGCAGCCCGAGCATAAGGTGCGGCAATTGGCGGAAATGATACATGAGATAAGGCTTAATCACGGAAATATAGATGATGCTTATCTTTACCAATTATACAATACAATTCAGGAGTTTTATAAAAACCGTACAAACTGATGGATATAACAGAATCGCAACAATTAGAGAATAGCCTCCTGCCATATATGGTAGGGCAAGTGAAAGAAAGAATACAACAGATTATCGTAGGGCAGCATGGTATGATAGAGTTGCTGTTAGCCGGTTTGCTTGCCGATGGTCATATATTGATAGAAGGAGTTCCGGGTGTCGCAAAAACATTAACAGCAAAGTTATTAGCCAAGTTGATTCATGCCAGGTTTTCGCGTATCCAGTTCACTCCCGACCTGATGCCGAGCGATGTATTGGGAACAAACATTTTTAATCCGCAGATTGGCGGTTTCCAGTTTAAGACGGGTCCCATATTTAGCAATATTGTATTGATAGATGAAATCAACCGTGCTCCGGCAAAAACACAGGCAGCACTTTTTGAGGTGATGGAAGAGCGGCAGGTTACTATAGACGGGCAGACCCATAAAATGTCATCGCCCTTTATCGTGTTGGCGACACAGAACCCGATAGAGCATGAAGGCACCTATCGTTTACCGGAAGGGCAGCTTGACCGTTTTTTGATGAAGATAACGGTGGGCTATCCGTCTATAGAAGAAGAAATAAAAATTTTAGAAAAAACAGAATCAGCACGCAATAACAGAATTGCTCAACGATGTGGAGCCAATCATAACGCCTGAGATACTCAGCAATGCGCGTATGCAGGTACGGCAGATACATATTGAGCCCAAGCTGCTTGAATTTATTGCCAAGCTGATATGGGAAACCCGTAACGACCGTTCTCTTTATATAGGGGCTTCACCGAGGGCGTCCATCGCATTGCTCCAAATATCCAAAGCCATCAGTGTACTGCACGGAAGGGAATTTGTGATACCGGAAGATATTTTATTAGCTGCGACTCCTGTATTGCGTCACCGCATCAGTCTCACTCCCGAACGCGAAATGGAAGGTATAACAACCGATGATGTGCTGAAAGAGATTATTGCGAGGGTGGGGATACCGAGGTAAAAATGCTATCACTTAGTGTCAGCAGAGACGATTTTCGCGGAAACGGAGTAGGTTTCTTTCGGCGCCCTGCTCTTTGATTTGAAAGTGATGCTTGAGTTGGGCTGTATGGTGTCGTCGAATGCGCGGTCTTCTTTGGCAATTACAGTGCCTGCTTTGTTGAGGTAAGATAAGCGCACGGTAATATTTGTATAACTGGTAAGGGTTGATTTATTGTGGATGCTTCCACTCACTACCCATTGTCCTACAAGGTTCACATGGTATTCAATAGTGACGGTCAAAAAATCTGCCGGGTCGTTTTTTTCCTGCTGCTGCAGCGATGATTTTTTCTGTTCGTAGGTGGTATTATTGGCGCTGTGCGAGCCACAGGAATATAAAAACAGAACTGCTCCAAAAAGTATGCTCAATAGTGTTCTCATTGGATAAAGCCTCAATTTTCAATCAAACATATAATAAAGTATTGGAAAAGTGAAGTGTATTGTACTTTATTTAATAAGTTGCCCTCATTATAAACCTTACCCGCTCCCTTTTCTTAGAAAAAACATGCCAATTCCCATCATAATCAATAAAGGTAGGATAGAGTTTCCCGTTTATTTGTTCTGTGCGCACTTTTATATGCACATCAAAATCGTAAAACATAGTATTGAAGGATAGGGAATAATTGCGGGCTACTATGGCGTAGTCGTTTTTGCGAAACCATGTTGTGAGTTCATTATAGACCACTTTATGCTCTTGTCCCGGCTTGGGTGTGGCTTTGAATACATAGCAATCTTGCCCTTCGTAGTTGTCGGGATAAACTTTGAAATCATAGTTTTTAGCGACCGCGGGATCAAATATGGATGCTTTGTCGCCCATGAGCGGGATGCCGCTTATTTTAGAGCCCGGGTTGAAAATCAGTTGCTTCAACTGGTATTTGTTTTTTTCCATTTGCCCCTTGCCGTGTTCGTTCAGGGAATTTGCCACTATATCATTGTCATCGCAAATAGTGTCTTTAGTAAAAAATAAATAAGCATACAATTCAGCCGTATAGTAATTATAAGAACCGTTTCGTTTGTACATATCGCCTGTTACTTTTTCTTCCTGCACCTTCATGCTGCGGCAGCCGTTGTGTATTTTCTGCTTTGTTTTACTGTATAGCGAAGCCTTTATTTTCCCTTCGTTATCATAGGCTTTTATATCGTTTACAGCTGTGTACGGCACTATATCCATACTTTTAAATGCTTTGTAAAAGGTGGTATCGGTTTGTACCCTGTGTATAAAGGCGTCTATATCAAATCCGCTTTTGATGATTATGTAATCAAGTTGTACAGGTAATTTGAAAACGCTTACCGTGTCGTAATGCTGTGCGGAGGATAACGCGGGGAGGAAAAATAAGAGAAGGATATTGTACAAAAAGTTTAACCGCAAAGACCGCAGAGGCATTCGCAAAGAAGGCGCAAAGTTTATTATTTTATTTCTTGCAGTACATAGAACAAGTGTTTTGTAACGGTTCAACATCAGGCATGGTTTACAACTTTACATTATAATGTACTTTCAGCAGCGCCTCGGCAATAGCGATGTCTTCGTGGGTGGTTACTTTTATATTGCATTGCTCACCGTGTATAAGATGTACATTTATGCCCGCGGCTTCAACCACAGTTGCCTCGTCGGTAAATAGTGAATTATAGGGCTGACCGAATGCAGGTTTAATAATTTCTGAATGAAAAGTTTGGGGTGTTTGGATAATGCGCAGTTGGTCTCGGTTGATGGGCAATGAACGGTCTTCTTCCACTAACCTGATACTTTCGGTAACGGGGATGGCAGGCACTGCATTGCCTGCTGCCTGTGCCTGTTCATAGCAGCGTTTGATGAGTTCTACAGATACCAGGGGTCTGGCGCCGTCGTGTATAAAAATAACGCACTCATCATTTATAGCGTTTAATCCGTTTTGCACACTTTGATATCTCGTTTCTCCGCCTGCCACAACCGACAGATTTAATACGCCGCCGGGAAAAGAAAGCATTATAAACTCTTTATAACTCAAGTCCTTTTCGGGCAATACAAGGATAATTTGTATGTCGGGGAAGGCTTTGATAAAGGCATTAATGGAATAAAATAAAAGGGGTTTACCAAGCAGCGAAAGAAATTGTTTTGGCGTAACTTTACCCATGCGGGTGCTTTTGCCCCCGGCAACTATAACTGCATATTTTTTTATATCAGGCATGCAACTTTAAAGGTAAAAACAATTATTTTCACACAAAAAAAGAACATTATTATGTTACTACAAAAGAAGTATTTAACAACCTTGGCATTTACCGCCATCATCACCTTTGGCAGCTTTTTAAAATCCGGCGCACAGGTAGTGTATTCCACTCAATACCAAAGCGACGCAAATGTAAAGGTATATGTTACACAATACAAAAGCGATGCCGACCTTGTTGTCTATAAAACACAGTATAAAAGCGATGCAGGTGATAATAACGGCGTATGGTACTTTACCGAATATTCAAGCGACGCAAAAAAGAAGATTTATTTCACCAATTACAAAAGCGATGCCGATTTGGTAGTTTATTTTACAGACTACAAAAGTGATGCCGGCTGGCAAAATAAAAGCAAGCAGCAGGTGATGTATTAATGCACTTCGTGCATGAGTTTCCGTATTAACGGTGAAATCACGATGAGAACTACGCCTGCAATCAGTCCGTAAATGGCAAGTTGTTTGTATCCGTCGGTATAAGAAATTAGTTTTTCTCCCAGGGTTGCTTTTTCGTTGGGGTTGGTCATGCCTGCTCCAAGAATACCTGCGGCATACTGCCCGTAAGCGCTCGCAAGAAACCACATGCCCATCATCATGCCGTGCAGCTTCTGAGGCGTGAGCTTGGTCATAAGCGATAACCCGATTGGGGATAAACACAACTCTCCTAAAGTAACCACGAGGTAAGCCAGTGTGAATATATCAAGGGAAGCTTTTCCCGTGGAGTCAATAAAAAATTTGGTGTAATAAAATACATAAAAAGAAAGTGCGAGAAATAAAAATCCGAGCCCGAATTTAATAACGGTGTTCGGTTCTATTTTACGGTTACTGAGCCAAAACCAAAGCAGACCGACAAGAGGACTGAACGCTATTACAAATGCTGAGTTTGCAGCATTATTAATTTCATTCGGGTCCATTTGGAATCCTAATAAGGTATGGTTGACATTGTACCGCGCGAAAAGGCTTAATGAGCCGCCTGCTTGCTCAAAGAACGCCCAAAAAATAACGGAAAAGAGAATGAATATTATTGCCGCTACGAGTTTATCCCTTTCTACGCGGTTGTACTTAAACATTTCGTAGATAATGTACAGGAGCGCGAGCGGACCAACTATGTACATGAATATATCTGCATATTGTGAGTTAGACACCAGCAGGAGAATAAAAGGGATTACGAGCAACGAACCTGCATATACCATCCATTCATAAGCTCTTTTTTTGCTGACCGATACCTTATTCAGCAAAGGAGATATGCCTATTGGTCCTATGGTCTTTCTTGTGAAGATGAATATACCCAAGCCTATTACCATGCCGATTCCCGCCAATGAAAAAGCAAGGTTCCATGAATAATGGTTTGCCGCCCATATGCACAGGTATCCGCCGAGCAAAGCCCCGATATTAATGCCTGAATAAAACAAGCCAAAGCCGGCATCGCGGCGGTGGTCGTCTTTTTTGTACAAATTGCCCACCATTGTGGAAATGTTGGGCTTAAAAAAACCGGTGCCTACAATGGTGAAGCTGATGCCTATGTAATATAAATGTTCCGGCGAATAGGCAAGGGTAAAGCTGCCCACTATCATTAATAGCCCGCCCCAAAAAATTGATTTTTGAAATCCCAATATTTTATCGGCAAACAAACCGCCTACAAACGCCATCGTGTAAACAAACGCCTGTATGGCGCCATATCTAAGGTTGGCGTCCTTTTCTGAAAGCAAGAGGCGCTCTACCATGAATATGGTGAGCATTCCCCGCATTCCATAAAAAGCAAAACGTTCCCACATTTCGGAGAGAAACAAATACCAGAGTTGCTTAGGGTACTTACCTGTAAAACTTTGTATGTCTTCGAGAGTTGGTTTTATTAATGTTTCAGGTTCCATTGTCGTCATTTAGTGTGGCAAAATAGTGTTTATTTCCAATTCTTACGGTTTAGGTGTAAAAAGGGTGTGAATTTTATGATACATAAAAAAAATGCTAACGCGAATAATCATAGCGCAGGCGCTGAGACAGACATGCTGAAATTTTGTAACTTTGATACATGGATATTCATAAAATAATAACCATTGACAAAGGAATTTTATCAGGGCAACCCGTTTTTTCCGGAACACGGGTACCTGTAGAATCGCTATTTGACCATTTGGAAGCGGGTATATCTCTTGATGAATTCTTAGATGACTTCCCGACAGTTTCTAAAGAGCAGGCTATCGCGTTGCTTGACACGGCAAATAAGCTCATGACTTCAAAAAATATAGAGCAAATTTATGCGGCTATTGCTTGATGAGAATTTGCCTAAACGATTGAAACTTGACTTTTCGGAACATGAAATTTATACTGTTCGTGATAAACATTGGAATTAGTAATGGAGCGTTGTTAAAACTATTAACTGAAAATTCATTTGATGCGTTATTGACTTTTGACAAGCACTTGCAATATCAACAAAACTTTGCAAAATATACGATAGCCGTTTTTGTATTAAATGCTGAAATCAACAGCTATCTTGAATTGACAAAGCTAATTCCCAAAGTCAAAAAGTATTTAAATACTGAAACTTTGCCCGTTGGTCCAATTGTCATAAGTAATGATTAGAAAATCCCCCCTTTTTACTAAAAGATAAATATCAATCTACTTACCCCATTAACCACATATCCCTTATTTTCGCGGGATGAAATATTTGGTTTGCTTAGTAACGATATTGTTTACTGTTTATGTTTCTCATGCCCAAGCCTATTGGCAGCAGCGTTCTGATGTGAAAATAGAGGTGCGGCTGGATGATAAAGAAAATTTCCTCCATGCTTATGAAGAGATTACTTATACCAACAACTCGCCTGATACGCTCAAGTACCTCTACATACATTTGTGGGCAAACGCTTATAAAAACGACCATACACCTTTTGCGCAGCAAATGGATGTTATAGGGAACACTGCTTTTTATTACTCAAAGCACAAAGACAGGGGATATATAGACAGCCTTCAGTTCAGCATAGATGGACAAAGCGTGGATTATTCAAGTTCAGAAAATGTTCCCGATATAGCCCGCGTTGATTTGCCGCAGCCCCTTTTGCCGGGTCATAAAATAAAAATAACGACTCCCTTTTGTGTAAAAATACCTCTGGTATTCTCGCGTCTGGGACATGATGGGCAAGCCTATTATATCTCCCAGTGGTTTCCCAAACCGGCGGTGTATGACCGCAAAGGATGGCATGCATTTTCTTTTCTTGAAGACGGAGAATTTTATAGTGAATACGGCTCTTACAACGTAAGCATCACTTTGCCTAAAAATTATATTGTTATGGCTACGGGCAATTGCACGGATGAAAGCGAAATGAAATGGCTGGATGATTTATCGAAGCAGCCTTTGCCAAACGATACCCTATACAAAACTACTTTCCCTGCAAGCGACCCTGAAATGAAAACCCTGCATTATGAGGAAGATAATGTCCATGATTTCGCATGGTTTGCAGACAAGCGCTGGGTGGCAAGAAAAGATACCGTTCATTCCCCCGGCAACAACCAGTTGGTTACCACATGGGCTGCTTTTCTGCCCATGCACTGGAAACAATGGGTACATGCCACCGATTACCTGAGAGAAACAGTAAAGCACTATGGCAAATGGGTTGGACCCTATCCGTATAAAACGATGAAAGCCGTGGAAGGCAATATGCATGCGGGCGGAGGTATGGAATATCCTACCGTAACAATAATTGACAAAACCGCGGCAAGTATGCTGAAAGTAACGGTGATACACGAAGGCGGGCACAATTGGTTTTACGGCATGCTTGGCACCAATGAGCGCGACCACGCATGGATGGACGAAGGCATCAATACGTTTTATGAAGAAAAAACAGACCGCAGTCTGAACACTGACAGTGTGCGTAAACATGGGATAGTGTTAAATGAAGCCACTCTTTATTATGAATTTGCCGCCACACACGAAGACCAGGCTATAGAGCAAACCTCCGCCAACTTTACCAAATTTAATTATGGCTTGGACATATATTACAAAACAGCCCTCTCGCTCCGTTGGTTGGAACAGTATATGGGTGAAGAAGATTTTGAAAAAGGCATGAAAAATTATTACGACACATGGCGATACAAGCATCCCTATCCCGAAGACTTTGAAGCCTGTATGAAAAACAATACAAAAAAAGATATTGATTGGTTTTTTACCACGATTTTGCATACCGATAAAAAAATTGATTTTACCATTACCGATGCAACAACAAACAATGGAAGTACCGAAATAACGGTGCGTAACAATACAGGCGTTGCAGGTCCGGCACTGATTGATGTGTATAATAACGATAGCCTTATAGATAGTGTATGGACAACTCCTTTTGAACATACCGCAACAGTCGTTGTGCCATCGACTACATGGACGGCGTTAAAAATAGATGACATAATGCCCGATGCCAAATCAACCAATAATACTTACCGCCGCAATGGGTTGTTTCATAGTTTCGGGCTGAAAGTAAAACCGGTGCTGGGGCTGAACAGAAGTGACAAGGACAAGATATTTATCTCGCCTTCTTTGGGCTATAACCAATATGATGGTTTTATGCTTGGCTTATTATTTCATAATCTAACCCTTCCCGAAAATCGGTTCCGTTTTGCCATAACACCACTGTATGCTTTCAACAGCAATACTCTGACAGGTGCAGGATCAGTAGGGTATCTTTGGTATCCGGATAATTTATTTAAAGAAATTTTGTTGCAGGCGGATGCAAAAAGCTTTGACTTTAATAAGACTACGTTCTCCGGCAGTCCGTGGTTTATGCGCTATGTTAAAATAGCTCCTTCCTTAAATTTCACCTTTAATGAACATGACCCGCTGAGCAGTGTTACCCGAACCCTCACGTTGAAGGGGTACAGCATAAATGAAGATTACGTTAGCAATTCATCCACTAAGGCACAGCAACAAAAAACTTATGGTTTATTGCGCTACCTGTATCGCAATGACCGTACTTACAATCCATTCAGCTATAGCCTTGACGGACAAATGGGGGCAGACTTCGCTAAAATAAGTGTCGAAGGGAATGTGCGTGTGGATTACAATGTAAAAAACAAGGCTCTTTATATAAGGGCGTATTTGGGAAAATTCTTCGCTATCAGCAGTGACCCCACAGTTTATTCGCGCTATGAGTTGAATGCAAGCTATACCGGCTTAGACGATTATCTTTATGACGGCACTTATTTTGGGCGGAGCGCGCAAGACGGCATTGCTGCTCAGCAAATATCCATGCAGGAAGGAGGCTTTAAAATACCCACTTTCAATAATGTGGACAGAAGCGATAACTGGCTTGCATCGCTCAACCTGAAAACAGACTTGCCTTTGGGTAAAATACCGCTGCAATTGTTTTTTGATGTGGGCATGATACCCAACATAAACCCTTCTGTTGAAAACATGAGCAGCACAACTGTATTGTATGATGGCGGCATAGAATTAAAGCTCATAAAAAACTTTGCTTCAGTTTATTTTCCCATTATTATGAGCAGCGATTTTCAGAACTATCTCACCAATACGTATGGCAAAAAGAATGTGTTTGGGAGAAGTATTTCATTCACGTTTCAATTGCAGAACATCAATTGGTTGAAAACCCCATCACGACTGTTGAAAATGGGAGAATAGGAATTACCCCGGCCCTAAAGGGTGACTGCGCGAGTATTACTCATGGCCTGCCCTTTATGGATAGGGGCTAACAACACAAGCTTTTTAATGCCTATCTACATCAACCCCTCATCAGCCATGCTGAAGAAATCGTTTCCAGCAATGATGATGTGGTCAACAAGTTTGATATCCATAAGTGCGGCTGCATCTTTAAGTTTATCAGTCATTTTTTTGTCTGCATCGCTGGGTTGCCTGTTTCCGGAGGGGTGATTGTGGGCGACTATCAATTGATTGGCATTATAGAGTAAAGCGTTTTTGAGAATCATGCGTGTGTCGGCTACTGTAGCCGTCATGCCTCCGGAACTGATTAGTTCATGCCGCAGCATACGGTTTGATTGGTTGAGGTAAAGCACGCAAAATACTTCATGGTTAAGGTCCTGGAGCAATGGTCTGATAATCTGAACAGAATCGGCGCTGCTTACAATTGCGGTTCTTTGCAATGCTTCTCCTATCTGGCGCCTGCGCCCAAGTTCCATAGCTGCGGCAATAGTAACTGCGCGGGCTTCCCCTATTCCTTTTATTTTTTGCAGTTCTACCACGCCCAGCCTGCCAAGCTCCTGTAGATTGTTGTTCACTAAAGCAAGTATCTCGCGCGCTAAATCAAGGGCAGATTTATCTTTGGTTCCGCTGGATATGAGAATGGTAAGCAATTCCGCATCCGATAAGGCTGCGACTGTTTTATTCAGCACCTTTTCTCGCGGGCGTTCATCTTCCACCCAGTTCTTTATGCTTTTTGAATTATTCAACTGGAAGTTTTTGGAAAAATACAGGTTAAGAAGGATATTTCATAAAAAATTATTTTAGAACCTTTATTCCAGGCTAAACTATGATGCAATTAGCAGTAACTTCGCATCTAAGAATAAACATCTGTGACCAATAGCAGCACATACATACCTTATTCAAAAACAGGCTATTTCTCCCACCTTGTTACCAGCTATATAGACGGGCATCCCCAATTGCTGCCATTCTTTAAGTATGCACCTTCCGTTGAAGGAATAACTGCTGCCATAGAAGAAAGGAAGCAATTTCCGGTAAACCGGGAAGCGCTTGTAAATGTGCTCGTAAAACAATACGAACATCTGCCAAAGCATGATGAAGTTGAAAAAAACATTGAACTCTTAAAAGATGAAAATACATTCACTGTTTGTACCGCGCATCAACCGAACTTGCTGACAGGATACTTGTATTTTGTTTATAAAATCATCCATGCCATTAAGCTTGCAGAGCAACTCAACGGACTACATAAGGATAAACGCTTCGTACCCATATACTACATGGGTAGTGAGGACAATGATATTGAAGAATTGGGAACCTTTCTGTACAACGGCAATAAGTATGTATGGGATGGCGACGGGCAAGGCGGTGCAGTAGGGCGCATGAAAACTGACGGACTCGTATCATTGCTGCACGAGTTTTTTAAATTCTTAGGACCGCCGGGAGAAATTTGTGATACACTCAGGGAATTATTTGTTGCCGCTTATTTGCAACATAATACGATTGCAGAGGCTACTCACTTTTTGGTAAATGAACTTTTTGGAAAGTACGGGCTTGTAGTAATCAATCCTGACGAGGCTTCGCTGAAAGAATCCTTCATTCCGGTAATGAAAGATGATTTGCTGCAGCAAATCGCTTATTCTATCATAGCCGAACAAATTGAAAAACTCGGCGCACATTATAAAATACAGGCACATCCGCGCCCAATTAATTTATTTTATCTTAAAGACCACCTCCGTGAGCGCATAGAAAAGCGGGGTGCTGTATGGAGCGTCGTAAATACGGATATAAAATGGAATCAGAAAGAATTGCTCCACGAATTGAAACAACATCCCGAATATTTCAGCCCGAATGTGATGCTGCGCGGCATGTACCAGGAAACCATATTGCCTAATGTGGCATTTATAGGCGGAGGAGCAGAAGTAGCATATTGGCTGCAGTTGAAAACAGTTTTTGAACATTATAAAGTATTTTATCCATCCATTTTTTTACGGCAATCGGTAATGTGGGTTAAGCCTTCACAAGCAAAGTTGCGGGAGCAATTGCAACTCACTATACCGGATATTTTCAAGCCCGAGGTGGAATTAGTGCGCGAATATGTAAAGAAACACAGCACCAGCGACTGGCATGTTGAAGAAGAAACAGCAGCAATAGAAAAAATATTACACCAACTAAAACAAAAAGCTACTGCGATCGAAACAACTTTACGCTCATCGGCGGAGGCTTCGCTTACAAAAATGAAATATCAACTGCAAATACTGGAGAAGAAAATGTTGCGCGCAGAGAAAAAGAAAATGCAAATACAATTAGCGAAAATAACAAGGCTCAAAAGCGCATTATTTCCAAACAACAGCTTGCAGGAGCGAGTTGAAAATTTTACAGAATACTATTTGCAATATGGGAATGGTTTTTTTAATGAACTTAAGAATTCTATGCACCCTTTGAAAAATGAGTTTTTAATAATAGAAGATGCAGATTCAGCAAATGAGATTCATTTCCAAAAAAATTCCGAAACAAAGGAAAATCAGGTATGATTATTGTAGAATATATTTATACATTTGTAAAAAATTAAAAAAAACTTTTATGAAACACACACTCTTACTCACAGTTTTTACAGTATTGTTATTCTCTGCTGCAATTAATGCGCAACCTGTTGTAGGCGCTGTAGTCAAGGCAGTCCCGAAAATCGATATAGGAATTAAATTAGGGGCAGATTTTGAACAACTTAATGGCAGTACGTGGGCGCAGGCCTACAAACCAGGTATAATCGGTGGGGTAAGTGTTGGACTGCATAAGCACCGTGTTGGTGTGCAAGCAGAATTTTTGCTGAATACTTCCCGTTATACAATGAAAAGCGTTTTCGACAGTATAAAAACCGGAGATTATCGCGCTACTTATTTCGATATTCCTGTATTATTTGAATACAAATTAATACCTATGGTGTGGCTGCAAGTAGGTCCCCAATTTAGCAGTTTACTATCTGTAAAAAACCTGAATGGATTTGATAACGGGGCTACAAATCTGTTTAAATCAGGAACTTTTTCAGGCATTGTGGGAGCAGAGGTGCGCCTACCAGTTCACATTTTCGCGGGTGTCAGATATATTCTCGGGCTTACCAATATTAATAATGAGAGTATTCCTGGGATTACAGATGCATGGAATCAACATATCATACAACTGTATGTAGGGTTTAAGATTATTTAAGAGGAAAGTTCTATAAAGAGAAGTAGCCGTAAATATGTTTATTGACGGCTATTTTTATGTTTTATACCATAAAAATAAAACGCAAGTAATTCACCGAATTACTTATTCTTAAATAAACAGATTTTGGAATTAACGGCTGATTGTCGGGGTAAATAAATGATTAGGACAGCCATATTTTTTCGTTCCGGCAGTACAGGAAGAAAGGACGACAAGCGCTATTATTATTATAGCGGGGACTATACGTCTTAAATTATTGAATGCTTGCATGGTACAAAAATAATAAAATAAATGATAAAAAAAAGCTCCTTTACATTTGTGCAACAATACGAAGTTAGAGATAAATAATGAAAAAACTACATTTTATAGCTATCGGGGGTGCTATCATGCATCAACTGGCTATTGCTTTATTGCACCAGGGATATATAGTTACTGGCAGCGATGATGAAATTACCGACCCCGCAAAAGGAAATCTCGAAAGGGCCGGCATCTTACCTAACCAACATGGTTGGTTTCCTGAAAAAATCACGAAGGACATTGATGCCATCGTGCTTGGTATGCATGCAAAAGCAGGCAACCCGGAGCTGCTGGCGGCAAAACAGGCAGGCATTCCCATCTATTCCTTCCCCCAATATGTATATGAAGTAAGTAAAAACAAGAAGAGGGTAGTGATTGCAGGGAGCCATGGCAAGACCACGATTACTTCTATGGTCATGCACATTTTAAAGCAACAGGGTATTCAGTTTGATTATTTAGTGGGTGCGCGTGTAGCGGGTTTCGACCAGTCTGTGCAGTTGAGCGATGCGCCGTTAATAATACTGGAAGGCGATGAGTACCCGGCATCGGTAGAGGAAAAAAGACCTAAAATATTTTTTTATCATCCTGATATAAGCGTACTCAGCGGTATAGCGTGGGACCATATAAATGTGTTCCCTACCTACGACATTTATTTCAACCAGTTTGAACAATACCTCGCAGGACTTAAAGCGGGCGTTACCTTGTTTTATAATAACGAAGACGCGGAAGTAAGGAGATTAATAAATACAAGCGGCGGAAAACTTTCATGCAAGCCGTATAACACTCCGCCCTTTCATTACGAAAACGGGGAAGCTATTTTGGATACTGAGAATGGAGAGGTAAAAGTTTCCGTATTCGGGCGGCATAATCTGTTAAATATGCAGGCAGCTATAGATGTGTGTGTGGCTTTGGGCGTATCGAAAGCCAATTGCTATAAAGCCATAGCATCTTTTACCGGTGCAGCGCGTAGGCTTGAGAAAATAAAAGAAGAGCTCAATTTGCTGGTGTACCGCGATTTCGCCCACGCCCCAAGCAAACTTAAAGCAACGCTTGATGCGGTAAAAGAAGCATACAACACGTATCACGTAATAGCCTGTTTTGAATTACACACCTTTAGCAGCCTCAACGAGCAGTTTCTTACCGAATATGCGCACAGCATGGATGCTGCCGATGAAGCCATTGTTTATTTCAGCCATCATGCCCTGAGCCTCAAAGGGCTGCCGGAACTGAAAACAGATGTGGTAAAAAAATATTTTGAACGGAAAGACTTGCAGGTTTTTAGTAATAAACAACAATTGGAAAATCATGTAAAAAATGAGGTTGCCAATTCTTCGAAGCCTGTTTTTTTATTGTTAATGAGTTCCGGCACTTTTGATGGAATTGATTGGAATGGCGTAAGTTCGCACAAGAATTAAAAATCCCCATGTCTAAATTAACGTTAAAGAGACCATTATTATTTTTTGACCTTGAAACTACCGGTACCGACCCCGCTAAAGACCACATTGTGGAGTTGGCATTTATAAAAATTTCGCCCGATGGTTCGCGGGAAACTTTGACTAAACGCATTAATCCCGGAGTACCCATTCCCGCGGAAACAACCGTAATACATGGAATTACCAATGAAGATGTGAAAGACTGCCCTACATTCAAGCAGGTAGCCCACAATCTCTACGAATGGATGCGTGGCTGCGACCTTGCCGGTTATAATTCAGGCAGGTTTGATTTGCCGCTGCTTGCCGAAGAGTTTTTACGTGCAGGCATCAATGTTGATTTCACGGAACGCCACATGATAGACGTGCAGCAAATCTTTTTCAAAATGGAAAGCCGCACACTCAGCGCGGCCTATACCTTTTACTGCAATAAACAGTTGGAAAAAGCGCATAATGCAGAATCGGATACACAAGCAACCATAGAAATACTGGAAGGTCAGTTGGAAAAATATACAGATATTGGCAGCGATGTAGTCGCCCTCCATAATTTTTCAAATGGGGAACAGTATGTCGATTTTGCAAGACGTATCATGGTAAAAGACGGTCAGCCTGTCTTTAATTTTGGTAAGTATAAAGGCAGAAAAGTGGAAGATGTTTTCAATACAGAACCCCAATATTACGACTGGATGATGCAGGCTGATTTTTCGCTGCATACCAAACAAAAAATATCCGAAATATTGAACCGTATGAAACTCAAAAAGGCAGGAATGAAAATATAGGAATATATCTGTAAATATTTTATTATCTTGCCGTTTTTTAATTTTTTACCCGATTGAGTAAAATTGTAATCATACCGACTTATAACGAGAAAGAGAATATCGAAAAAATCATTCGAAAGGTTCTTTCATTGCAAAGTAATTTCGATGTGCTAATTATAGACGATGGCTCTCCGGACGGCACCGCTGGCATTGTAAAATCCCTCCAAAATGAATTTCCCTCACGGCTTCATATTCTGGAACGGCAAGGAAAATTAGGGCTTGGCACTGCTTATATAACCGGTTTCCAATGGGCATTGAAAAAAGATTACGAATATATTTTTGAAATGGACGCCGATTTCTCTCATAATCCCGAAGACCTTGAAAGGCTATACCAGAGTTGTGCTGAAGGGGCGGATGTGGTTATCGGTTCACGTTATATAAGAGGGGGCAAAGTTGTTAACTGGCCCTGGGATAGAATCTTTATTTCTAAGGGAGGCGCTTTATACACAAAGCTCATTACCATGATGCCTGTAAACGACCCTACCGCGGGATTCGTATGTTACAACAGAAAAGTGCTGAGCACCATACCACTTGATAAAGTACACTTTATCGGCTATGCTTTCCAGATAGAAATGAAATACAGGGCATGGAAGCTGGGCTTTAAAATAAAAGAAATACCCATCACATTCATAGACCGCACCGAGGGCACTTCCAAAATGAGTTCGGGAATAGTGAAAGAAGCTATGTATGGCGTTTGGAAAATGAGAGGTTTCCGATAAGCCTGTTATTCCTTTACAGCATTAAGTATTTCATTTGTATTCCTAAGAATCCATTCAACAGTATTAGGACCCTCAGAAAATAAAATATCCAAAATACTAAGGTTAGGTAAAAAGCCAATCCTGCTTTCATAAGCCTGGTAATATTTTGGAAAATGCGGCATACTATTTTTTGAAGAAGAAGGTTTCAATCCGCGTATATCAACAATTTCCGGAGGATAATTTTTTATATAATCATCTTCAAATCGCTCTTCGAACGAAACCCGTAATTGCTTTTTCAACCAATGCAGTGTAGCGAGGTTAAAATCTATAAGGTAAGTGAAAGGGGTAATGAATAATTGTTGCAGGCTGTCTTCGTAATAATCAAAGTAAGGAGTGGATTTATAAACCGATACAAGAGTGCGCCAATGCTGTTTCTGCCAACGCTCTTTGTCGTATATGCCAACGCTTTTCATTGTGATGCGCTGGTTGCGACCTTGTAGTAACGGTATGGTAAGCAGGATGCCATTATTAGAGCCCGCTATATAATACCTGTTGCGGTAGCTCATTTTCTCAAAATGTTCCGCTTTATCAAGAAGCAGAATATCTGCTTTCAGAGCATATGCCCACCATTCTATATTGGGGAAGGGGATGATGGAGGATATGATGGTGGTCATCAAAACTAATTTTGCGTAAAAATACATAAGTTTGTACCATGCTCGCCACACTTGCACAAGCGCTGAAACTTGGACTTCTCGAAGAGGAATTTGAAAAAATAAAACAAATATTAAACCGCACTCCCAATTTCAACGAAACCGCCATGTATTCGGTGATGTGGAGCGAGCATTGCAGCTACAAAAATTCAATAAGCCTGCTCAAAACACTGCCCCGCGAAGGCGGAAAGCTATTGGTAAAAGCTGGCGAAGAAAATGCCGGACTGGTGGATATAGGCGACGGTTGGGGGTGTGTTTTCAAAATAGAATCACACAATCATCCTTCGGCTATAGAGCCCTTTCAGGGAGCGGCAACCGGAGTAGGCGGCATACACCGCGATATTTTTACAATGGGCGCAAGACCCGTTGCTGCACTTAACTCACTGCGTTTCGGCAAATTAGACAATCCCAAAACCGAATGGCTGCTGAAGGGCATAGTGAAAGGCATTAGTCATTATGGCAACTGTTTCGGTGTACCTACCGTGGCGGGAGAAGTTTATTTTGAAGACTGCTACCACACAAATCCGTTAGTGAACGTAATGAGTGTGGGCGTAGTACGTATCGGGCAAACGGTATCAGCAACCTCTTACGGAGCGGGTAACCCGGTATTTATAGTGGGTGCCGCTACAGGCAAAGACGGCATCGGCGGAGCTTCATTCGCCTCTGCCGACATTAACGAAAACAGCATGGAGCAACTCCCTGCCGTACAGGTCGGCGACCCGTTTGAAGAGAAAAAATTACTTGAAGCCTGTCTTGAAGCAGCTGTCTCGGGAGCATTAATCGGCATGCAGGATATGGGCGCCGCGGGCATCACATGCAGCACCTGCGAAATGAGCGCCAAAGGCGGATTCGGTATGAACATAGCGCTGGATAAAGTACCTGTCCGTCAGCAAAACATGAAGCCGTGGGAAATACTGCTTAGCGAAAGCCAGGAGCGGATGCTGCTTGTAGTAAAGGCGGGAAGCGAAAAGAAAATACAAAACATTTTCGACAAATGGGATATACCCTGCACACAAATAGGCACCGTAACACAAGGCGGTAACCTGAAATACTACATGAACGGGGAACTGCTCGCTGATGTGCCCGCCGAAAGCCTTGTGCTGGGCGGAGGTGCGCCTGTCTATAAGCGCGAATATCATCCCCCTCAATATTTGCAACAAATAAAACAATTTGATGCCAATACAATTCCTATCCCCGGCGATTTGAAAGAGGTGGCGTATGAGCTCATACAATTACCAAACATCGCATCAAAACGGTGGCTCTACGAACAATACGACAGCATGGTGATGACGGGAAATACACAAACAAATGAACCCAGCGACGCCACCGTAATCCGCCTGCATGACTCTAAAAAAGCGTTGGCAATGACGGTTGACTGCAACAGCCGCTATGTATATGCCGACCCCTACAAAGGTGCCATGATAGCCGTGAGCGAAGCCGCGCGTAATATAGTGTGCAGTGGCGGTACACCGGTAGCAATCACCAACTGCCTCAATTTCGGAAACCCATACAATCCCGAAGTTTATTATCAGTTTGTACAGGTTATCAAAGGTATGGGCGAAGCATGTCGTAAATTTAATACTCCTGTAACGGGCGGCAATGTCAGTTTCTACAACCAAAGCGAGGACGGACCGGTTTATCCCACCCCTGCTATCGGCATGGTAGGTGTACTGGACAATCTTAATCAAAAAATGTCGCTCGGTTTCAAAAAGCCCGGAGATATTATTTACCTCATGGGTCAAAGCCGCAATGATATTAACTGCTCCGAATACCTGCATCATATAATTGGCATAACACACAGCCCGGCACCTTATTTTGATATAGAAGAGGAATATAACTTACAACAAACAATGCTACGCCTGATAAACGAGAAACTGGTACGCTCGGCACACGATATTTCAGAGGGCGGTTTATTTGCCTGCATACTTGAGAGCGCTATTGTTGAGGGCTTGGGTTTTAATATAGAAACCGATTCAAAAATTCGTAAAGACGCTTTTCTATTTGGCGAAGCCCAAAGCCGCATAATTGTAAGTGTGAATCTCGATGTATATCCCTTGTTTGAAGCGGAGCTAAAAAATATCCCTTTCACAAGGCTGGGAACAGTAACCGCTAATAAAGAAGTATTTA
>Ga0207047_1104_pt1 | contig 19876 bp, 20 predicted proteins | sample Alteio_BWMinCont_67_FD_153302 | JGI IMG/M metagenome (GOLD analysis project Ga0207047, IMG submission 153302) | Enriched cells from forest soil in Barre Woods Harvard Forest LTER site, Petersham, Massachusetts, United States -... | ecosystem: Environmental > Terrestrial > Soil > Temperate forest >...
ATAAACAAGCCTCTCAGTCTTTGATAGTCTCAATTTCTTCATCAGTGAATGATGCATAAAATCATCCGTAAACAACACTTTGACGATTAAACTCACTTTATTCTTCAAACTATTAATTTTTGTCATATCGAGTTTATTAATAAATTTATCCTGGTTGGGTTTCGTGATTGGTTTCGATAAATCGTTGTTGAACCGGTTGTGATTGTTGCTCCATTGGCTCCCAAAAAGAAAGTACTTGTGAAAAAACCTACTATTACAGTAAAAGGTAAAACAAATAAAAAAAATTCTGATGTGAATAATGTCGATAGCATATGATAAAATTGTAATATTATACTACTTTGGGCGAATAGAATAAACAAAAATTCACTTCCATTTCAACTAAATCATTTTCACCGAAAGTATTTTCGACCAGTATTGCTACGTATACAACCTTTGTTGGTCAGTTGTAGGTAGAGGCTCTTCAAAAAAAATATCATGACAAATGCCATCTATTTCGCTACACTCTGTGAATATTGGAGGCCAGATTACTTTAGGGTTTTCCACACTTGGAGGAGTCGGACCGTCTATATTAGTGAAAGTTATTGAACGTATTGTACCTGGGGAACCCATCTTCGCATTTACTGTAACCGCTGAATAGGTTGCAATTCTTGTTCATCTGTTAGTATCAGAGGAAGAAATCCTCGGTGAAAATTGGTGGATTATGATTCCATTGACTGCTGTCGCCACTGGAATTAGAATAACAGCAAGTTCGGGAACGAAAGATAATTCATCAATGAGGTTTCCTGTAGAACGCCACATATAAATCCCACTCCTTTTTTAAAAAATTATGATATATATATTTATATGCCGGTCTATAAATGTAATAACAATAATAATATTCCATATTCAGAATATATGGGAAAATGCAATATTAACTGTCCAACTGGATCCGATCCTGGTGTGGCATTTCTAAAATTGGAGGGTGATCTACCAGCATTTTCGAAGGGCCAGATTATTGCTAAAACAATAAGAGGTGAAGGTCCACCTATAACACTTCATGGTCTTATAACAGAGAATACAGAAGCTTCTATTACACTTGAAAAAATAACATTTGACGCGCAAGTAAGTGTGACGCCTTTTCCTCCTGTAGTTCATGTTGATCGAGAAGGCGATGAATATTATTATGATAATTTTGAAAATAGTATTGTGATTACCCAGCACGGGGTTATCCGCGGCACATTTGAGGTTTATTATAGATAAATGTGCTACAATCTTGTTACTAAAAATGCTGATTCTGTCAATGTGAGAATTATTGTTGGTTTGTTTTGTTTATATGACGTCGCTTATTAGCTTTTGCTTATGTCTACCTTTTGGATTTCATGGCTTGATCAAAATGAAGGAAAAATGTTATGCTGCAACGAGTTTATAAAATTATCCTGCTGGCACCATAATCTTAAATTGTTTGAAATCCGGATTTTTCATCTGGGAAAAATTAATCTTTTTGCTTTGAATTTTTTTATCTTTATGGATTATCATAGAGATTGGATTATATCTCTTGTCAAAGATCAGAAAATCGTTTGTGCGAGGATCCAGTATCATAATTGCATAGGTCAAAAAATTCAATAAAGCTTTTTTCCCGGAAAAATGTATATCATTGGAAAATTTAACGTCAGTGTATAAGATAAATTTTTGTGGAAGTTTGTTACAAGTCTTGTATGTGAAATCTACTTTATATGATAGATATTTTAACTCATATGTGTTATCAGGCGAAACGCCATAGAATATCATTTTGTATATTCTTTTCTCTTCAGGAGTGGTTTGTGTTCTTGGGGAACTCATTGGAGATAGACCCATTGCGGCTAGATCGTTTAAATTATACATGATTCATAGGAAGAGGTTTATTCAACTTTTACAATGGGCAAAAAATTTTGAATATCGTAATATATTGAACTACTCTATGTTTTGACCTGTTAACAGGGGTTGATTATCATGAATTGCCATGATATTATCAGTCCGTTCCTTGCTGGGGTGTTTTTTGTCACAAGCATGGTGCTATTGATCAGATATTCTTTGGATGAGTTAAACACTGTATCAACTTTTGAAGCAGCATTTGTGTTCGCGTTTTATATCTGCGGGATCGTTTCATCATTTGCTTTTTTGGCACACTATTTCTACGAGCCAATCGAAACATTTATTTTTGTTGGGAATCTAACATTTGGATTGGCGCTTTTCCTCAGTCCGATAATTTTCGCCTATCACTGTGTGCATTCATCATGTTTTCACATTGATACGCCACTGTATATTCTCGTGTTAATTTTTTCCAGTTTGTTTGCTACATTTGCCGTCGGATTCATCGCTGCTTTCCCATATTTATTATGCCGCAACCGTTCGCCAAAAGTAACAGCTGTTCAAGTTGAAGTCAAGCAAATTGTACTAGAACAAAATGCTACTGTTCAAATTTTCGTCGCGCCTGCTTCTCATTAATCGTGTAATTATGTCAAATCCCTATCCTAATAATATGGATAATATTCCTTTTTCTTCTATTCCTTCTTTTTTCTTAACGAGTGTATTTATTGATTTGAATTTTTGAAATATATTTTGTAAATACAACATATCCTCAATTTCTTGATTAAGTATATATACGTTAATATGTTTTAATTTAAATAACTCGCAATGTTTTTCTAGAACAAAATCATATATGTCCATGAATTTACATATATGATCTTCAATTTGTTTTCTGGTTAATATATTTCTGGTTTTGCTTGAATAATATATATCTGTTTGTATTTTATTCAACATCAAATCTAATTTCATTTGTATGTCGTGCTCTCTTTTCACATGATTTATATGTAACTGTAGTTTTGACCGTACTTGTTTTCTAATCTGTTCTATATTTTCAAACCCGTAATATTTTTGCTCTTCTGCGGATAAACTCATCATCGAAGTCACCCTATCTTCAATATATTTTTCATCGAATGATGTCGATATCATGCATTTATAACTAATTATTAGCTTATCATTTTCGATTGCAGCTATATATTTTTTAAGTTCTTCTGCTGATATTTGACCATAATGGGCTCTATATAACTTATTTAAATCATAATTCGTTGATCCCAATATATTTGATCCACCACATTTTGGATTAAAAATCTTATTTTCTATGATCCTTATCAAAATATTCTTAAAAGATTCATATTCACATCCAAGATCACCACGTATTGCCGTGTGGTGGATGTTAGACATTTTTAAAAGTTGATTGCATCCATTTATACCTTTTTCTGAATCATTTAATTTACCAAAAAGTCTTGTCGTTTCTAATTCTCGATATAATTTGGCTCCAACATTATTTATATGATAAAAATCATTCAATCTATGTTCTATTCTATAAGCATTTATCGTAAAACAGTTGAACCCAAATATAGTTGGATTTTGAGTCATATAATCAAGGAAATTATAACCGTCTCCATTAAATCTTGGAATAATTTCCTTTATTTTGAATACATGCTTGGTTTCATTTATATCTGATATATCATAAATTAGATCTGTCATTTCAATCTGCTCTCTTAATAATTCAGAAAAATCATCCAGAGTTCTAACTATTTCTATCTTTGTTCCACATTGAAAGCAAAATTTCATTTTAATATCAAGGATCACATCACAAATTTTGCACAGCATTGAAGATCGATATAATTAAATTTGTAGCCATAATTAGGTCGTTATATAGTATTTTTTTCAATTTTTAATAAGTTCCATTGTCTAGATAAAATTTTGGTTATAGAAAAAATCTTCCTAATGAATTAACTAGTTAAATGATCCAATCATTCTTTATTTGCAATCTTTGTTTTTTCCCAACTCCAACCTGGAATATTCTCTAATTTCTCAATTGTTTCATCATCCAAGTCATCGTCATGATATTCTTTACATTTCTTTCTGCACCATGCACCATATCGAGTTTCAGCACATTTCTTTTTTTTTTCTTTGGGCATTTTATTATTATTTCCTTCCATAAATTCACTCACCTGATCGATGGTTATTCTCCCTTTATCTATAAATTTTCCTTTATTTTCTTTTTTCTTAGATTTATTTTGTTTCGAACTCTGATTGCTCATTTGTTCTTTTTTCAAATTGCTTTCATCATTATATTCTAGTTTATCATTATCAATTTCTTCTTCCTCAAGTATTTCACTTTCTTTGCTAATTAAATCTTTATCATACGAATCATCACGGATTTCATCTTTTTTGATAATCTTCTCATCGATATCATAAATATATTTAATTGACTTTTTATCTAATTCATTTACTATTTCACTTGATCTTTTTTCTATAGATTCATTATCCCAATCAGTATATTTAACAAGATCTCGAGTTATTTTCAATGACGATTCTTTATAGTGAATCACTTTATCTGCAAATGGTTTATTTTTCAAGCATCTGTTTCCCTTATGACCATTTTCACTATTCGCTTTTTCGAATAATGTCAAATTACCAATATTATACAATAGATCGCACTTTTCATTTCCTTTAATTGACATAATATGTTCTAAATCATAACCGTCCTGAGTTAATGTGAAACCATCTGTATCCTTAGAAATCTGATAAATTTTTAATAATCTTGTTGCATTATCATTCTTCAAAGATTTATTTTTTAGTTTGTCAACAAAATTATTTTTCTCTTTATCAAGTTCATCATATTTTAATATATCTTGTATAATCTCCCTAATCTTTATCACAAGATCTTCTAGTTTTTTATATTTATTATCTAAAACATCATTACCAAAATTTCTTAATTTTGTTTTATGTCCTACATTGAAATTATGAAATTTATTAGATATTGTACGAATATAATATCCTGTCATTATTTTTATGATTGTATCATTATTTTCCTTTGGAAATTTCTTGTGAAATGGTACAAATATATATTGAAATATTTCCCAATTAATTCCACCACTTTTTGCTATAATAAGATTTCCAAATTTGTGGCTCATTATATCATTATAAATTTTTATTATAAAATCCATCGCATCATTTAATAATTTAAAACTTTTTTCAATAACGATCTTGTTTTTAAACTTCTCTTTTAATTTTTCTAATAAAACATTATTTTTTTCATAAAATGTATTGTTTACTAATTCTAAACATAATAATATAATATTTTCTCTACTTTGTTTAAACCCCAATAGTTTACATTTTTCGAGATAAACTTCGAATTGCTCATGATATTCTTCTAACATGTTTTCTTTAATTTGACTTAATAACATGTTTTTCATAATATCAGTATCAGTTAATTTAAGACCGCGATTATTCATCCTATCAAAAGCTTTTGCAGCCTCTTCGGTATTTTTCCAAAATCGTTTGTCACAAATTATTTGTGATTTCAAATATTTAAAAAATTTTTTTCCGCTCTCGATATCAGTCAATTCATATTCATTTAAGATTTCCTTAACATGATGATATCCCTTATATATATTATTATCATCAAAACAAACAATATTATCATTTACCATACATTTCATTAAATGTTTTATTATGCTACTCTCTGTTTTCGTACTCTTCCCACAATTTTTACATAAATATTGAGCTTCCTCTGATTTTTCATAATAATCAAGAACTGGTTTTTTTTTAAAATTCAAAATATTAATGATTGCATTATTATCTCCTTCTCTTACACACTTTAATCTTGGTATTTTATCTATTCCTTTTTCTTCTAATATTTTTTCCTCTTCCTCGGTTAAAATTTGCTTGAATAAATAATAATTTATTTCGTCTTGCAATCGTTTAACTTCTTTATTTTCATTGATATTTTCTTTCTTACACATTTCAGATAGTGCACATAAGAAAAGAATTAATGTAATTGTACGCTGCTGTCCATCCCAAACATATATTATTGAATAACCATCGAACAAGACTTCAACATACTCAAGAATACCAACTGGGCTTTGTTTGTTTTCTATGTAATCATTATAAATATCTGTAAAAAATTCATCGCAAATATGTTTTTTATTCCACACGTAACTTCGTTGATTATACGGAATTACTAAATTATTATCAAGTATCTCTTTTAATTTACAAGTAGCTTTAATAGTATAAAGTTCATCCATTTATATTTCATATCTTAGATTTTTAATTACAAAATGATCTTTTTTCAACTTTTATAATTAAATCTTATATTAATTTTCTATAATTTACTTTGAGTTTTTTCTATTGCTCCGATGTTATCATCTTTGCACCTGATGGTATTCTTTAATGATATAATTAGAGAACGTTTTTAACCCATTAAAAGATTATTTTGTTCATTGGAAAATTTGTATTTATATATTCAAAATGCATCGAAAAAATTGAATGTATAACATATAGATTTTTATATATTTGTGATATAATATTCTACAAAAATGAATGAATCTATAACGATGTCGGGAGGAAAACAAAGTATTCGCAGAAAGAACAATACTAAATGCGAATGTGGTAGTCTTAAAAAATATAAAAATTGTTGCGGTTTAAAATTAATCAACAATCAAGGCAAAATTTATGACACCAATATGCTCGATCCAAAAAAATCATTACCGCGAAAAATCACTACACAAAGAGATAAAATTTCTGAAAATGTTAGTTTAAAAAATGAGACCATAAAAAATTATCAAATTGTTGATGAATTTATGAGATCTGAAATTTCTCGTTTGGTTGGATCTGACCAATATTCATCGTTTATTGAAGAAAAAGATAGAACACCAAATTTTGTTGATATGACCATGAAAGAAGCATTCGAAATAACAGCAAAAATCTTAAAATTCATCAATTTGTGTATTAATATATCGCTTCCCGCTAATAAAATTGGTATGACTTTTAATCAATTATATTCCGATCGGCGCCGATATGCACTAAAAGAACTAGCATGTCGTCAACTTATTAATTTGCAAGAGGGTAAAGGAATGTTGACAAAAGAAGAAATTTCTTCGGATGAATTTAAAAAAATATACGAAACAACACATTTGGATATAGATGAAACATATATTAATACTAAAATAAGAAATTATTAATTACAATACAATGATAAACCAAAAATTTGAATAATATTTATATATTATGGAATTTGAAGTGATTATTTAATTTTTCCAATTATATAGCAACCGATGAACGCAGATAATGGTTTGTTTAGATTTTGATTTGATAGCCAATAGTGATACGGATCTTTGTATGTTTCAATCACAAACGTATCGAATTTCTCAACTTTACATGGTTCATCATACGGAGTAGCAAGAAATTTTTCTGCAGGCTGTTCAACATCAATGCCACAGTTAATCAAAAAAGTTCGAATCGATCTCACTTGCTTTAGATAATATAATTCCGTAAATGACTTCGAAATCGTGCTGACGTGGTCCCATTTATTAAGAGAATTGTATAATATTGGCCCCGCTATTTGTTCACAGGCTGTCCACGAAGATGTCAAAATTGGGATCCTCAACATAAATATCTGTCCATTAATTTTTTTATCTGTATTCTGAGACATGCCACCAATAATATATTTTCTATTGATTTTTTTCACTTGGGGGATCAATGCAACTTGTGTTCCGATCTGAATTGGAGCGAGACAATTAAACGCATCCTCTAATTTTTTATATTCAGCTGATTCCTTATTAAATGGAAACCCAACGCCAATAAATTTTTGCGCACATCCGATATTCCTCCTAAAGCTATTTTGCTTAATGAGTAATTTCCCTGATCTACATATTTGGTTTACAATACGAAACATGATGCTTAATGTAACGATTTAACAATATAATTTCCCAGCTACGAAATAAATCAATTTTTCGCATAAAATTAAATCGAAAAAAATTTTAATATATGATTATCTTTAGTTATTCCTTCACGACATTTCAATTTCGAATCAATCAATAAAAATCTATTCCGCAATGTCGAAAGATATATCATTTCTTCTATCTCCATATTCAATATATATACTTTGATATGTTTGATTTCTAACAGTTCACAATGTGCTTCAAGTTTAAATTCGTATAATTCTTCAAAATTTGCAATTAGTGTTTTTATTTCTAATGTAGTATATATTTTCTGAAGTCTTGATGAATAGTATATGTCTTCATTTATTTTAGACAAAATTTGATCTAGATTATTTTGTATCTTCGGATATTTCATCAGCTCAATTTTATAATTATTCACACAATTTTTAATTTCAGTCTTTACATTTATTGTTTCTTGAGGAGTCATCACTCTTTCTCCAAATGTTTCGAGAAATAACTTTTCCCCATAAGCTTCATCAAAATAATTTTTATCATAATTTTCTAAAGTAATAATAACTTTCTCCTCTAATCGTTCTTTTATAACCGCAGCAGATTGATCAGTCCATTTTCCTTCGACAATCTCTTTTCTTAATTTTTCCAAATTCTTATTTGTTCTTGCTATTATATTGTATCCACACATTGGATTTCTGATGCGATTCTCGATCAATCCGATTAGAATATCACTGAATTTCTCTCTTTTCGGATGAACAGACATTCGAAAAGAATGATTAATTTTACATATATCGAATAATGGCATTTTAACATTCAAGCGAGATTTTAATTCTTCCCTATTATAATAGTTTCTCTGCAGCTCGGCTCGTTGTATTGATAATTCTGTTCCACCGAGATTGTGTTCAATACATTTAATATTCCTAGGAAGACTAGTACTAAAGCAGGCTTTAAGGTCGAAACTCCAGTGATTGACATATGATGCTGATTCAATATAATGAAATATCGTCCCTACCCTATCACTTGGTGGTTTCTCTCCTATAAGTTCTTTCAGTTTGAATTCCAATTTGTTCTCTCTAACAGAATTTAAATCATATATAATGTTGCTTGTTTCAATAAATTGATCCAAAATCTCTGCCAAACTATCTATTTTTACCATAACTTTTTCTCCACAATTCCCACAAAATTTGAACTTTTCATCAACTTCGACTGAGCACTTAAGACAGATCATTTTATATAGCACAATTTAATCTTTTCGAATATCTAAAACGATATATTTTCAATTTTAAAACGAATTAGGTAAATCAATGTAACTATTCTCATGTATGAAGACCGTATTCGAATTATTTTTCTCCCAATGAACAGAATATAAATAACCGACCGTTAATATCAGTTTACTATTTTTTTTCAATCGTCTACAGAAAAATGGAAATGTCTCAAAGGTATATAATTTCACTACATCAGATAACGTTAATTTACCGCTGTCTCTTGATAAGAAAATAAGTTCCCCATTATCTTTTTGTTCAAAGAGATTTATTTCGAGGTTAGTACTATTGTTAGTATCTTTCTTATCAGATGAAATATATATGTTCAATTTAGGAATTCCCCCGCAACAAATATCATCTTCAAATGGATCTGACGTGAAAACCAATTTTGATTTATATTTCTCTACGTAATTTGTTGAAGTTATAATTAGTTCTAATGCCGTATCATCCATATCTCTGCAGAATATTAAATCATTATATTCATCATCAGGAATTTTCATTTTATTTGATAGATGATCACCCGATAAGAATAATCTAACCGCTGTATTCGATATTTTATCCAAACTATCTGCATACCTCCATAGATTCGTTCCCATTTCATAATATGTTACTCTTTTATCCAAAAATTTTGGGAATTTACCACTTTTAAAAATATAATTATACCATTCGACATGAAGCTGGTTTATATCAATAACAGCGTTATCCCCAAATTCCAAATTGGTTGTCCCATACGTTATTTTCTTTGCTGGCTTACGAGTACCTCCATGGTTCCATGGACCGATAAGAAGATAATTATTCTCGCTATTGATTTCATATTTTTTATAATAGTGTAAAGCACCTGATTGATCATCGTCATAATAACCTGTGATTGTCAATATAGGAACTTTCACGTTTTTATAACATTCATCCAATGGACGTAAATTCTTCCAATATTCTTCACCGCTCATTAACTTTTCGAGAATAGATTTATCTATACTAACCATGTCACTCAGTTTCTCGAAAGACATGTCTGCTTCATAACATAATTTATTCCAATATTTTTGATCGTGAAAAATATTAGCTTTATTATAGCGACCGCTTACTAATGTCAACCATTGTGCGATGTATGTGAAAAATATTCCATTGTGTACAGGAAAATCAATCCCAAGTGCAGCTGAAGCCGAAGGAACAAGTGTTTTAATAGCTGGATGAAATTTTTTGAACGATGACCATTGAACAAATCCCTCATAAGAAGCTCCAAACATTCCTATCATTTTATTCGACCACGGTTGTTGCACAATCCATTCACAAATATCGTAAAGATCCTCCGAATCGTTTTCGAATGGAATAAAAGTTCCATCAGAATCACCTCTTCCCCTTGAATCAACAGAGATTAAAACATAACCGCCATCTATCAAATAATGACTATGGCCATGATTTTTGTCAGCAGCATAAGGCGTAAAATTTAATATCGCAGGAAATTGGGTATTTTTATATTTCGGAAAATAGATCATCGCAGAGAGATTAATCTTATCAGATAAAGGAATTTTTTTAATATGAAGGATTTGATCCATTTGTAAATATAAACGTTTAGTTAATAATTCAATATCACAGAAATTAAATTTAAATCAATTTTTATCCTTTTTGAAATAAAATTAAATGGGAGCGACTAATTCCTTCAAACTAGGTCGCGTCCGTGCTTGTGAAATTACCCGCGGGTTTTCTTGAGCGAATTTCGCGAATGGCTCTTTCCTCAGGGCAAAACCCTCCTTACTGTAGTAATGCTCCAATTCTGCGAAACTCGCGAAGAACCTGCAAATTGACACAGTAGCTTTCAAACGTTGAGAAATTTTTACGATTGTCTCTGACCGCCTCGATGCAAAGGAAGCAGTGAACAAAGTTGAATCGCCATGATCACCGCCGCAGATTTCGTGCCATTGCAGATAACACCGCTTTCCCTCGATATCAACTGCGATGATAGTATCATTATCCCACGTAGAACAAGTGGGTTTGCCATCATAGTAGTAATACAAATCAGCCCAAATGTAACCATGGGGGATAAAAGAGGCAAACTCCTTTTCTGACACCCAAGTGTTGGATTTCTCATCCTGCGCAAACAGCAAGAAATTCGCCGCGACCTTCTCGGCGAGATCACTGATAAGCGCACGTGTTTTCCTCACTCGGGAAATATACTCATCGATCATCAGTTTGATTTCCCACAAATAACCGTTCGTCCCACTAATCGTCTCCGCCCGATCTGCATCGAAACTGATCGCAACCCCACGTTTCTTCAAATCAAAGGACAACTCACCCAGTTCACCCATTTCAATCCCACAATGCTTTTTCGCGAAATCGAACAGGTTCCGAGTGACAACCACTGCTTCCTCTTTCACAACAGCCGCAGCCATTAAATCAATAGGATTGCTCCCTAATGATCTCGAAGAATTAAGAGCCTTACAATCAATTAGTAATTTCAAATTTTTTAAACAACTTTGGTCTCTCTTATGTGTTTTGTAGTTGTAAATATTTTGTATTATTCCCATTTAATTGCTGTGCCTCGACCCGAAGCGCGACACCAATCCTTACAACAATCTTCTGTACTATAAAAAGGATAAAGACAATAACCCTCGTGATAAGCAGAGGTATCAGTAGAAAAGGGATTCGAACAAACGCATAGACAAGTATTGTAAAAAAAACAATCATCAGCACCTAGTCGCGGAGGATCAAATGTATTTAATGGTTCTATTGTCTCATTAATAAAATTGGGGGGGGTACTTTCGTAATCGAGGTAGTAATCAGTTTGATAATATTCCGAATATCTATTCGTTAATTCATAATAGGGAACAGGATTATTTGTAATCTCGTATGAATTAGAACAGGGACATGGACAGGAACATTGACTTGGCATTATATATATTAAAATGAGAAAATAAATTCATGTGGTATAGAGTTATCAGCATGATTTGGTTCAGAAAGTATAACTATTTAATGAATTCAATCAATTTGTTCATTTTCGATAATCTGTTTGATTTTTAATATATTTACATGATGGGTGTCATTATATGTAACAATCAAAAATAATATATCCCATCACAATATTTCGCTTCATTAAAATTGAATAATACACAAATTCAAACAAATGAATTATAGATTAAATATTACAACAAATGATTCAAATTATTGCAACAAAGACGAATATATCAGAAGAATTAATATCCTATACAACAATCGATGATGAGGAAATTATCTATAAATGCCTCCCAGAACAACAAACAGAAAATAAAATTCAAAATATAGTTCTCAAGCTAAAACATAACACCACTCTTATCGAATTATTTGATTATGATTTAATGAACGATGGGGCTTCTGATCCTTTCTATACTGGCGCGATGAATGTTTATGATCTAAATTCTTTTAATATCACCATATGTGATAAAAAACTTAATTATTATTATAAAATTTTAATAGAAGAAGAGAATGAATGGACGCTTCGAACAAGTGTAACCTGTTTGATGCATGTATTTATATATGAAGATGAATCGTTTGATGTAATTAGAACAGAGTTTTTTAATGGAACTGCTTGTAAAGTAAATATCCTTCAAGATGTCGCCTCAATTGAACCACTGAATACAAATTGTGATATTATCGGCTTCACATCTTCTGGAATCATTTGTGCAACGGAATTGAATTCATCCGTTCCTAAAGACAACATTGATATTAGAAATTACACAGTGACATCAATCAACGAGTTAGAAAATAACAACACAATTTTATTTAAACCTGAATAAAATCAAAAAGCTGTGAAAATTATGGTACTCCTATTTGAATATTTATTTTATATATATACGGATAAGTACTCTGTCCAGTTGTGACACCATTATTGTTTAGTAGGACCTTAATCCCCCCATTTATAAACGATATAGCATCTCCATTATTAATAGGTTTTGGCTCTGTGTTCACATATGTTACAGCCTCATTATCTGGATACAGAGGAATAAACGAGATCACCTCTGATGGTCCTCCCGTCGCTGGGAATTTTCGGACTTCAAGGAAAGTTACTTCGGGCGTCCCGAAAACTTGACGAACAAGAGCAATAGAAATACCAAAATTAATCATTGTTGTACTTTTTATTTCACTAAATTTAATTTTATGGAATGATCCTACATATTTTGCATCATATGAATCAACTAACGTAACCCCTATGGCTGTTGGTAATGTTTTTATAAATCTTTTTAAAGGATAATACTCCCTATGGACCAAAATTATTTCTCTGTGCACATCATCAGGAATATCATCCGGATATAAAACCTCATAAATAGTAAGAAATGATGGTGGATCTGGGTCAGAATTACATTGGTTCGAACAATTTCTATTTATAATTTCGTTATATGAAATAGAATTATCGTTTTCGCATTGTTTTGTCATGTTATTTAATTACATTTATATTATAAAATATATTTTAAGATGACAGTGAAATTTTATGGAACTCCTTTCATGTTAATCTGATATGCATAATTGAGCTATCCATACATTTCCCCCATTAGTGATTGTTGTATTGGATTCTACCAACAACTGGCCAATTCGGAATGATCCCGTGAAAATTCCCGCGCATGTAACGATATTATCTCTCACTAACAACCCCATAGTCGCGGGAAAATTATTAGCCCCGTCCAAATTCAAATTCTCACTCTGAAACACAGCAACAAAATTTAATTTTCTAGATAACTGAACTAAAAAAAATGCCCTATTTGGATCGGATATTATTGGATCTATATGGCCAAACTTAGAATATCCAAGAAACGTACCTGTAACATACACATATTCATCATCAGACGCAATCGAAAAACAAGAATTAAAATTTCGGATTCCAGTAATATCTTTAGCATCACCAATGACTGTCTTCTCCCATTCTAAATCTTCAGTTAATTTTGAAATGAATGTCAATGAGTAAATATTGGGTGGGGATTTTATTGGTGTAGTGCCAAAAACGACGTCACCGCTGAAAAATCCAGTGATGTATATGCTCCGATTTGCTACGATGGCTCTGCCCTGAACTGCAGATCCACGAGATGCTTTAGTTTGGATAGCTTTTATCCAATTACCCGTGGAGGAATCTATCATAACTACAAAAGCATCCTGAGAAATGCTTTCTAAATTTATTGTGCCAAATATAACCACCCCAGAAAAAAAGCCAACAACATAAACCAATCCATTATCACAACATTCACAACAGGAATTATCTTTGACACTTACTCCCTGACCTAATGCAAAGGATAATGTACCCGATGATGCTTTCGTCCATAAAAATTCCCCTCTTAATTTATTCACCTTTGTGACAAAAAGATTCGTAGCGATTGAATCTATAGTCGTTATTCCGAAATTTATTTTTCCTGAAAAGCCTCCTGTTAAATACAATGATTTGTCATCATCACTCATTGCATTGACTCCCAAACTACCGCTGACATTACTCGTCGCTTGAACCCAAATGGCTTTACCATCACACTTATTCAACTTTGCCAAAAATAAAGTAAATCCACCTGTTTGATTACTTAATTTTTCATCATCGAATTCCAAATTACCCATAAAAGTGCCTGCTATATACAATCCATCATCATCTGCTATTATAGTATCACCAAATGCCTGGGGAATAGCTGTTGTGGCTTTCAAAGAATTTGCGCTAAATAATTGATCTTCAATGTGTTTTAATTTATTGCAAGATACTTGTGTTCCTGTTCCTCCTGTTACATTTCCTGATACAACATAAATAAACTCTCCGCATTGATTCTGTTTTGTAATAAATGGCGATTCAACTGTTTTGTTAAGAGTGAATTGACCAAATTTTGCTTCTCCGACTATTGTTCCAATTGAATAAATATTTCCCTCCTGATCGTGGGCAACTGATCCATATAATACTGAACTCGTTTTCGGATCACTCAGTAATTTAGATTTACTGACCCATTCAGCTGTAACACGATTCCCAACTATACTCATATATTTATGGTCGACATATAAAATCCCACCAATGGTGATAATCTTATCTTTCCACTATGTATATATGAAAAATTCTAATAAAATACTTGATGTGCATTTCGATGCGTACAATGGAGAAGATCGAGGTAAATGTGGCTATTGGGCAGTCATTAATGCTCGTATCGAGGTCATCGCTTGGCAATTATCAACTGGTGAAATATATGTTGTTGCTAAAGTTGACGACATCTGGAATACTATTAAAGGAGCACGTGCTCCTAACAGTAAAAATTGCACCGTTTTACAAAAAGCCGATGCATCAGGAAATATAAAAGAAATTATAAACGCTTATCTACCTAAAGGAACGACTATTACCCTAGAAAAAACTTGCGGATATGTTGGAACATTTGATTTGGGAGGATCATACTCTGATCTCTTATTACCAGCAGATGATCAAAAACCCCCTATATCTCCAATAACCATAATAAATTCATTTTTCTCGAATCCGTTGATAATTATAAATATAACTGCTGAATATTATTTTTGCGATGAATTACTATGGATCGATACTGACACAGGCTTTGCAATCGGTGATGTCATCATCGATAAAAATGGCTGTCCAATTTAAATTAATTATAATATAATTTAAATATATCAAATGACAGATTATGACCACAAATATTCAAAATATAAGAGCAAATACAAAAGACTAAAAAATCATCTCGACGAATACAAATTCCATTACTTTGATATAGATGAAAAATTTGATGCTTACAAACAAAATGAATATATATATTGGAATATTGGTAGACTGATTGCCCTTCAATTGAATTGCTTTCCGCTAAATAATAATCATATTAGAAAAAAAAACGAAATAGATTATATATTAGCATTAAATGACCTCATTCAAAAAAACGTTGACAAACAATTTTATTTTTTATTGAGTAAGGATAAAGAGATAATCTGTTATTGTTGGTTAGGAACGGACTATGCAATTTCACTAACTGAAAAAGAAATATCTCAGATGGAAACTTATACTCTTCTGGATAAGTGGGATGATCCATTATTCGAAAAAGATAGACAAAAACTAACTCCAACCATAATGTCATTGTGTAGAGATTCAGAATATAAAGGTGTTGGGAAAATACTAATTGATAATATATGTGCGCATTTAAAAACTAAAAATAAAAATATTCTGTATTTAATTCCAGAGTCTGGAAAATTCAAAGATAATTATCAGGCTCTTACTTGTAGCTGGTATAAATGTGGATTAATGGATCCGGAAATAATTGTCGACAATAAAAGTGTAAATATGTGGGATCTATATAAAAAGTCAAATATGGAGCTCATTGATTATTACAAAAAAATTGGTTTCGAACTTAGCCCAAATCTCTATGCTCTGGAAATGTGCGGTTGCGATATGTGGTATCAAGATCACATATTCTTTAACCTGATGACAAAAGCTATCGATATAAAAACGAATTTTTAATTTATGCTATCGTTTCATCTAATATTGATTGGATGCCATTATTGGATAGAGTGTTATTCGATTCGCTTGGGGCACAGTTGCTCTGACCAATATACCATAATGACTGTTAAGAGAACTTATTGAATTTCTTAAAGTAGCACTTGTTTGTTTAGAGAATCAAAAATCGGGCATAAATTTCTGTATATGTTTTATGCATTGACCAGCCTCAAGAATAGGGTAAATGACCTAGACTAGAGAATTAAGAGAATTAATCGAGACAAAAAATTACTAAGTTTTATCCAATATTTCGGAATCAGAATAATTAGTAAACATATTCGTATCCACATATTGCTCCCATTGACATGAACATTGAGGCATAAAATTTGTATTATGACATGGCATTTTTAATATTATATATAATAAATACAGATAAAAAATTCACAAAAGAAGAGCAAAATTTAGCTATTTTTCTTGTATAAACGGCGATGGTGATAGCAGAGAAGCATGTTTGTTCCCAGATATATAACCAGCGCATAACCTAAAATGGTATTAACTATCAGGGCGAGCGATATAGTAATTCCCCGAGGAAAAATTGCATCATCATCTGTTGGAATAGTCGCCGCATAATTAGAAAACCACTCCAGAAACCATAAAGGATAGTAAAGATTGACAACGTTCGAAAGAAAGAATAATACAGTTAATATCAACATCGTAAGAAAAACAAAATCTGTTAGCTTCTTTAATTTCAAATAGATATAAGCCATGCCGTAACCAAAAATTTTCACTTTATTCGTGAAATCGCCAATTGACAAGGAAACTTCGAAATCATCTGAACATGGATTGCTCATGTTCAGATTTACTCCTAGATCACATTTAATGAACTGATCATTCAGATCGATTATCAAATTTTTAATAAAAATTGAACATTGGCATTGATTGAAAGATTCATGAAATCAATTACGTTCTTAGCCAATGACGGATCTTCAGAATGCATTCGATGATCTAGATAATATCCGATTTACACTTGCTTGGCTGGGACGGCAAGACAAGGCTGATTTTTTCGATGAGAAATTACCGATAGTAATAATTAAAGAGGAAGATAGAATTTCCCATGGTTTTATCCATGATGGTCAAAATATTCTATTTCTAACGCATCGCGGGTTCACGGACAAACACAGCGAAACCTTATTTGCCGCTTCATATTATTATTCTCCTGAGACATATTGGCAATCATTAAAATCAACTAATCTTTTAATTCCAAAAAAATGGTCTCTAAGTGACGAATCTCGTCATATCCGTGGGGAAATTTTGAGATTTAATGAAAATGATCAAACACCGCGAAGAACAATAAGGGATATTTGTGCTGAGGTTGACTCCGAATTTGTGCTCCAATGGCCTGAGTTGAAACCGGATCTCAATGGATCAGTTATTGGTACTGTGGAGAGAAAAAAAGTACCAATGGCTGAATATTTAGCGAAATGTGAGGAAGTCGAAGCGAAATTAATAAAAACTTTAAAAGAAATGTTGTTAAAAATTGTTAGGGAACAGCGACCTAATTTCCCTGTGGTTCTGGTGAACATCTTGGGGAGTTACTTCGCTTAAAAAATTGAATATATTAATGGTTTCACTCGCTTATTATTTTCTTTATCAGTTGGTTGGTGATCATGGCGAAATTACGCGGATTTTGGCTTCGTGAAAATGCGATTCATCCGTTTTATATGATGCCTTGTGATGTGTGTTCGGCAGATCTATCTGTCTATGGATATGCTATAGAAATAGATAAGCTTGCTATATTGGATCGTACACCAGATGAGATAATACGATTAGATGAAGCTGAAAGGGCTCACTTACGTTCATTATTGAGAGATAGACACGTTGATAGAATTCCATGCATGCATCCGTTGAAAGAAATTGGGGATGATCAGCCACCTAAGGAAGCGATTTCAATCAGTTCGGAAATATCTATGTTTGATCTTTGTGGGTGTGGTCAATCGGATGTTATGAGAATTTTGCGTAACAGAAAAAAATCTTACACGTGCGTGTTCTGTCCGAAAATACTTTGTGATGAAAAATGTTTTAACAATCATATGGAGAGAGACCATGTGAATGTTAATAGGCTTATTGATAAGTCATTAGTTGGCGGCGAGTGGTGTCCATTATGTCGAAAAATATTTAAAAAAGGACGGGAGTTCCTATGTGACGATGATGATAAACAGTGTACAATTATTGTTGAAAAGGAATTGCTTAATTTAAAAGACAGCGCCCGTTTGGAAAAATATGCTATTAAAAATACCCTATGTCCAAGATGTTCACAGTGGGATGAAAATAAAATGATGATCATCCCAACAATCATATTAGAAAAATTAAGAAGGTTCCTATATATCTTTCCTGCAGACGCATGGACACCACCATATTTTTCTCAACAGTCCATTCATTTTTTTGATTTGGCTTTTATTACAGCATATGATGATCATCCACAGTTTTTTGTGGACTTGTTGAAACACTCGGTTTTATATAAAATAAGTGATTCATCGTTATGTCCGCAAAGGACTCGCGCAATTATGTATCCTTATTTGAATTCCGTTTGGTTCACAATATTAAGTCATAATGACACGAATAAAAAGTTTCGATTACATACAGCTGAAAAAGTTAAAGCCACTTGTATCCCTGGGACGAAATTTCTTACTGCGATTCGAGCAGAAATTGCGGGTTTGGAAGCCTGTTTTACTAAAACAGGCATTTTATCTGATCTATGTCTTATTATCAGGGACTATTTACCGTGGCAATTATGGAATGTTGAACGTATCTTAACTCGTATTCATAATGATATCACCAGATATGCTCCTTCGCTAGCAGCCCTTTTATCAATCATTGGGCCCCTACACGATTAAATAAGTTAATGCAGACAGTTATTCGCGAACATATGCTGTGGCAGTTATGGAATGTTGAACGTCTGATAGGGCGTACTCGTTCGGATGTTATACGATATGCTGCTCCCCTAGCGGCACTAATAGCAGTAATCGGGCGAACATATTTGTTTTAAACTGCAGAAAATTGTATTCCTATTAGTAATCGACCAATTGTTACGTAACTTCCTGATCGGGACACCTCTGAAAAAGAAGATATTTTTAGAACATAATTAGTTCCAGAATAGCATAAATACGGGTATGAGCCTATGTCTAATGGTAACACTATTTCCCTTGGCCAAATAATGGCTGGCATGTCTGTTGGACCCCTGAAGTTAATCAAACTAAATCTTAGCTCTGGTTCATCATCTATATATTTAATTGTTGTCATAATCTTTGATGATCCCATGTTGAGTTCGAATTCATCATAGAAATTTCTGAAAACTCGTTCATCATAAAGGGCGTATTGAAATTCTTTTTTAGATAATGTCATAGTTAATCTAGCGGGACCACTCCTACCAAAAACTAAATCTAATGCTTCAATTATTGAAAACCCTGATTTAGTCGGTT
>Ga0207047_1088_pt1 | contig 19786 bp, 17 predicted proteins | sample Alteio_BWMinCont_67_FD_153302 | JGI IMG/M metagenome (GOLD analysis project Ga0207047, IMG submission 153302) | Enriched cells from forest soil in Barre Woods Harvard Forest LTER site, Petersham, Massachusetts, United States -... | ecosystem: Environmental > Terrestrial > Soil > Temperate forest >...
CGCCCGTCTTTATTATAGGGCTTATCAGCATATTTACCCTTACTACTATCCTGTTTCCCTTTAAATGGTCTGTCTTTCCCCCCGGAAAATTTATGCTCGCTTTTCTTATGAAAAGAAGATTTTCCGCGTGGTGTATTATGATGAGATGATGAAGATGATTCCGGCATTTGATTTGTTTGCTGCGAGCGGCAAAGGTACAACCTTATAGCATAGCGATACCAGTGTTTTGTCAAAGGGCTTCTTTGTCAGATAAAACTCTTATCTTGGCACTATGTTACATCTGGCAATAGCAAACGGTCCCAACCTCAATTTGCTCGGGAGCCGAGAGCCGCATATATACGGAAATCAAAGCTTTGAGCATTATTATAACCAATTAACCGACCGTTTCCCGATAGTGGATATAACTTGCTACCAAAGCAATGTAGAAGGAGAACTGATCAATTATTTGCATAGCTGCCGCGGCAAAATGCACGGTATTATTCTTAATGCAGGCGCCTATACCCATACAAGCATTGCGTTAGCGGATGCCATCGGCGCTATTGAAATCCCCGTGGTTGAAGTGCATATCTCTAATGTGCTCGCGCGGGAAGATTACCGTAAAACATCTTTTATCGCTGCAAAATGTGTTGGCTCTATCAGCGGTCTTGGTATGGAAGGGTACGCGCTTGCTATCCAGTATTTCATAGACATTTTAGCCTCTAAATCCGCGTAAAAAAGTTTTGATATCCAACCGTTTTTTACCCTCTTGTTGCAATTCGTCTATATACAACCAGCCATCTTGTGTGGCAAACCGCAGATAAGAATTATGGTCGGTTTCATATTCACCGGCAGTATGTGCAGGAGCTACTGTTTCATAATGGGATGCAAATATTTTAATCAACTTACCTGCCAATTGACTATGGGCAGCAGGGTAAGGCGAGAGCCCACGGATAAGATTATGCACCTGCGCTACGGGCATATTCCAATCTATACGGAGGCTCTCTTTCGTTAACTTGGGAGCATGTTTTATTTCTCCATGAAAATCATTTTGGGGAATCTCTTTTATTGTACCATTTTCTATTCCGGCTATAGTTTTTACCAATAAAGCAGCGCCTGCGTTCATAAGTTTGTCATGGAGGCTGCCAGCATTGTCTTCAGGCAATATCAGAACTTTTTCCTGCGAAAAAATATTCCCTGTGTCTATCTCATGCTTTAGCTTAAAAATGGTAACCCCTGTTTCCGCTTCACCGTTTATAATAGCCCAATTGATGGGAGCGGCGCCACGGTATTGAGGGAGCAGGGAAGCGTGTACATTGATGCTTCCCAATGGCGGCATATTCCATACCGCTTCGGGCAGCATTCGGAATGCTACAACTATCTGCAGGTCTGCTTTGTAAGATGCTAATTGCTGCAAAAATTCCAGATTCTTTAACTTTTCAGGCTGCAAAACGGGCAGGTTTTTTGCAATAGCATATTCTTTTACAGGAGATAAATGCAGGTGCATACCCCGCCCCGCGGGTTTGTCGGGGGCAGTAACAACCGCTACAGGAGCGTGCCCCATGTCAATAAGCGCCTTAAGCGAGGCTACTGCAAAATCAGTCGTTCCGAAAAAAAACTATGCGCATCTTAATTTATAAAAAACATGCAAATATCAGTATGAATCAGAATTTTTGTATAATTAATTATAAATTGCTCCATTCTTATTGTGAATCAATTAAACTTTCATCCGTTACTCATGTCTAATCCCAAAGAGGAAAAAACAGATATGGCAGAGTCGTCAAGCCGGCTTGATGACACCCTCCTTATAGCATCATTCAGAGATGATAAATTGCGGGAAGCATCTTTTACGGAATTGGTACGCAAGTACCAAAAGCGACTCTATTGGCACATCCGCAGGCTTGTAGTAGAGCATGAAGACACCAACGACATACTACAGAATGTTTTCATAAAAGTGTGGAAGAACCTCGCTAATTTCAGAGAAGAGTCTAATCTATATACGTGGCTATATCGCATTGCCACCAATGAAACCCTGACATGGATTGACCAGCAAAAACGCCATTCTTTTGTTTCGATTAATGATAACGAAGACCTGTTTGCGGAAAAGATTCTTGTTCAAAAAGGGTTTGATGCCAATAAAATAGAATGGCGCCTGCAGCAGGCAATCCAGGCGCTTCCTGAAAAACAAAAAATCGTTTTTAACTTACGTTACTATGACGAAATGCCTTATGAAGAAATGGCAAAAGTCCTTGATACATCAGTAGGTGCATTGAAAGCGTCTTACCATCATGCAGTGAAAAAGGTGGAGGCTTTTTTGACGGGAAATTAAACTTTTGGAAACGACTAATGTCATATTTACAATGGAACGTGCAAATGATATATTACAAGAATTGAATGAATTGGGCAGTGGTTTGTATAACTTTCCGCGCAATATGCCTTATATAGTGCCTGATGCCTATTTTGAAACATTAACAAATGATATTGCCGCTATTGTCAGCAGCGAGGATAGCTCCATAAAGGACTTGCCGAAAAACAACCCTTTTGAGGCGCCATCAGATTATTTTGAGCAGTTACCGGAACGTGTATTAAATGTTGCAAAAGCGGCTGAACCGGTAAAGCAAAAAAAGGTTATCCCGTTAACAAATTATATTAACAGGCAATTAAAATGGGCTGTAGCTGCTATGTTGATTATGGCTATCGGCATTAGCTCTTATGAGATATTCTTTAAGACACAACGGTATGATGCAGATAAAATACTGGCAACCGTACCGTCAAATGCAATTCGCGATTATCTGCGGCAAAATGCTGACGAATTTGACTTAGATATTACTGCAAACAAATCAGACGTCAACAATGTGAATATAGATACTAGACATATTGGAGACGAGGAAATTATCCAGTATCTCAATGAAGCAGGCTGGGACACCAGTGACTATACCAACTAATTTTTAATAACCAATTTTAATGCGCTTAATAATGAAAAAGTATATAATAGTTCTGTTAGCAATGTTGTCAATAACTTTCAGCAGTTATAGCCGACAAGAAGAACATGCAAAGGAAAGGATACATGCCGCCAAGGTTGCTTATATAACAGACAGGCTGCACCTCACCTCCGATGAATCAAGCCGGTTTTGGCCCATCTATAGTGAATTTGAAAAAGAAAGGAAAGAAATAAAAAATTCTTTTTCACAAAAATACAGAACCGCGCATCCCGATGCTTCTGATGAAGAAATATCGCGCCTTTATATGGATGACCTCGATTTCCAGCAACAAATGGTTGAACTTAAAATAAAATACAAAGAGCAATACCTCAAAATTATTTCCCAGGAACAATTTGCTGAACTGTATCCCGCTGAACGCGACTTTAAAGATTTGCTGAAACGCAGACTCAGGGAAAAAGAGCGCCGCGATAATGGCAGATGGAATAACCACCGCGGCAATTATTGATTTACTGGGAATATCTCTTGCTTATAAGGTAGCTACCGGAGTCTTAACATCATGATAAAAAAGGAATTGCCACCCTTCTCTATGCCCCCTTTCTGCATATTCTGCACGTAATGCCATTGCCTTTTTACCGTCGTAATCATATTTAGCGATATACCTCATTTTCATTTGTTTCAACTGAGGTGCTACATCTCCTCCGAAAAATATTTTGTCCTCGCCATCATCAATAAGATACACAACATGATACGGACAATGCCCACCTGAATGTGTGAACCGGATATAATCATCAACTATGCCCTCTTCCCCGTCAAGCCACCTTACCTGGGCTGTTCTAAGCAACGGTTCAATATTGGCAATCTGATATGAAGGCAATCCCTTCTCCAACGCATAATCTGCTTCCTTGCGATAAATGCAATACTCTGCATTCGGGAAGGTGATTTTTGTTACCCCGTTTTCTGAATAGCTTATGCCGGATGCGTGGTCTTTATGAAGATGCGATAACAATACTTTCGTTACGTCCGAAGGTTGATAACCCTGTTCCCGCAAGTTGTCGTGTATTTGTAATACCCCATCGCCGGTATGAAATCCAAGCCCGGTATCTAATATGATTACATCTCTTTCCGTAATTACCAAAAATGGTTGAATCTCTACATGCAACGAGCCTTCCGGTCGTTTACTCAGTTCATCGTATTGTGGATTGTATGGCACAAATTGTTTATCATGCCCCACAGTGAAACTCCCTTCTGATAACGGATATATTTTAGCCATGAGGTACAAAATTAACGTATCATAGCTTGCCTGTCTGCATCAAGACGCAACAGGATGAAAATAAGAATGCTGAATGACAAAAGCGAGGAGCCGCCATAGCTCAGAAAAGGCAAGGTAATACCAATAACAGGCGCCAAGCCTATTGTCATGGATATGTTTACGGCAAAGTGAAAAAATAATATGGACGCCACACAGTAGGCATATATCCTGGTAAATGTAGAACGCTGTCGCTCGGCAATAAATACAATTCTTAACAGCAATGATACATAAATGGCGATTAACAGCAAGCTCCCTATGAAACCAAATTGCTCTCCTATAGCGCAGAAAATAAAATCGGTATTTTGTTCCGGTACAAATTGATTCTTAGTCGATGTTCCGTTTAGAAAACCCTTTCCGTGAAACCCACCCGAGCCAATGGCAATTTTTGATTGCATCACATTGTAATCAGAGCTATTTACTTTTTTTTCATCTCCCCTATCTTCGGCAGCAGCAGCCGTTCTATCATATTCATCAGGCACATCCTTTCCGAGCATTGAATAAATGCGGTCAACCTGGTGCTTTTGCAGTACATGCTTGAAAGCAAAGGGTACTGCTAGTTGCGAAAAAACAATACACAATGCCCACGTTCCAATCAAGACTATTCGAGGCATCATTCTTCTTCTTAATGTTTGCCGCGATATGAACGCAATAAGAAGCGCTAAAACCGTAAGCATTATAAAAAGCATTTTCCGGTCAATGAGCAAAGTGGTCAGCACCAATGCTATTGCAGAGAACCCTATAACCAGAACTATATTGGGGAGCCCCTCCCTGTATAGCACTAAAAAGAAACAAAAATAGACAAGGGCTAAACCCGTTTCTTTCTGCAATACAATAAGAACAGCAGGCAATAAAGCAATTCCTGCCGCAATAAGCCTTGAAGTCAGCCGTTTAAAATTGGTTTCGGGAAGGGAAATATACTTTGCAAGTGCAAGCGCCGTGAAAATCTTGCATACCTCGCCAGGCTGAAAACGAAAACTACCGATGCCCAGCCACGACCGTGAGCCTTTTACATCAATCCCCGCAAATATGGTGATGAACAAAACCAATAGTCCGAGTGCGTATCCGAGAAACGCGAAAGAAGAAAAGAACTTGCTGTCGGTAAGTAAAATAAAAAGTCCGAGTACAAGTGCATACCCGAAAAATACAGCTTGTTTAGTATAACTCCTGTTTGCTATGAAAATACTTTGATCTGTGCTATGATGCTCTACCGAAAAAATAGCCAGCAACCCTATACCCACCAGCAATAAATACAGCATGAAGGTTATACTGTCAATCCTGTTGAATAATGGTTTGCGTGCTGTACTCATTTTATTTACTGTTCTTTTTATTTCCCTTACCAAGCGCTTTATTGATTCCTCTCATATACAACATATAGCCTTCTACCCTTGCTGTGCTATCTGCAATACGCTTCTTCTCACTTTTTGCTTCATATACTTCCCTGTCGTGTATGCGCAGGGCAGAATCTATAAGATAAACATGTTTGTCTATAAGGTGTGCTTTGAGCATTTTATCTTCTATCGCTTTTCTTTTAAATGACACACTGTCCTTCAGGTATTTTTCTATCAGCAGGCTGGCAATCGGCGCAGCCCATGTAGCCCCATAGCCTGCATTTTCAATCGTCACAGCAATAGCTATTTTGGGGTCTTCCCGGGGAGCAAAAGCAACAAACATAGAGTGGTTTTGCATTTTTATTACTTCGCCATTCACAATAGCTTTGTTTTCCGCAGTCCCGGTTTTTGCACAAATATTAATGCCTTCTACTTTTGCACCTATTGCAGTGCCGCTTTCCACCACATCCTGCATGGCTTGTGCTATGACATCGTAAACAGTGTCGCTGATATTAGTAACATTATGTTTCACTTTGTATACTGCGAGCGTCGGGTCATTGGCATTATCGCCTATGGCTCTTACAAAATGAGGGGTGTAGTAATAGCCCTTGTTAGCGATAATACACATGCCATTTGCCATTTGCAAAGGCGTCAGTCCCAGTTCTCCTTGTCCCATCCCCACAAACACTATCATACAGGAATTCCATGAATTATGATATCGCTCATTATAGTATGTGGAATCCGGCAAAAGTCCTCTGCCCTCAAAGGGTAGGTCTATTCCCAAAGGATGACCATAACCGAAAGACGAAAAATAGTCGTGCCATACTTGTAATCCCACTTTCACGTCACCGAATTTCTCATTATCAACAGTAAGCCTGAAAACATGACAGAAATAAGAATTGCACGAATGCGCCAACGCCAGCCTGAAATTTGCGGCATGACCCGGGTCTTTGTGTTCGCAGGCAATACTTTTACCACACAAATTATAGCTGCCATAACAAGGGAACCCAAACCGCGGCGTGATACTTCCCGTACTCAATGCCACAAGCCCGGTCATCGGCTTAATCGTTGAGCCCGGTTGGTATGCTGCCTGCATAGCGCGGTTGAGCAATGGTCTTGTCGCGTCTTTATACAACGCGCCGTAATTTTTAGTTCTGTCTCTGCCGCTGAGCAAGTTGGGGTCGTAGTTGGGACTGCTTACCATGGCGAGTATACCTCCTGTTTTGGGGTCTATAGCTACAACGCTCCCTATCTTGTTTGCCATTAATTTTTCTGCGTAAGCCTCCAGGTCAGCATCCATGTATAATTGCAGGCTCTTGCCGGCAACCTCCTGAGAGTCTAAAATGCCCCCTTGATAGGGGTCGCGCGGACGGTTGAATTTATCCCTTTCCAGAAAATGCACCCCACGCAAGCCACGCAACACTTCTTCATACTGAAGTTCCAATCCATTCATACCGGTATAATCACCCTGCCTATAAGATGAGTACCTCTTTTTTTTCAACATTTCAGGCGACACCTCGCCTATATAACCCAATACTACCCCCGCACAAGTATCGGGATAATTGCGGATATTGCGCTCCACCAACTCAAACCCCGGGAACATATAGGCATTCTCCTGAAAGCGCGCTGTTTGCTCCACAGAGAGGTCTTCCATAAAAGAACTTTGCCTGACATCAATATTCCTTCTTTGCACCCTATCCATTATACCTTCGTAAGTATCCCTATCAATACCTAATACATCACAGATTTGCGTCGTGTCAAAATTTTTAGGAATATTATGGGGCGTTACCATAAGGTCAAAAACCACCTTATTTGATAATATTGTCTTCCCATTCCGGTCTCTGATAATGCCCCGTGGCGGATACACCACTTTTTTATAAATCGTGATATCGCTGGCAAGCACTTTGTATTTTGACTCGAATATCTGGAGAAAAAAAAGCCTTAATAATATCACAGACGCCACACCTATGAATATCAACCTTAGAACATATTGACGCGGGTTTGCCGCAACTGACATAATTACTCCTCTTTATTTAGGGAATTGAGTACAAACCTAATAAAAAGATGGTTTAGTGCGAATATCAAAATACAGACTATACCAAATTCCCTCTTTGAAGGCACTTGAAATTAGGCACAAAAACCGGAAAAATGATGTTAAAAATGTTTTGGCACTCTAAAAAAGCGTGGCTAACTTTGCATTCCTTAAAAAAAGCTACTTATAGTTCCATGGTGTAACGGTAGCACAACAGTTTTTGGTACTGTTTGTCCTGGTTCGAATCCAGGTGGAACTACGAAGGTCAGAGTGAGTGTGAGTTGGGGGTGTGCCCGGCTGCCTAACTCTGACCTTTTCTTCAATTCTCACTCCCACACTCAAACTCCACATCATTGGACACATCAAATAATAATCTTAATTTTGATTTGACAACTGTAAAACATGAATTACAAAATATCATTCAAGGAAATGGCGGAAAAGGGGAAGAAAGTCTTATCCAAACAATCTCACATCACCTTAGAAGAAGCGAAGAATCAAGTGCTTCTGCTCAAGAAATGGAGTTCTCAAAAGAACAAGAAACAAAGAATTTAACAGTCTTTATTGAAAGGAACAACCTTTGGTATAAAGGGGACATAAAAGAGGAAGACAAAATAGGGGAAGGCGCTGAGCAGAAAGTATTTTATAACCCTGAAAAAGAAACTGTCATTAAACTAAACGACAGTATATTCTTTTCATCATGGAAGGACTATTTTGATAATCTTCTTTTGCACAATTATTTCTTTCCTGTTAGCAAATACACTCTATTAGGATTTTACATTATAAATTACACCCTATATGCAGTAGTAGAGCAGGCTTTTATAAAAGCTACAGAACACATCGACCTTGAAAATGTAAAGGAATTTTTAAAGCAGAATGGCTTTGAAAACACCAAAAACAATGACTATTATAATAAATACCTTGGCATTATACTCGAAGATTTACATGACGAGAACGTTATCAGCTCAAATGAAACATTCCTTTTTATAGATACTGTTTTTTATCTCACAAGCGAGTTTTATAACTCTCCCTAATCACACACACCTCATCATACTCTCCCACAACTGCTCAGCCGAGCGGTTCCAATCAAATTTTTTCGCTTGTATGCGGGATGCCGCTATAAGCTTGTTCCTTAGTGCCTCATCCTTATAGAGCATTTCCATTTTGTCGGTAATATCATCCACATCGTTGGGGTTAACCAGCAGCCCCGCATCACCCGCGACCTCGGGCATAGAAGATGTGTTGCTCACGATAGCAGGCACATCACACTCGAGAGCTTCAAGTATAGGAATACCAAACCCTTCAAACAGTGACGCATATACCAAAGCATAAGCACCGCCAATAACCTTAGAAAGCTCGTCAACATTCATATACCCCACCCACCTTACGTCGTCTTTAAAAGGCATGTCTGCGCGCATTTCTTCTACTTCGTCGTACTTCCAAGCAAGCCTGCCAACAATCACCAGCTTCATATTGCTACGCTGGCGTTTCTTAAACGCGATAAATGCTTTGAGCAGGTTAACAATGTTTTTCCTGGGGTGCAGCGCTCCTGCAAATACAAAATATTCGCAGCCTTCGGCATATTGTTCTTTTACCTTTTCGCGTTCTTCGGTGTTGAGCGGCTTGTATTCATCATGCGCACCATTATACACAACGTCTATTTTCGCGGGGTCTATGCCATAGCGGCTGCTTATATCGTTTTTTGAAAAAGTGGAAACCGTGACAAGGCGGGTAGCCTTTTTTGCGAATAATGGCGAAAAATGTTTCCAGTATGCTCTGTGGCTTGCCACAAAATGCTCGGGATAGTGCTCAAAAGCAAGGTCGTGAACAACAAGGCAGGTAGGAACGCTTGTTCTAAGCGACATGTAACTGTCGGTGGACAAAAAGAGGTCAATTTTATACTTGCGCAGCATGTAGGGTATGCACCACTCAAACCATATATAAAACAATATAGGGTGCCGCGCCTGCGGATACACCACTACGGGCGTCACATTGGGAGCAAAGACAAAAGAAGGGTCGTATTGCCTGTCGAAAAAGAAGATAAATTCATGCTCAGGATGATTTTTTACAATCCGCTCCACAGTTTGATAGGTAAACCAGCCGATTCCTTCCAACTTTCCTTTTAATAATAGTCTCGTATTTATAGCGATGCGCATACTTGTGGGGACAAAAATATAATTTTACTGCTTTATTAGCGTTCTTTTGTAAAATGCGTCGATTTTTTGTAAAAAACCTGCTGTTCACCATCGGAGTTAATGTATTAATCATGCCGTTGTGGGTGATTTGTATTGACAGGGTAGTTCAAAACCGTGTCGGCGCTATACAATATGGCACTTATGCCCCCTTATTATCTCTGACGCTTATTTTTAATATTATTCTCGATTTTGGAATTACAAACTACAATACGCGCACTATATCCCAAAACCCGGATAAATTAAAAGAATTGTTTCCGTCCATGCTAACAGCACGGATATTTATGGCGCTGATTTATGCGATCATAGTCCTTGGCATCGGGCTTATCTGTGGTTATGGCAGGCGGGAAATGATGTTACTCACGGGAGTAATATTAATCCAAGGCTTATCAGGTGTTGTACAGTTTTTGCGCAGCAATGTTGCGGCTTTGCAGAAGTTCAGGGTAGACAGCGTATTATCGGTAAGCGGCAGGTTATTGATGCTCGTAATTTGCGGCGCCCTGTTGATTTACCCCGCCACGGGGCGTCATTTTAAAATAGAGTGGTTTATAGAAACGCAGATAATTTGCTATTTTATCAGCGCCATTATTTGCCTGTTCGTATTAAACCGCATTCACCCGGTAAGTTTCCGCTTTTCATTCCACGTTCCTACCCTGATTAAAATTATAAAAGATACCCTGCCCTATGCCCTGCTTATTTTCCTGATGTCGGTATATACCCGGTCGGATGTGTGGCTCATTCAGCAATTGCTGCCAAAAGCCGGTAAGGAGCAGGCGGGTATTTATTATGCCGCATACAGGTGGTTAGACAGCAGCAACATGTTCAGCCTGCTGTTTGCGGCTATCCTGTTGCCCCTCTTCGGACGAATGCTTGCCCAAAAACAAGATGTTGACCATATTGTAACGCTCTCTGTTAATATGTTACTGCCTGTTTCTTTTATGGTAGCGGTAGCTGCCGCATTTTTTGGAATCCCTATCATGCATGTTTTATACCCTGCGGCGACAGCAAATGAAGTTGCCATGAATTACTATGGTAAAATATTTGGTTGGGTAATGGCTGCCTTCCCCTGTTTTTGCATCATGTATATTTATTCTACATTGCTTACTGCAAACGGGAATTTAAAAATATTGAATAAACTTGCTTTTGCAGGGGTTGTTATAAACCTCTCGCTAAACCTATTCTTAATTCCCCGCATGAATGCTATGGGGGCAGCTATAACAAGCGTAGTAACGGAAGGATTTATGGCAATTGGATTTATCGTTTTTTGCATCAGGATTCTAAAAGTTTCCCTGAATGTGCGATGGCTATTATCTCACATGGGATTCTTCGCTCTGACTGTTTTGGCGGGGTATGCCTCCTCGCTTTTACATATCTATTGGCTGCTTGAGCTTGTGTCTTTCGGAACGGCGGGGGTAGTGTTAATATTTTTGTTCAAGTTCATTTCTGTAAACAGCGTTGCCCTATTCCTGAATAAAAGGAAAGAAGGCTAGAGCCGGATTTGCAAAAAATCATTTTTGAGGTTATTTCTCTTTAGGCTTGGTTTGCATTATGTCATCAATTTCCAATAGAATCTCATTAGTAAAGAGATGATATACGTCAAGGGCTTTAAGATTTTCCGTAAGCTGCTGTTCTTTTGTAGCGCCAAGTATGGCGGTCGTTACATTGGGATTATGAATGCACCATGCAAGAGACATCACAGCAAGAGACGTATTCAATTTGTGGGCTACAGCTTCTAGCTTTTTCACGCGCTCTACCTTGTCATCAACCAAGGTTTTGTTTTTAAGCCAGCTATAATTTCCTAAGGAAAGCCTTGAATTTTCAGGAATGCCGTTGTTATACTTGCCTGTAAGCAGGCCGGAGGCAAGGGGACTCCATATTGTAGTACCCATACCGGTATCTCTGAAAATAGTTTTATAGTCCATTTCCATCTTTTGCCGCTCAAACAAATTGTATTCGGGTTGTTCCATCGCCGGGGGTATCAGGCTCAACTCCTTTGCACATGCATGAGCCTCCATTATCTCTGCCGCGCTCCATTCGCTTGTTCCCCAATATAATATTTTACCTTGTTGCAACAGGATGTTCATCGTCCATACTACCTCTTCGATTGGTGTGTCGGGATCGGGACGGTGGCAAAAGAACAAATCAAGATAGTCAACTTGCAGCCGCCGCAATGCCTGGTGGCAGGCCTCCACAACATGCTTGCGGCTAAGGCCGTGCTGGTTAGGTTTATTATTCTTTCCATACATTCCGAAAAAGGCTTTGCTGGACAGGCAATAAGAAGTTCTGTCCCAGTTTTTCCCTTGGAGCACTCGCCCCATTAATTCTTCCGATTTACCGCCCTCATACGCTTCTGCATTGTCAAAGAAATTCACGCCGTTATCGTAAGCAATACCCATCAATCTGTCAGCGGCTTTGTCATCAACCTGCTTTGAAAAGGTAACCCACGAACCATAGGACAATACACCCAATTGTAGTCCCGTCTTTCCCATGCGTCTGTATTCCATATTCTGTTGCGATTTAAACTAAGTTATTTTTTATTAAAACGTATATACCACTAATCCATCCCGTAGCTTCGGCTCAAACCATGTGCTTTTAGGCGGCATTACATTCCCGCTGTCGGCGATAGTGAACAGTTGCTTAATAGTTACCGGATACAAAGAGAATACCACTGCCATCTCTTTATCGTCCACCTTTTTTTGCAAAGCGCCCAATCCGCGAATTCCCCCTACGAAATCTATACGCTTATCCACGCGCGGGTCTTTGATGCCAAGCAGCTTATCCAGCACATTTTGTTGCAGGATGGTTACGTCAAGTATTCCAATCGGGTCGTGCGAGTAAGTCCCGTCTTTTGCTGTTAACTTATACCATACGCCATCGATATACATACCAAATTGGTGTGGTTGTTGGGGTTTGTATGGTTCAGCGCCCATTTTTTGAACTTCAAATTCTTTTTCGATAGACTGTATAAATGCCTGCGCTGACATGCCGTTCAAATCTTTCGCTGCCCGGTTATAATCCATGATATACAATTGGCTTGCAGGAAATATGCATGTAATAAAATAATCAGAAGGAGCATTTTCAGCCGGCTTGCCATTCCTCAACTCAAGGCACACCTTTGCTGCAGATGCAGCGCGGTGATGCCCGTCTGCAATATAAGTGCAGGGAACATCTTTATCGAAATACTTTGTTATCAGCGTTGTTTTTGAATCATCGTTCACTACCCAAAATATATGGCGTATGCCGTCTGTTGCAGTAAAATCATAATCGGGGGCATGTTCCTTCTTCCATGTGTCAATGATGTTCTGAACGCTGTTGCAATCATTATAGGCAAGGAATACAACCCCTGTTTGCGCGCGGGTTGTTTTTATATGATTGATTCTATCCTCTTCTTTTTCGGGGCGGGTGAATTCATGCTTCTTGATAATTCCGTTCAAATAATTGTCCACCGAAGAGCCGCAAATAAGCCCGGTTTGCGAACGACCATTCATCACCAACTCATAAATATAATAACACGGCTCCTTATCCCGGAACAGCAGTTTGTCTTTTAGCATCCTGTCCAGGTTTTCTTTTGCTTTGTCGTAAACAGGCTGGCTGTGTATGTCTATGCTTTCGGGCAAATCAATTTCGGAACGAGTGACGTGATAAAAGTTGTAGGGGTCATCTTTAAACATTCTTGCTTCTGCAACGCTGACTACATCATAGGGTAAAGTAGCAATTTTTGCTGCCAACTCTTTTTGGGGTCTGACGCCGCGAAAGGGGGTGATTTTTGCCATGTTGGTTTTATTAAATTTTTAACCCGCCGCCTTTGGCGGGGCACGCGCAAAGACCGCAAAGGTTTTCGCTAAGAAGGCGCAAAGGTCGTTTTTTTTATTACTTGGGGATTATAGATTTTGGTGAAAAGCTGGGATAGTTGAAAAATAATGGTTTTTGTAAATAACAAAGAAATACAAAAGGGTGGTTTATAAACTGTTGATTGTTATTTTATTATAAATTATATTTATAAATTAATTAATAGAATAAATTTTAAGCATTGACCTGTTTAATTTAATATATGAGAAGGTGGTGGTAATTTTCAAAACCCCTTCTCAAACTCCTTCATTAACCCAACCAGCACTTTCACCGCGTCAGCCGAAATCGAATTGTATAATGAAACTCTAAAACCGCCTACGGAGCGGTGCCCTTTGATGCCGATGATATTGTTTTGAGTGCAAAGGTCGATGAATTGCTTTTCATGCTGGGGGTTGTTTGCGGTGAAGCAGACATTCATGAGGCTGCGGTGGGCTTCTGTGGTGACGTGGGGGGTAAATATTGAACTGCCGTCGATGACGTCGTATAAGAGTTTTGCTTTCTGGCGGTTTTCTTTTTCTATGGCGTCGATTCCTTTTTGCTTCGTCCAGCGGAGCATGAGTAGTGAGAGGTAGATGCCAAATACATTTGCGGTGTTGAGTATGGAGTTTTCTTTTGCCTGTTCGTGATAGTTGAGCATGGGGGGCAGTTCACGCTTTATGTGATTGAACATATCCTTGCGCAAAATGACAAGTGCAACTCCCGGTGTACCGAGGTTTTTTTGAACGGCGGCATAAACCATGGCGTATTTCGAATAATCGCGCTTGCTGCAAAAAATATCGCTGCTCATATCAGCAATAAGGGGCACATTGCACACGGGGGTGTGATGCCATTGGGTGCCTGCTATGGTACTGTTGGTGGTGTAGTGTACGTAGGCAAGTCCATGGGGTATATGAGTTGGGAATTCAGGGAGGCGGCGGTAATTTTCTTGTTTTGATGTGGCTAAGATCTGTACTTCGCCGAAGTGGGTGGCGTACTCTAATGCCACTTCTGCCCAATGGTCTGTATCTATGTATCCTGCCGCATCTGTATGACCCAAAAAGTTCATCGGAATCATGCAGAATTGAAGCCGCCCGCCACCGTGAAGCCAAAGCACTTCGTAGTCATCCCCTATTTCGCATAGCTCCTTTACAAGGGCTTTGCTTTCTTCAACAATAGCCAAAAATTCCTTTTCGCGGTGCGGTAATTCTAAAATAGAAACGCCGGTATTATTGTATTCGAGTACGGCATCGGCAGCCTCGCGCAAGACCTCTTCGGGAAGGGAGGTTGGACCCGCATTAAAATTAATTTTTCTGTTCATCGTCTGCTTTTGTGTCGTCATCTGCAATGGATGCGCCGCCGCTAACTGCGAATTTCATGGCTTCGGCGGCATTCATTTTTGTTACGGGTTTAATATTTTTTCTTTCGGTGATAATCACCCATCCTGATATGGCGTAAGAGTGGGGTAAATAAACTGCGACTTTGTCCTGCATACCGAAGCGTACCATATCATCCTGCGTCATAAAACCGATGCGCCACATTTCGGGATTGACATTGACGCATACCCATACCGGTTTATTGAACCGCTTTTTATCTCCTACAAAAGAGCTTATCATGTCTCTTATAGAGGAGTAGATATATTTTACGCCGGGGGTATGTTCCATGAGGTGTCCAAACGCATCAAACAACCACTTGCCGATAAAAAACCTCGTGCCGAGATACCCTATTACGGTTATGGCAATAATAATTATCGCAAACCCTGCTCCGCGAGGTACGCCGGGGACGATGCTGTCGACATTAATGAAAACTGTAAATAATAAATAGAAGGTGATTGCTATGGGGCTTAGCAAAATAAGCCCTTGCAAAAAAGATCGAAGTATAATGGCAGCAGTACGGCGCATGTGAGCAAAAATACGTAAAAGCGGATTAAGGGATTAACTGCCCATGAAATGACGGAACCGCAAAGACCGCAAAGATATTTCTCTTGTTTTTATAAAGAAAACGCAAAGAAGGCGCAAAGTTCAGTTTCATCTCTTTGTAAGTTGGGACCAAATCTGTTTACTCCTGTTTTCGTACCTTTACAGTCGTTTTTTACCTCATATTACCTATTGGGTATGGCATATACGCTAAGAAATAAAATACGCATTGTTACTGCTGCTTCGCTTTTTGACGGGCATGACGCTTCTATAAATATCATGCGGCGGATTATGCAGGCAAGCGGGGCTGAGGTTATCCATCTCGGGCATGACCGGAGTGTGCAGGATGTGGTGGATTGTGCTATACAGGAGGACGCTAATGCTATTGCGGTAACGTCATATCAAGGGGGGCATATAGAGTACTTTAAATACATGTACGACCTGCTGAAAAAGGCAGGTTGCGAACATATAAAAATATTCGGCGGCGGCGGCGGAGTGATATTGCCGCAGGAAATAAAGGAACTGGAAGATTATGGTATATCGCGGATCTATTCTCCCGACGATGGCAGGTCGCTGGGCTTGCAGGGCATGATAGACGACCTGCTGGAAAAAAGCGATTTTCCTACTGGCAACCGCCTGAACGGAGAAGTAGGGCATTTGGTAGAAAAGGATTCGAAATCAATAGCGAGGCTTATATCGGCGGCGGAGAATTACCACGACCTGCCCGAAATACAGGCTGCGCTGAAAAAAATAAAAGAGCAGGCTGCGACGGCTCATACCCCTGTACTCGGCATTACAGGTACCGGCGGTGCAGGCAAAAGTTCATTAATAGACGAATTGGTGCGCCGCTTTGTCATTGACTTTAAGGATAAATACATAGGCATTATCTCCGTTGACCCGACAAAACGGAAAACAGGGGGTGCATTGCTTGGCGACCGCATCCGCATGAATGCAATCAGAAATGACCATGTATATATGCGCTCTATGGCAACACGCCAAAGCAATCTTGCCGTATCGAAATATATCCATGACGCCATCAATATACTCAAGGCTGCGAAGTATGACCTGATTATCCTTGAGACATCGGGCATAGGGCAAAGCGATACCCAAATAACGGATTACAGTGATGCAAGCATGTATGTAATGACTCCGGAATACGGCGCTGCTACCCAGCTTGAAAAAATTGACATGCTGGACTTTGCGGATATTGTGGTCATCAACAAATTTGATAAACGCGGAGCATTGGACGCGCTACGCGATGTGAAAAAACAATACCAGCGCAATCATAAATTTTTTGACAAAAAACAGGATGATATGCCTGTTTTCGGTACGATAGCTTCACAGTTCAACGACCCGGGCACCAATACCATGTATAAATCGCTCATGGATATATTGGAGCATAAAACAGGGGCGCACTTACATTCCCAGTACAAGAGAACGGATGAGATGAGCGAGAAGGTGTACATCATACCACCTGCACGTACCCGCTACCTGAGCGAAATATCGGAAAACAACCGTAAGTATGATACATGGGCTAAAGAACAGGCGGGCATTGCGCAAAAGTTGTTCGGATTGAAAAAGACTATAGAGATTTTAAGGGAGAGCAGCGTGGAAGATAAGGACAGGCTCATCAAAACCTTGCAGGAGGTATATGCAAATACTGAACTTGCTCTTGACCCGAAAAACAAATACCTGCTAGCGCATTGGGAAGAGAAAAAGGGACAATACACGGGTGAATATTACACTTACAAAGTACGGAATAAAGAGCTGAAAATAAAGACGCATACCGAGTCATTGTCACATCTACAGATCCCAAAAGTGGCAGTGCCGCATTATGAAGCATGGGGTGAAATATTGCAATGGGCGCTGACGGAAAACTTTCCCGGGGAGTTTCCTTATGCTGCTGGTATTTACCCTTTCAAGCGTGAAGGAGAAGACCCTACCCGCATGTTTGCAGGCGAGGGCGGACCTGAGCGCACCAACAAGCGTTTTCATTATGTATCGCTTACCACCCCTGCAAAAAGATTAAGCACCGCATTTGACAGCGTAACGCTCTACGGGCAAGACCCCGACCATCGCCCCGACATATACGGGAAGGTAGGAAACAGCGGGGTGAGCATATGCTGTCTGGATGATGCCAAAAAATTATACAGCGGCTTTAATCTTGCCGACCCGAAGACATCTGTATCCATGACCATTAACGGACCCGCACCTACCATAGCCGCGTTTTTTATGAATGCCGCCATAGACCAGCAGTGCGAATTATACATCAAGGAACATGGATTGGAACACGAGGTGAATAAAAAGATTGACGCAATATATAAAGACAAAAACGTACCCCGCCCTTACTACAATGCTGGGGCGGCATTGGGGAAGTCCAACCATACCGGGGAACTGCCTGAAGGTAATGACGGACTGGGACTGATGCTGCTGGGGGTTACCGGGGATGAGGTATTGCCGCGCGATGTGTATGAAAAGATAAAAGCAGAAACACTAAAAGCTGTGCGCGGCACAGTGCAGGCGGATATACTGAAAGAAGACCAGGCGCAGAATACGTGCATATTTTCCACAGAATTTTCGTTGCGTGTGATGGGGGATATGCAGCAGTATTTTATAGAAAACCAAGTACGCAATTTTTATTCGGTATCGATTAGCGGATATCATATTGCTGAAGCGGGGGCTAATCCTGTTTCGCAATTGGCGTTTACGCTGTCAAATGGCTTTACGTTTGTGGAGTATTACCTGAGCAGGGGTATGAACATTGACGAATTTGCGCCTAATTTATCCTTCTTTTTCAGCAATGGTATAGACCCCGAATATAGTGTAATAGGGCGTGTAGCACGCAGGATATGGGCTAAAGCCATGAAGCATAAATACGGAGCCAACGAGAGAGCGCAGATGCTTAAATACCATATACAGACATCGGGACGCTCCCTGCACGCACAGGAAATAGACTTTAATGATATACGCACTACGCTACAGGCTTTATATGCCATATACGACAACTGCAATTCGCTTCATACCAATGCCTATGATGAAGCAATAACCACACCTACTGAAGAGAGTGTGCGCAGAGCAATGGCGATACAACTCATCATCAATAAGGAACTGGGGCTTGCTAAAAATGAAAACCCGTTGCAAGGCGCTTTCATTATAGAAGAACTCACAGATTTAGTAGAAGAAGCGGTACTATCTGAATTTGACCGCATCACGGAACGCGGGGGTGTTTTGGGGGCTATGGAAACTATGTACCAAAGAGGGAAAATACAGGAAGAGAGCCTTTATTACGAAACCTTAAAACATACCGGCGAATACCCCATAGTAGGGGTAAATACATTTCTAAACTCTAAAGGATCACCCACCATCATTCCGAAGGAAGTAATACGCTCTACAACGGAGGAAAAAGAATTCCAGATAGAAACGGTTGAAAATCTGACTAAACGCACGGGTGAAAAAGGGCAACAAATGCTTCATACCCTCCAACAGGTAGCAATTCATAACCAAAATATTTTCGCAGAGTTGATGGAAACTGTGAAATATTGCTCCTTGGGGCAAATTACCAAGTCGCTTTTTGAAGTTGGCGGACAGTATAGGAGGAATATGTAGTTAAAATAACTATAAGCGCATTATACATTAACACTATTTGCCATTTCATATTAATGCTTATAAACACTTTATCCCCAATAAAAGTGTTAAAAAATAATTAACAATTAGTTAACGAAAAACTATGGCAATTTATTACCTCTTTACGGACAATTTTTTCCACTTTTACAGCGAGTTTCATGGCTAAAATAGTGGGGTTAAAACATTTTTTTTGAAAAAAAGCATTGTTTTTATTTGCCATGAAATGTCTTGGGCACAATATTTATAGGTAAATTAAATTATTAAGGAACCGTTAATTAAAACAAATTTTATGAGAAAGACATTTTTACCCAACACATCTAAGTTCTTCACAATTTTGTTTCTCTCCGTTATTCTTGTTTCGTCGAAAGCGTTAGCAGTACGCCCAACTTATGTTTGGACAGGTGTCGTGGGCGACGGGTTGTGGCTAGACCCTCTTAACTGGACTGTGGGCGGCTCCGTTGCGACAGATTTTCCCGGTGATTTATCTGACACAGATAATGTAATAATTCCATCTGCCGGTGTAACTACCTTCCCTGTTTTAAATGTTACTTCTTCAATAGAAAATATTACAGTTAGAGTGGGCGCCACACTAGGCATTCATAGCTTTGCGTTCCTGATCGTACATGGCGCATGTAGCGACAGTGG
>Ga0207047_1111_pt1 | contig 19564 bp, 18 predicted proteins | sample Alteio_BWMinCont_67_FD_153302 | JGI IMG/M metagenome (GOLD analysis project Ga0207047, IMG submission 153302) | Enriched cells from forest soil in Barre Woods Harvard Forest LTER site, Petersham, Massachusetts, United States -... | ecosystem: Environmental > Terrestrial > Soil > Temperate forest >...
TGCAAAAACAGGGTTCCATAAATGGATAAAGCAAGATTGGAGAAATTATTTTCCGAAGAACGTTTAAAGCCATATTACAAAAGGGTAGCAGACCATAGTGAGGCTATAAAGCTATACAAGGTTAATATACAATTATCAGAATCATTTTACACAACTCTTTCCATTCTTGAAATTACTTTAAGAAATGCTATTCATCAATCATGCAAAAGACATTTCAAAGATGATTATTGGTTCAAAAATAAGTTGCCCAAAGATTTGGTTGCCTATGTTACCGATACAGAAAATAAAATACTTGCTGCCCATAAAATACCAACTCCCGACCGTATTGTAAGCGAACTAACATTTGGCTTTTGGACAACATTGTTTAACAGGAAATATGCATCGCAGCTATGGAAACCATTACACCAAATTTTTATTCACACACCTCACCCTTTGCGGCAAAGAGCTGAAATTTCTCCACGCCTAAACACAATCCGCGGATTTCGTAACAGGGTGTATCATTACGAACCGATATGCTGGAACTTCACTACATTACAAGAATGCCATAATACCATTATTGAAATTCTTAACTGGATAGATTCAGATATTGTAAACCGGCTTGCTGATATAAACCGTTTTCCTGAACTATTAAAAGAAATCAAAGAATATTAAGAGACTGCGCCGAACTAAATTTATGATGAGTTGGAAAGACTTTTTATGAAAAACAATCGGTAGCAAAAAACAGGGAACTACCCAAATTTGCCAAGCACAGGATTAACCATTCAATTTGGCTACTCCACCCCTTCTCAACTTACAATACAGAATATTTTAATAATACATAGCTAACGGCATTCTAAATAAGATTTACTCAAATTGAAGCATTAAAATAATTTTATTTTTAAATATAAAACGAAATATCAATTAATAATTTATGCATTAATATATTGTATTTATTAATTCATCCTTTTGTTATTTCTTGTTGTTTACAAAAACAAATTTCCTCTAAATTTCATTTTAGTACGCATATTAAATAATAGATGTAAAGATATCCCCCAACTCAACTACCCTTCCCCCCTAATGCAGCACCGCCTGCAAAATGGGCAACGATTTAATTACTCCGAAATGCTGGGTGTGGGTGTGGAGGAAGGCGATGTACCATTCTATAAGCTTGTAGCGCATGGCGGAGTTCATGTCTATGTGTTTTAATTCGGTTTGGTTATGCACTTGTAATACGCTGTGCATTATTTGGGTTTCTTCATCGCTTAGGTGAGGCGCAAGGGGTGAGGGGTGGGCGCTGAATCCGCCTTCCTGTAAATTGAGATAGGGTGTTTGCTTGCTGTAATTTCCTTTTATGGTGTAGCCCAAGATGTGGGAGCATTGAATAATGAAATATAAGGGGAAGTTGGCAATGTCGCTGTTTTTCATCTCGTCGATTTGAATAAGGTAGCCGGCGGCAAAATCGAAGAGTTCGGGTTGTATTGCGTGCTCGGGTAGCAGGCGCAGCAATACTTCTGTTGAGAAAAGGGCAATGCTGTTTTTTATTATTTCTTCGCGCAGGGAAGTGTAGATATAAGCAGGTTGCAGTTCCTGTATGCGGTTGATGTTTTTTTGAGGCTGCTGATATACTACCAAATCGAGAATGGTGGATGGTTGTAATAATCCTGCCTTATTTCTTTTTGATTTAGGGTTTCGCACGCCTTTAACCATGTAAGCTTGTACGCCAAACGTAGCTGTAAAGATTGTTGTTATCAGGCTGGTCTCTCCGTATTTTACGGAGCGCAATACTATGCCTTTTGTTTTTTGTAGCATACTTACTATTGCTCAATGGTAAATTGTAAATTTTAACCACAAAGGGCACAAAGGTAATCACAAAGGGCACAAAGGTTTAATTTGCAAAGCAGTTTTTTACCCTTTGCAAAGCATACTTACTGCATGAATACCATTTTGCTTACGTAGGTTTGGGAGCCGTCGCTGTTTGTGATGAAGATAAGATAGACGCCGCTTTCGGGGCGGTGCCCGGTATAGTCCATGCCGTTCCATACGGCTTGTCCGCCAAGTGCGGTGGTGCGATACACTAATTGCCCGTCGATATCTGTGATGCGCACATCTGCATTGGCTACGAGCCCTTTAATCGCGATAGTGCCTTTATAACCACTCGGCACAGGGTTAGGAAAAACAGTAACACTTTGATTGGTCGTGCCGCCTTCTGTAGCGGTGCTGTGAAAGCTAATCAAGCCTTGCTGTGTGCCGATATATACATCGCCGGTAATAGGGTCTATCGCTATCTTTTGTATGTAGTTGGAAGGAAGCGGGCTGTTGTATTGCGTGAACTGATAGATGATTTGACTGGCGTCGGGGGAAAGCAGCCAAACACCATTATCGGTGCCCACCCATTTTCTGTTTGCGCCGTCCACCGCAATTGACCTGACATTATAACCGGCAAAAAGATAACCTGCAAATTGGTCGTATTGAACAATGGGCCAGACTGCATCGCAGGGAGAGGCAGTATAACCGGAAGCGCAATTAACGACACCAATGCCGTTATCGGTTCCTATCCATATTTCATCATTATTATCCTTAGCTATGCAAAACACATCGCTGCTGGGCAGGTTGCCGTATCCGGCGCCTGTTGTCAGATGATAGCTGCCATCATCGGTGAGGTCGGATAATGTATGGTTGGTGTTGTAAACCCCCACTCCGCCACCGTAGGAATTTACAAACCAAATCTGGTCGTCATCGTCCACCGTAAGAGGACCTCCATAAACACCGGAAATATTTGCGAGACGAAAGCCATACCAAGTACTGTCGGGCTGCTTTACATACAACTGATGGGCTACGTCGTACATAGTGCTTACCCATAGATTGTTTTGATGGTCAATACCAAGCCCTACTATCTGACGATTGGAGTTGCCATAAGATATGCTGGGAGCAAAAGGGGATTGGACATTCAAATAATCATAGTTGCCGCCTGGTTTCAATATAAATAATCCGTCAATAAAAGTTCCTACATATACATTTCCGGTAGTTTGGTCTTTTGTGATACTCACACAATCAATAATGTTGGAATCGGCAAAAGGGGGATAAGTACTTTGAGTATATAAATGCCAGCTATCGTCATAATAATTGGATACGCCATTTCTGTCGCCGGTTATTCTATAGGTATCGTCAAACCCGCCATGCGCTACCCATACATTTTTGTTGTAAGCGTATATGTCGTATGAGTTTGGGTCTGAAGGGCCATTGGGGTAAAAATATTTTACCTGATTGCCTGTTACCCTTTTCAATAGCCCGGTGGCGTCTGCTACCCAAATGCTGCTATCAAGAAGCTGGGTTACCTGTAAAGGCGCGTTGCAAGTAAAGGAGTCGATTAACCGGTAAGAAGAATTAAATATTTTCACGTCAGACGCAGGTTTTTCACTCACAAATAATTGATTTACGCCCGCATCAATGTGTGTTATGTTGCCTTTAGAAGATATATAAATGGGTTGAAGGGTATCACTAACCAATGCAAAAACTTTAGTGCTATTTGCAAAAAAAACAGTACTGTCTATAGCGGCAATGCCTGTTAAGACATGAGTACTGTCTATTTGTTGCCACATCTGAAAATCCTGCAATTCGGGATTGTTTTTATTTGCGCGGTATATGCCCACCGGTGTAATTGCATAAAAATAATTGCCTGCAGCTATAAATCCGTTTACCGGTTCAGTTTGGTTGTTGACAATAAACTGGTAGGTTATCTGAATGTTTTTATTAACAAGGTCTATTACCAATACCCCTATTGATGTGCTCAGATACGCAAATCCATTTTGCGCGTAAACCTGGTAGACAGCTTTTGTTCCGGCTATGGTCTTTATCTCAAAATCGGGTATGTTATAAAAGGTGTTGTCTTTGAATAAATCAATATTCCCATCCTTATAAATGAGAATCGTTGTGGACGTTGACATATCATACGCAACACACTGCATCCCAACATCGTTCATTCCTTCTACTTTACTATAGGGCGTCATATCGCCATTCGTATTGTTGCAGGTAAAAAAAGATTGGTTACAGACGGCATATAATGTAGTTCCGTCGGTAGCAACACCTACCCCACTATTGTAAGGCATGTGTGCCCGCCAATAACCGATGGGTTTATCCTGGCTATAAGACTTGGGGGCGAATAAAACGATAAATATAAAAAGGAAATATTTCAACCGGCTATAGTTCATAATATTACTTAAACTTTCAAATGCCAATGAATAACGGTTTAGGTGTTTAGATATTGTTAAACCAAGAGTTTTTATATTGAAAAGCATATTTTGTTGCAAATTAGCATCAGCTCTTCCCTTCTGATGCTCCCTTTTCCTGGCAAAGTTCCACTAAAATACCGTTAGTTGTTTTGGGATGAAGGAAACAGATTAATTTATTATCGGCACCGTTCTTGGGTTTTTCGTTAAGCAGTTCAAAACCAAGTGCTTGTAATCGCTTCATTTCTGCCTCTATGTTCTCCACTTCAAAGGCTATATGGTGCATTCCTTCGCCCTTTTTATTGATAAACCTTGCAATGGGGCTATCTTCTTCGGTTGGTTCCAATAACTCTATTTTGGAGTCGCCTGTCTGAAAAAAAGCAGTATTAACCCCCTCGGATGACACTTCTTCTGTTTTATAACAGGGGGTATTCAGTAATTGCTCAAATAGCGGGATAGAAGATTGAAGCTTTTTTACCGCTATTCCTATATGTTCTACTTTTAACATTGGTAAAATAATTTTTACAAATAGGAATATATACAGGTGTGATTATAGAAATGGCACTAAAGTAGCTCTTTTAGCGTAATTTTGTAAAGATTCCGTTTATAGGTTTCTATATATTATGACTTTGCAATTACCAATATACCTAGATAATAATGCGACTACGCCAATGGACCCCCGTGTTTTGGAGGCGATGCTACCCTATTTTACTGAAAAATTCGGTAATGCCGCCAGCCGGAACCACCCATTTGGCTGGGCTGCAGAGGAAGCGGTTGATTATGCGCGTGAACAAGTTGCCAAATTAATAAATGCCGACCCGAAAGAGATAATTTTTACCTCGGGGGCAACCGAAGGCGACAACCTTGCTATTAAAGGCGTTTATGAAATGTATGCTTCCAAGGGTAATCATATTATCACGGCAACTACAGAACATAAAGCAGTGCTGGATGCCTGCAAGCACATTGAGAAAATCGGCGGTCGTGTCACTTATCTCAATGTGGGAGCTGATGGCTTGATTGATTTGCAGGAACTGGAAAATGCAATTACCGATAAGACGATACTTGTTGCCATAATGTATGGCAATAACGAAATAGGAGTATTACAACCTGTGCGCGAAATAAGCAAGATTGCGCATAAGCATGGTGTACTCTTTTTTACCGACGCCACACAGGCAGCAGGCAAGGTGCCTGTAGATGTGCAGGCTGATGGTATAGACTTGCTCACATTCAGCGGGCACAAAATATACGGACCTAAGGGAGTTGGTGCGCTTTATGTGCGCCGTAAAAACCCTCGTGTAAAAGTAACCGCCCAAATGGATGGCGGCGGTCATGAGCGGGGTATGCGCAGCGGCACCTTAAACGTGCCGGGCATTGTGGGATTCGGAAAGGCTTGTGAACTCTGCATGCAGGAAATGGAAAGTGAGGCAAAACGCCTCAGCGGTCTGCGCGACAAGCTGGAAAAGGCATTGCTTGAACTTGAAGAAACGTATGTAAACGGTAATCGTGAACATCGTCTTCCGCATACTGCAAACATATCCTTTAAATATGTTGAAGGCGAAGGGCTGATGATGGGCTTTAATAAAGATATTGCTTTATCAAGCGGGTCTGCGTGTACGTCCGCTTCTTTGGAGCCTTCTTATGTATTGAAAGCATTAGGCTTGGGCGATGACCTTGCGCATAGTTCGTTACGCTTCGGGCTTGGCAGGTTCACAACGGAAGAGCAAATTGATTATACAATAAACGCTGTAAGAAGCGCGGTATTAAAACTTCGTGAAATGAGCCCCTTGTGGGAAATGTATAAAGAAGGTATTGATATCGATGCGATTGAGTGGGCGCATCATTAAATTGGAAAATAAAAGAGATTTTGAAATAAATTAATAAAGAAAAAATAAACCGGAAAACACAATTTTAAATTTTAAGTTATGGCATATTCAGAAAAAGTTATTGACCACTACACACATCCGAAAAATGTGGGTACTCTTGATAAGAGCAAGCAGAATGTAGGAACCGGGCTGGTTGGCGCGCCGGAATGCGGCGATGTGATGCGCCTACAGATAGAAGTGGACGAGCAAAGCGGACTGATAAGTGATGCCAAGTTCAAAACTTTCGGTTGCGGTTCGGCAATTGCTTCTTCATCTTTGGCTACAGAGTGGCTGAAGGGTAAAACTGTGGAGCAAGCAATGGCAATAGACAATATGGATATTGTGGAAGAATTACACCTGCCGCCGGTGAAAATACATTGCTCCGTATTGGCGGAAGATGCCATTAAAGCAGCTATCAACGACTACCGTGTAAAAAACGGATTGCCGCAATTGTCTGATAGTGTCGTAGCATAATTTTTAAACAGCAGGCTTTTGTTTTTATACAACCTGCGGGCTATGACTAATATTTACAACGATGATTTACGTAAGCGAAAAAGCGAAATTAAAGGTATCTCAATTAAGGCAGGACGCCGGTATCGGGGAGGATTATTTTCTCCGTGTGAGTGTGGTGGGCGGCGGCTGCTCGGGATTGTCTTACAAGCTTGATTTCGATAATGAAACGCAACCCAAAGACCAGATATTTGAAGACCACGGTGTAAAAGTAGTTACCGACTTAAAAAGTTTTTTATACCTCTGCGATACAACTCTTGATTTTTCTGACGGACTTAACGGCAAGGGGTTTCACTTCGTGAATCCCAATGCAAGCCGTAGCTGTGGGTGTGGGGAGAGTTTTGCGGTATAGTTCAATAAGATTTGCAGTATAAATAAAAAAGACCGGTTATGCGCCGGTCTTTTTTATTTACTTCAATTCCCTCTTATTTATTTTCAGGAGGTTTATTTTCTGAATCTATTTCTTTTTTGGGGTTGCGTTGCAGCACTTCGTCCACCATGCCATATTCTTTAGCTTCAATTGCTGTCATCCAGTGATCGCGGTCGCTGTCTTTTTCCACCCTGGTAATTTTTTGACCGGAATGGTAGGCAATGATTTCGTACAATTCCTTTTTGAGTTTGCCGATTTCGCGCGCGGTTATTTCAATATCACTCGCCTGACCTTCTGCTCCGCCCAACGGTTGGTGAATCATAACACGGCTGTGTTTCAGCGCAGTACGTTTGCCCTTGGTTCCCGCGCACATCAGTACTGCTGCCATAGAAGCGGCAATGCCTGTACAAATGGTGGACACATCGGGGTTGATGATTTGCATAGTATCATAGATACCCAAGCCTGCATAAACGCTGCCACCAGGGCTGTTAATGTACATCTGCACATCCCTGTTTCGGTCGGTGCTTTCCAGGAACAGCAACTGGGCTGTTACAATATTTGCCACGTAATCATTTATGGCTTCGCCTAAAAAGATAATGCGGTCCATCATTAGGCGCGAAAAAACGTCCATTGATGCCACATTCATAGGGCGCTCCTCAATGATATATGGAGTAAGTGCGTGAGGCTGCTTAAGGAAAGAGGAAGTAAAGCTGTCTAAGCTTAAACTGCTGATGCCACGATGCTTGATGGCATATTTTCTAAATTCGTTCGGATCCATGTTGTATTAATGTTTATTTTAGTGGTGCAAAATTTAAACCAAGTTAAATATAGTGCCATTAAGGCGCATAAAAATACTATTAATTATTTTAACAACAGTCAATTTGGCAATTAAAACTGCCTGTAAGTAAGTAGTTCAGGCAATTATTTATAACTACAAATCATTTAAATAAATAGATGGCAAGACTTACACAAGAGCAACTACTTGAAATATTCAATGCATTGAAAAAAGAAATAAAGCCGTATGAAAAGGGCACGGTAAAGGCGCGTATAGACATAGAGGGTAAGTACGATTTATGGTCTGAAAAAGAGAATATTATTGCAGGCAGACTGAGAAAGGAAATGAACTTTGTAACGATTATTTTGCAAAGTAATTATGTGGGGTTTTACTATATGCCCATTTATACTAATTGTGATGCTGTAAGAGAAAAGTTGTCGCCGGAATTACTTAAACAACTCAAAGGGAAAGCATGTTTTCATATTACGAAAACAGATGAAAGTGTAATACAGGATATAAAACAAGCCATGAAGGTGGGCTACGATGTTTATAAGAAAAACGGCTGGGTATAACATAAAAAAAAGGAACCTTTTTTGAATTATCAGCATAAAATAAAGTGGCTCAAAAGCCGCCTGACTCAACCCTTGCCGGGGAGGATTGCCCAGCAGCGAATGGCGCCAAGACTATTGCCGGATGTACCTGACGCTCCTCCTACTGCACGGGTAAGCGCAGTACTGTGTTTGCTTTTCCCAATAGACAATGTATTGAATGTGCTGCTCATAAAGCGTATGGAAGATAAATCCGCGCATAGCGGGCAGGTAAGTTTTCCCGGTGGCAGCAAGGATGCGTCGGATATTGACTTGAAGGCAACTGCTTTGCGCGAAGCGGAGGAAGAGGTTGGAATAAATACTGCTGATGTGGAAATTATCGGGGAGTTGACTCCTTTATATATTCCTGTCAGCAATTTTAGTGTGCATCCGTTTGTCGGTTACGCGCACGAGCGGCTGACGTACAAATTAAGCACGAATGAAGTAGCGTCTATAATGGAGGTGCCGCTCAAAGAGCTTTGCCACGAAAGCGCAAAAACCAAAGTTGAGGTAACGTCTCCCGCGTTGCCCGGTATAGTACGAGAAGTGAATGCTTACAAGCTTGAGGATGGAACAATTATTTGGGGAGCTACCGCAATGATGTTGTCTGAACTGGAGACGGTAATGGCTGAGTATCCGTATAATTATAAATAGGGGGATGAATCAGGTGCATTATTTGACAAAACTATTTGAGCCCTTATTATTAAACCTTGCCAGACTTTTTTCATCTAACAGTACTGACTTGAAAATGTCGGTTACGTTTTAAAACAATATCTCCACTACATGAAGACCAAATTTTTTGTTTCTGCATTATTGATTGTGTCTTGTCAATTCTTTATATCCTGTAGTAGTTCAAAGCATAGCCGTAAATCGTCTGATAAATTGCCGGGGACATGGCAGGCGAAGCCCATTATAGTGGACGGTAAGAATGACGACTGGACGCTGCCTTATCCTGATTATGATAAAAAAGCCATGATTGGCTATGCTGTTTCCAATGACAAGGACAATCTGTATGTAACCGTTGAAACGGGCGACCCCTATACACAGCTTAAAATACTTAAAGAGGGGCTCACTGTGTGGATAGATAAAAAAGGAGAACGGGAAATGACAACCTCAATCAACTATCCTTTATCTCCTGATGAAAATGAGGGCGGCAATTCACAAGGGGAGCGCCCTGCGTCCCAGCATTGGCAGAGTGGGCAAGGGCAACGCCAGCGCATGGGCATGGAAGACAAAATCAACAAGGCGCTTAGCCAGGACACTGTTTATTCTCTATATGGCTTCAAAGGGTGCAGGGGTGATTTTTTACTGTCGCAGACAGACACTTGCGGTATTATAGTACGCACAGCAATAGACCAGGATAATGAATTAATATGGGAGGCAGTTATTCCTTTTAAAGCATTTTACTACAAGCCGGAGATAGATAAAAGAGACAAGGGTAAACCCCTAAGCATAGGATTTGAAATAACAGGGCTTAAAAAACCGGAGGGGCAGGGAGGTGGCAGCGGGACACATGGTGGCGGGATGCGTGGCGGCGGTTCGAGTTTCGGAATGGGTATGGGTGGTATGCGCATGGGTATGGGCGGTGGCGGACACGGCATGAGGGGCGGCTCACAAAATGGAAACAACAATGACGCGAGCCAGCAACTATATAAAAGTACACATACCTGGAAAGATGTAGGTATTGCATTTCAGGATAGCCATTAAATTCAGTCGCCGATAGCGTTCATCAATACTTTTGTAAATGTTGCCCAACTGTATTTTTTCTTTTCTTCCAATATACTTTCCTGCAAGTTGGGTAATGAGCCGGGCTCATAAAATTTAAGAATTGCACCGGCTATGGATTGGGGATTGGGTTCAGCAACAAAGCCCACCTTGCCATCCGGCACTACTTCGGCAAGCCCGCCAACATTGGTCACTACCATAGGTTTTTCAAAATGATAGGCTATCTGGGTGATGCCGCTTTGCGTAGCGTGCCTGTATGGCTGCACCACAAGGTCTGCAGCACTGAAATAATAACGCACTTCATCATTGGGAATAAAATCTGTGAAAAGATGTACTGTGCTTTGTAGATTTTGGCGGGAGATAATTTCATTGTAAACCGCGGCATCGTCATAATATTCACCAGCAACAATCAATTCAATTCCCGCTTGCTTTATGCGTTCATCCGCCATTGCTTCAAGCAGCAAATCAAGCCCTTTGTACCTGCGTATGAACCCGAAAAAAAGAATCTGCTTTTTAGCGGCGTCTATGTTCAGTTTTTCGCAGCCTTCCTGCTTGCTTACCGGTTCATTGTAGCTGTCGTATAAAGGGTGCGGGGTAAAGTATGCGGGCTTGTTGGTAAAGGTTTTTACATCTTTGAGCACATCCTTGCTCATGGTTACAAAAGCATCTACCGGCTTGATAAAATAATTTGTGAATGCTTTATCTCCCGGCCGTTTTTCGTGAGGGATGATGTTGTCTACAATACAGGCTACGCGGGTATGTTTTTTCTTTTTAGCTCTCCGAAGTATTGTGCCGAAAGCAGGACCCATAAACGGGAGCCAGTATTTTACAATAATGAGGTCAAACTTTTCACTTTTTATCTGTTGCCCTACCTTAAGCCAATTAAAAGGATTCACCGAATTAATTACCGTTTTGATGTTTAAGGATTTGGGAGCAGCCTCATCGGTATATTGGGTTTTGCCGGGGAATAAAAAGTTTGGGTATTGCAGTGAGAAAGAATAGATAACTACTTCATGCCCCTCTTGCATCAACTCTGCTGCAAGCCGCTCATTGAAAGCTGCAAGCCCGCCACGTAAGGGATGCGCCGAACCGATTATGGCTATTTTCATTGAAATAATGTTTTAAAATCTTCCTGAGCGCGGGCATAATCAGCGGGAACACCTATGTCAATAAAATAATCGTCGCTTGTGTAGCCGAAAAACTTCCTTTTGTCCACATAATGCTCCAGATATTGTTTTTCAAACGAAAACTGTTCGGAGAATTTTTTTGATTGGAATGCCGCTTTATTGATGATATATACGCCCCCGTTTATCAAGCCCGATTCATGATACTTTTTTTCGTCAAAAGAAACTATGCAATTCGTTTCATCAATATTAACGCAGCCATACCGGTCGAATTGTTGCATTTCCTTTAATGACAGCGTAGCTTCCGCATTTTTGTTTTTATGAAACTCCATTAATTCCTGCATATTAACCAAAAACAAGCTGTCGCCATTGAGTATGGCTACGGTGTCATCGTGGGCTTGCTTCATGGCGAGTTGTATGCCGCCCCCTGTGCCTAATGGCTCAGATTCAATTACATAATCTACGATGAATGGCAGGGTTTGCGTTTGCAGCCAATCTAATATTACTTCGTGTTTATAGCCTAATGATAATATTGCGCGGCTGCAATTTTGCTTTATTAAGTAATCAAAAAGATACCGCAAAAATGGCTTGCCGTTTACCGGCGCCATACATTTAGGATACTCGCCTATAACTGCTTGTAGCCTTGTTCCAAAACCTCCTGCCAATATGATACATTCCATGAAATCCTTTCGTCAAAATCTTTTTAATTCATTATCAGAAATTGCCGCAACTCAGTAAATATTTTATATGCTCCACGTGGACAATCCATGTTGTGTAAACTGGTATGAGGTAACATTTCCGCCAAAATTATGTAATGCCTTTTTCACCGCGTAGCGGGTGTTTGCCGGGCAATAAAACATCATAAACCCTCCTCCGCCTGCGCCCGATATTTTCCCTCCGGTAGCACCTGCTTTGAGTGCTGCTTCGTAAATCTCGTCCATTTTATGATTGGATATGCCGCTTGCCATTTGTTTTTTGTACCTGAAACCAAAATCAAGAATACCCCCTATTTCGTGTATATTCCCTTTCAGTATCGCCTCTTTCATCATCTGCGCTTGTTCTTTCAGGTGGTGCATGGCATCAATCGATTGCTGGTTTTTGTCTGTTACATTTTTGCTTTGAGCTTCTATTATGGTAGAGGAAAGGCGGCTTGTAGCGGTAAAATACAGCACCAGGTTATTTTCCAGTTCAAATAAATACTCGGGTTTAATGCGCAAGGGGTTTACGATAACCTTATTGCCATTATAAAATTCCATGAAATTCACTCCCCCGAAAGTTGCAGCATATTGGTCTTGCTTGCCCCCCGCCATTGCAAGTTCGGTACGCTCTATGTCAAAAGCCATTTGGGCAATATCGTATTCGCCAAGCGGCAGGTTGAGCCATTCGGCAAATACGCCGATGATGGCAACCATCAATGTGGATGAAGTCCCCAACCCTGAGCCTGCGGGGGCGTCAACAATGGTGGTGAGTTTAAAGCCTGAAGGCATCGGACCATATTTGTTTACAATATGGTTGTAGGCGCCTTTGGCAAGGTCTAAGGTGCCGTCTATGGGTAATGGGTCTGTGTTATTATAGGTAACAGATTCCCCTCTGTCCACAGCCTCTATTATTATTTCGGGAACATGCAGGGGTTCTATGGTTGCGTAGGCGTAGAGTGATATGGTTGCATTTAATATAGCGCCACCATAGAGGTCGCAATAGGGGCTTACATCGGTGCCGCCGCCTGCCAGACCGATGCGTAAGGGCGCTTTGCTTCTATAAATCATAATAAAAGGACTAAATTAAATAAAATAATTGCTTTGGCGTGAAAAATCAGGACTAAGCTACATATTGATGTTCCTGAATTGCTTGAAGTTGGACATGGGAAGCATTGCTTTTTACTGCTTGCGGGTCGCTTTATCTTTCCTTTTTTATGGGTTAATTTGAGCCTCAAAATGTATTTTAATTGTTAATGACTGATGGTGTTTATTGAATTTTCATGAAAATATCAGAATTATCACTATCTTAGCTTTTTAACTATCATCCGTGTATAAAACCTTTTGCGGCGCGGCTATTTTGTTTAGCCTGTCTTTATTTATATGTGATACTGTATTTGCTCAAACAAACGTTGTTGAGTTGATGAGCAGGTTAAATGCTGCTGAGAGCGATACCGGGAAAATTTCTGCTTACAAAAAAATCATCTCTTGCTATGCTTATATAAATGAGGACTCTGCGGTTCATTATGCGGAACAAGGGCTGGATTTATTTAAACGCGACAATAATGAGTTGGGCTTGGCTGCGATGATGAATTGCCTTGGCGATATTGACCAATCGCACGGCAGGGAAGATATTGCAAAACAGAGGTTGCTCTATTCCATCCAGATTTTTAAAGAAAAAAACGATGCCCCGGATTTGGCAAGTGCATATAACGGATTGGGTGGCATTGAAGGGAAAACAGGAAATTACCAGGATGCTACGGGCTATTTTTTTAAAGCGCTGAAAATATATGATAGCCTTCGCAACGCGGAAGGAATCATGAAGACCTACACAAACCTTGGTGTTGTAAACGAACGGAATAGCAATATGAAAGGGGCGCTGAAATATTTTGCGCTGGCAGACAGTATCAGCAAAAAGGTTCCTTTTTCTGAAGCCGTCATTGATTTATATAATAACATAGGGGCGTTTTATTCCGACCGGGGAGATTCGGTAATGGCTTTAACTTATTTCAGGAAGGGGCTGGAAAAAAGCAACACGCCTGAATTTACGATTTCGCATATTTCGTGCCTGATGAATATGGGGATAACAGCCTATAACATGGGCGATACCAAGCAGGGCATGGAAGAACTCAACGAAGCATTGCGAATAGCAAGAAAGAAAAAATTGCCTGAACAAGAGGCATACACACTTGCCAACATCGCATTTGTTACTGAAAAATCTGATAAAGCACGGGCGCTGAATTATTTGAAAGAAGCAGTAGCGGTAAGCGACAGGATTAAAGATAAAAACCTGCAGATAAGTACATACGATATAATGGAAGACATTTATAAACAGGAAAAGGATTACAAAAGCGCATTGGAAGTACATGAGAAAAAAGAAGCGATACGGAACAATATATTCAATGTAAATAAAGAAAAAGAGATAGCCAATCTTGAAGCCACTTATGAACTTGAAAAGTCAAACATAAAGGTGCTTGAGCTTGAATCTTTAAGCAAAAGGAATGCCTCGCAAAGAAATATTATCATAGCAGTGGCTGTTGTTTTAATATTGGTTTTGCTGGCGCTTGCGTTTTATTATCGAAAAATAAATTTTCTCAACAAGCAATTGTTCCGGCAAAAAGAAAAACTGGGAGAATTAAATAATGTAAGGGATAAGCTGTTTTCGATTATCGGGCACGATTTACGGGGACCGATAGCGATGATTCCGAGCATGCTCGAGGTATATGAAAGCGAAGACATAAGCCTGGAAGACAGGAAAATTCTTTTTGAACAACTGAGGTTACAGACTATCGTTTCGGCAGAGACTCTTGAGAAATTGCTTTATTGGGGACAGTCACAATTAAAGGGTGTTAACATTAACCCCGTAAGTTTTCATGCCAGGAAATTAATAAGAAACGGGATAGGGTTAATGAGTACTACGGCAGTGCACAAGCGCGTTGCATTGAACGATGAAACGAAAGACACTATAAAAGTTTACGCAGACCCGGTACATTTTGATTTTATAGTACGCAACCTGCTTTCCAACGCCATAAAATTTACACCGGAAAACGGAACGGTGACCATCACGGTGGATGAGAACAGGCTTGACGGATTTGTTGTATTTGCCGTGAAGGACACAGGGGTAGGCATCAGTAAACAAATCATCGATACCGTTTTTGATCCTTTAAGTGAAAGCGCGGCAGGCACCGCCGACGAGAGAGGTACGGGCATAGGGTTGATGTTGTGTAAAGAATTTACAATTCAAAATGGCGGGGCTATTTGGGTGGAGAGCGAAGAGGGGAACGGCTCCGTTTTTTATTTTTCTGTTAAAAAATCAAATGATTGAATAAGTATAAATTCATAATTCAATAAAGCAACCCAATTTTTCAGTATATTTGGATACTCAATCTAAAAAGGTTTTTTATGAAAAAGGTAATATCATTTCTGTTGCTGATGGTTGGTTTAGGTATGATAATATCATGCAGCAAAAGCAGTTCATCCCCTTCCACAAATGCGAATGTGATGTTTGTAAACGGATGCGTGGGCGCGGCAAATATTGATGCCTATGTAAATAGTTCAAAAATAACGGGGGCTTCAAACCTTGCTTATTTGACTGCGTCCAGTTATCTGGCTATTCCTTCGGGAGCATCATTAAGTGCGTCGTTGCTGCTTACTGCAACGCAAACTAATCTTGCCACCGGTACGGTGTCCCTTACCACGGGCTCCAATTATTCAATTTTTGCCGGAGGAGATGTTACCCCCACTCCGTTTTTTCGTTTTACTTCCGACGATTTATCCGCGCCCACATCGGGCAATGCAAAAATTCGTTTGGCTAACTTATGCGCCGATACGCTGAATGCTACTGTCAGTGTTGGAAGTAATTCCGTTCTTTCCAATATTGGTTACGGAACGGTATCATCTTTTGTAGAGGTGGCGGCGGGCACAAATAATATAAAAGTTGGTGACCCATTAAACTTCGCTTCCGTAATTATGGTCGGAACGGGTGCGCAAACTTTAAATTCGGGTAAGATTTATACTATATTATTGACAGGGACAAACACTACAAACAACGCTGCGATTCTTATAAGTAATAATTAAGGCGTGTTGTTCCTCTGTGCTTTTTTATAAATTGCCTGTAAGTTCTATTAGGAACTATGATGAAAAACTATCTCCTTTTTATAATAACTTTTTTTGCATTAGCACCCATAGTCTCTGCGCAAAGCGTTAACAGCAAGCTGGAGAAATTAATGGATTATTATGCCTCTGAATATCATTTCAACGGCGTAGCCCTTGTGGCAAATAAAAGCGGGCTCTTGCTTGAGAAGGCTTATGGCTACCGCGATATTTCAAAAAAAATAAAGCACGATAATTTCAGTATTTTCCCGATAGGGACGCTGACCAGCCAATTTACCGTAGAACTCATTTTGCAACTGGCGGCAGAACATAAACTAAGCATTGACGACAGCCTTGGAAAATTTTTTCCCGGATACTCCGCCGTTGACACTTGTGTGGATATTCACATGCTTCTTACAAGCTCTACCGGCATGAATGATTACGCTATATGGGACGCTTTTATGAAAAGGCATGATACGGGAACGATATCAAGAGATAGTTTGTTCAGAGTATTTATGACGCAGCGCCCTCCGATACGCCCGGGATTACATTCTAAGTATTGCCATTCCAATTATTTGCTGTTGGCTTATATAGTTGAGTTGGTTACACACGAAAGCTACTCTGAGGCGCTTAGAAACCAAATATTTAAACCCGTAGGTATGGTAAGCTCCGGCCTGGATTATGTAGGGCTTAAAGACTCCCACAAATCAACAGGGTACAGGTACTATAATGAGCATAATCCTATCCGGCAATCTGTTGCCGACTCTTCTCTTTTGGAAGGCTCGGCAAATATGTATAGCACGATAAACGATTTGTATGCCTGGCACCTGGCTTTGCAATCGTACAAGTTGCTGGATTCTGCATGGCAGGAGCTCGCCTACAAACCACAAGGCAATTCAAAATACAACTATGCGTCGGGCTGGTATATTGACACAGTTTTTGATAAAAGAACACTGACGTTTGCAGGGCAGTTGCAGGGATTTTCTTCTTATATTTATCGTATCCCTGAAGATGGTTTATGTATTATTTTGCTGCAAAATCTTGACCGCCCCGCATATGAAAATAAAACTATCGGAGAAAATATTTTAGCGTGCCTTTATGGGAAAGATTATAAGATTCCGGAGGCGATACCTCCCATGCCGTTGAGTATAGATTCGCTAAAGCAGTATGAAGGGGAATATGATTTTAATAAGTATTTTACCATTATGGTTAAGCTTCAGGGAGACAAGCTTCATGTGAAGGTAATCAGCACCAACGAGTTGGAAAAAAATGACTACGATATAATTCCCATAGCCGAGAACCTGTTCAAAACATATGCAGTGCCGGGTACTATCGAATTCTTCAAAGATGCTACAGGGCAGGTCTATAAACTTATTGTGCATCTGCCTAAAATGGATGCTCCCGGGATGAAGAAAAAGCAGCTTTGATTTTAACCCACCGCCTATGGCGGGGTACACGCAAAGACCGCGAAGGGAGTGCCCATATTTTTCGAGACAGGCGCAAAGTTGATTGTCATTAATTTAACCACTTTACAATTATACCATCTTTAGTGGTCGTGTTTTACACTTTATGCAACATTTAAACCAAGCAGGAGTATACTTATTTCGTGCGGTTGCCTCTGCGCGCACAGCCGCCCACAGGCTATGCGTGCGCATCGCAATGACCAGCATTTTGTATAAGAGACAGGACGTGTCCTGTCTCTACGATGGTTTTATTGGTTTTTTATGCTTCCGCCTTCAGTACTTTTTGGAATTTTTTGCGGTCATCTTCATCCAGCATTATTTTGCGCAGGCGGATATTTTTCGGGGTCACTTCTATACACTCGTCCTGTTGTATGTATTCCATACATTCTTCAAGGCTCATTTGTATTTTCGGTGTCAGGCGAGCTGAATCGTCGGTGCCGCTGGCGCGCATATTGGTGAGTTTTTTTCCTTCAACGATGTTTACCACAAGGTCTCCGGGCTTTATGTTTTCTGCAAGTATTTGCCCTGCATATACTTCCTGCCCGGGGTCAATGAAAAATGAGCCCCTGTCCTGTAATTTATCTATTGAATAGGCTGTTGCCGAGCCGCCCTGTTTGGCTATCAATACCCCGTTATTCCTGCCGGGTATTTGACCTTTCCATGGTTTGTATTCTACAAAACGGTGAGCCATCACTGCCTCTCCTGTAGTCATCGTCATCATTTGCGAGCGGAGCCCTATCATGCCGCGCGATGGTATCTCAAATTCGATATGCTGCATAGTTCCCTTGGTTTCCATTACATGTAGTTCGCCTTTGCGTTGGGTTACTATATCTATTACCTTACTGCTGAATTCCGCAGGCACGTCCACAACGAGGTTTTCGTAAGGCTCGCATTTCTTCCCTGCTATTTCTTTCACTATTACCTGTGGCTGCCCTACGGTGAGTTCATATCCTTCGCGGCGCATGGTTTCCACCAATACACTCAGGTGGAGTATGCCTCTTCCGAAAACCATGAACTTGTCTGCATCATCCGTTTCAGATACACGGAGCGCAAGGTTTTTCTCCAACTCCTTCATCAGCCTGTCGCGTATATGGCGGCTGGTTACAAACTTCCCTTCCTTACCGTAAAACGGTGAATTATTAATGCTGAACAGCATATTCATCGTTGGCTCGTCAATGGGTATGATAATAAGCGCCTCAGGATTATCTATATCAGCTATGGTTTCGCCCAACTGGAAGCCATCTATGCCCACTACTGCGCACAAATCGCCTGCTTCCACTTTGCTCACCTTTTTCTTGCCCATGCCTTCAAATACATACAATTCCTTCACACGGCTGCGCTCAATGGTGCCATCCTGCTTGCACAGGCTCACTTGCTGGTTCTCCGTTATCACTCCCCGGGTTACCTTGCCTATGGCTATGCGCCCGAGGAAGGAGGAGTAATCCAGCGAGGTTATCTGCAATTGCAGGTTCCCTTCTGATATTTTGGGTTCCGGTACTTTATCGAGTATCATATCCAGCAGCGGAGTAATATCGTCGGTAGGAGTAAGCGATGTATTGAACCAACCTAATTTTGAGGAGCCGTAAAGCGTCGGAAAATTAAGTTGTTCTTCCGTTGCGTCAAGCTGGTAGAACAGTTCAAAAACTGCGTCGTGCACCTCTTCGGGGCGGCAGTTTGGCTTGTCCACTTTATTGATAACCACTATAGGGTGCAGGTTGAGGTGCAATGCCTTTTGCAGTACAAAGCGCGTTTGCGGCATGGGTCCTTCAAATGCATCCACAAGCAGCAATACGCCGTCTGCCATTTTCAGCACTCGTTCCACCTCGCCCCCAAAGTCGGCGTGACCGGGGGTATCTATAACGTTTATCTTTACCCCTTTGTGGGTTACGGCTGCGTTCTTACTGAAAATTGTAATACCCCGTTCACGTTCCAGGTCGTTACTGTCCATGATGAGTTCTCCGGTATTTTGGTTGTCTCTGAATACATGGGTAGCGTGTAATATCTTGTCCACCAAAGTTGTCTTGCCATGGTCCACGTGCGCAATGATAGCGATGTTGCGTATGTTCATAATCCTCGTCCTTTTCCCCTTATTTGAAATAAAATTTTTTAACTGATACTATTCTTTTTAACGTATGTAAATACGGAATAATATTTTT
>Ga0207047_1112_pt1 | contig 19473 bp, 23 predicted proteins | sample Alteio_BWMinCont_67_FD_153302 | JGI IMG/M metagenome (GOLD analysis project Ga0207047, IMG submission 153302) | Enriched cells from forest soil in Barre Woods Harvard Forest LTER site, Petersham, Massachusetts, United States -... | ecosystem: Environmental > Terrestrial > Soil > Temperate forest >...
GCGAATGGGTTGGCGGTGCTGCAGGTTACATTTGGGGTCGTCTGACAGGACACCGTTATGTCGCCATTGCTGAAATGATTCATTGAAGAGAGCTGGACATTGACGACAGTGGAGTGACCGGTGGCCACCGTAGCGGACGTGGATTGCAGGCTGGCAGTGAAGGTCGAGACACGCAGCGTCGCATTGGTCTGCGCTGTCAGGCTTCCCGTCGTGGCAACAATCTGAAATGGATAGTCCTGGGCAGCGAGATTCGACGGCGCAGAGAGCGCTAATGTCAATGAGGGAGCCTGCGCAGAAAGCTGTCCGCCTGCACTGCAGGACGCACCCGCTGGCAGCCCGGCACAGGTGAGCCCCGCTTGTTGGTTGAAACCGTTGGTGTAGTCTGCCGTGACCTGCAGTGCTGGAGGATTTGTTCCGTTAATCTCAACGGTTGCCGGATTGGCCGAAATCGTGAATCCTCCAATCCCGAACGTGAGAGGAATGGAGACTGAAGTCTCTGCATTGCTCGCACCAATCGCCAGGTTGTATGTACCGGTCGGGGTCGTTGCTTCTGTTGTTATTTCAAACCCGACCTGACCATAGCCTCCAGGTGAAAGTGTCAATTCAGGTTCCGCAAAGGTGCACTGCGCTCCCGCGGGCAACCCAGAGCACGAAAAGTTGTTTAGCATTCCGGAGAAGCCTGCGACGCTTTGTAGTGTGAAGATCGAGAAAATCGTTCCCCCAGGATAGGTACTTGCCGATTTGATTTGCTGAAGTGGAAATCCTCCTCCGATCCATGCCGTGATCCCGGGATGGCGGTTGGGATTCGCTTTGGCAACGTATGCGAGGACACTTTCCCCGTTGAGGGTCGCAGTAATCGCAAGAAGATGCGAAGCATCAAAACCGGAGTTAAGCGAAAAGGAGAATGACTGCTGAGTCTGCCCGGAGCTGAAGGTGAGACTCGCCGGGGAGACTGTCACTGCGGGATCGCTACTGGTCAGTTGGACAGTTTCCTCGGATAGTGCGGGCAAAGCAAGCATTACTGTGCCGCCGCCTTGCGTTCCAACGAGCGGCGAAGAGTAGGTTACGATCGACATAGCGGGGCCCGGGGCGACCGAAAGAGTGTTGACCGAGGAGGTCGTACCAACAAGGTCCAGGAGGTCCGTCATGCCCAGGCCGCGATAGTCTCCTCCTACCATGGGGATGTCATAAAGCGGGAGCTGGTACGGAATTCCGTTGACAGTAAAAGTGCCGTCTCCATTTCCCTGCAGCATCTGCAGCTTGAATTCACCTAGGTCACTCGCAACATCCGCTAATAGATAGGGCAAGGCAATGTCCAGTTTGCCATCCCCGTTGAAGTCACCGACGAGAGCCGGCGCATACGAACTCTCTCCGAAAGTCTCTCCGAATCCCGGCATGATGTAGGAGGGTTGCTTGGAGAAGGTACCTCCCGGGCCTCCGAGGTACACCGTCACTGCCGGGGTTATCGCAACAAGGCCGGAATAGAGGATGGCTTGCCCGATGAGATTCTGTTCTGGATCTCGTGCCTGCACCAGATCGAGGTAACCGTCCCCGTTCAAATCAGCGACTGCTACCGGACCGAAATGCGGCATGAGAGTAGTCGGCGTCTGGAACGTTCCGTCCCCATTGCCGAGCGCGAGATCAAGATCGTCGCCGCTTGATACGAAGCCGCTATTAGCGTTGTTTCCTATCAGAAGATCGAGTTTGCCATCGTGGTTGAAATCTCCTGCAATCAATTGTTGCGGTGGGTCCTGAGTGAGCATCGGAAACTGCTGCGAAGGAAGCTGTCGAAAAGTACCATCCCCGTTGCCGAGAAACACATCCAGCTCGGTAGCATTGACGTTGCCCGAAGCATAGCCAAAGACGGCGAAGTCTATCTTCCCGTCGCCATTGAAATCGCCCTTCACCACCTTCAGCGGATCGGGGAGATTTGCAATGGTTACGGGGGCGCCAAAGGTGCCGTCGCCATTGCCGGGCATGAAGGCCATGATTGCGGTCGAGCCTACTTGGGGTGTGAGTTCGCTCAGATAGATGAGGTCGGCAGGGGAGCTACTCCGGAATTTGGCCACGACAAATTGCGGAAACGGTATATTGGGACCAACGGTGATAGGAGAGCGTACCGGTGGCAGGAGTTTACCGGTTCCGTCGTTCAACAGTGTCGCGACGGCGCTCGGAGCGGTGCTGTATTCTCCATACTCAATCAGAACTACATCCGGCTTTCCATCTCCGTTTACGTCCAATGTTTGCGGCACACTTTGTGAATTTGGGGCATTTGAAGTACCGGTCAAATAACCAACGGTTTCGCCCGAAGGACTTCCGAATCCGCCCTTCCCGTCGTTAATAAGAACACTCGCGGAATCCTCAGTTTGGCTGATGGCTATAATGTCCGGACGACCGGTACCGCTAAGGTCAACGACGGCCAGATCGAATGCGTCTGGCCCGACGCGATAAATGGCTGCCGGGGCTACATGACCTGTCCCATCGCCGTTGAGCACGGAGACAAGGTAGCCCCCGAATGCCCCCGCGCCGAGTGTCCCTTCGGCGTCGTAGAATGCGGCAGATGCTATTACATCTAGTTTGCCGTCGCCGTTTATGTCTGCCACGGTTACGGCAGCGTCGACGTCGCCGAGTTCCGCTGTGGGACTGGCAATCGCGAACGTTCCGTCGCAATTGCCTTTTGCGATGGTGAGGAAGCCTAAACCTCCTGTTTCAATCGCATCGAGGCAGCCATCTCCATCCGTGTCCGCGAGCCCAACGGTAACCGCTCCATCCTGAGGACCGAAAGTCGATTTGCTAACGAACGCAGTACCGCTTTGATTCAAATAGCTGGTAGCCCCACCGAACGCGATGGTGGCAACGATGTCGGTGTATCCGTCGTTGTTCAGGTCGCCCGCCGAAAGCCAACCTGTGGGAATTGGCGAATCGCCCGGATTCTGGACAGGAGCAGGCAACAGAGCACTGGAAAACGCGCCGGCCCCGTTGCCCAAAAGTACCTCAAATTGGGGCTCCGTGCTGAGCGGATCGATGGTTAGCCCAACGGCAAGATCAACCAAACCATCCTTGTTGAAGTCCGCAGCAACCACAAATGTCGGAGACTGCGGGAGCGATGCCACTATGGCGCTCGCCTGAAAACCGCCGTTACCGTTTCCGAAGAATACCTCGACCTCGTTGCTATCCCCGTCGACCGCGATGAGGTCGATGGGGCCGTTCTTCCTCAGATTCGCTGCTGCGAGCCACACTGGCGACTGCCCTGTCGTATACAGCACTTCGGGTACACTGAAACTTCCGTCGCCGTTGCCGAGGTACACGTAGATCGTGTTGTCTCCGCCGTTGCTGATGGCAACATCCTGCTTCCCGTCGCCGTTGAAGTCCCCTTGAACCACTGCGCTGGGTAGGTACCCCGTAAAAAGCTTGGTTGGCGAGGCAAATCCTGCGTTTGGGTACGGAGTTAATGACGCCGCGGGAGTCGCGCGGACATGTTTCGCGAATGGCGTCTGGGGGGTTCGACTGGCGGCTGTCAATGACTTGTCCGCCGTTGCGTCGCTATGCTTCCGAATCCACCGCGAGCTATCCTGATGCGCGTCGGCAGCGTACTTCCATCCCAAGAATCTGCTTGTGGTCATCCGCTGTTTTGAGTCGGCATTCTTCGGTCTACCCTGATTGTCATGGGGGTTCGTGGGAAGCTCCAAATGAACTTGCGCAGAACTGGGCCACGAGGTTGAGGCTAGACACATCAGCAAGGACAGCTTCGTAAGACTGCTGAGTAACCATGAGCCCGTCATGCTATCGTCCCCTTAAGTGGAGGTTGAGTAGATAGAGTGGAGTTAGTGTAGGCGAAATCGTAGTCGCAAGAGCCCCTAAATCTAAAGGAATCTCCAGCCGTCAACAAAGCTATTGTTTGGAGGGAGCTACGGTCGGCCATATTCAGGGGCAGTTTAGCGATTCGCGGCAAGCGGGTTCGGGACCAGAGGCCCACGGAGTCCGGTTTACCATCCCCTGGCTCGGCAATCGACGCCTGGCCATTCCCGAGCCTCTGTTTCCGCAACAGGATCATGGTTTAGACAGTTTGGCCAGGATTTTAGCGCATCCTGGGCGAGTGACCGCGAACTCTTCCCCTACCCCTGTGCCACCTGTCGGGGCTGGGGCGAAGAAATGAGAAAGGGAAGAGTTGCCCACTATACACTCGCGACCTGAAAGATGGGAGAATTGCCAAGGTTGAATTGCGGTGGAAGAGTCTGACCTAACCAGACCGTGGTTCATCCCGACACGCACAAAAGACCGTCCTTCCGGAGAACGCTATGCTCTTCATTGACCCGCCCAAGCCTGATGGGTTCACGAAGTATGTCCTGCCTGCTGTCGCCACATTGATCCCTGGCGCCATTGCGGCAGCTTCGAAGTGGATTCTGGATCACTCTCACAAGCGGCGCAGCGCAGAACTTACGCAGCGCGTCTCAACCCTGGCCAAAAGCATCTCCGAACTTCCCGTGTTGCCTTTGCCCAGTGTCAACCCCACTATCACGCCGCAATCCGCGCTGACGGCCGAACTCGAAGCAGCTCTCAACGAACTGACCGCGCTGCAGACAAGGACCGGCCGCAGCTCCAGTGGCGTCTCTTCAATCACCTCGATGATACGTTCCACTTTCCTGCTCTTTCGCCCCAAGGCGCTACGGCCTGGATTTTGCATCTGTGCTTCTATGCGTATTTGCCTTGCTTCATTTTTGTCCTCTCCGCAGGCTGGGGCGGGAATGACCTGCCGAAAGCCGGGGACACAGGAGCCACGCCATCGGACTTTGTATTCAATCTGTTTTTCTTCGTCACCGTGTTTGGCATCCTCGGAATTCCGCCCCTGATCATTCGCCACTTCGCAGTAAAGATCCACCGCAAACAATGTGCGCTGGCTCAAGCCGGGGCGCCCGCAAGATGACCATGCGCTTCCACATCTCACCTAACCCGGTTCCCGGGGCGAAGACGCGGCAAAGCGACGAGTTGGCCACGATCCAACCGGAACGTAGCGAAGGGCACACTACCGACATCAGTTTAGGCGAGTAGACTCAATTGCAATGCTGATCCAGAGCGCAGTCAAATTAGTACATTCGATACCTGACAGATGGGTGCGAGTGGAGCGGGTCCGCTGGATTTCCGGCGGCCTTGAGGTTTGCTTCAGCGTTCATAAAGGACAGCGAGGGAAAAGGGTTGACGGATGGAGCGACACCTGCCGGCGAGTTCACGAGGCGAAGATTACGTCTATTGACGGGGGAGGCTCGCGTGTGTACCCGCCCACTCACCCAGCCGCACGCCAGTATGTTGCCAGTCGAGCCGAACTGCGGTGGCCTCGCACTTGCGATGAGGCGAAAGTACTCTTGGCACTTTACCGGGCTCACACGAGGGCGGCAGACGACTGGATTCCATTTGATCGCTACCTCTCAATCGAGACTCCGTGGGCCGGTACATCCTTCCAACCTCACTTCGCACCTATTTCCGGCAACAATTTCGTGTGCAGAGGTCCAGATTTCTTGGTTCGCACCTATGCGAAGGCACTTGAGGCCATTGGCGAACAAGTCCAGCTAACCCTCAGCCGCGCCTCGAAGTTGAAACCAGCGCAGCCAAATACGCCACATGGGGCACATCTGTAAAGTGTCCATGGCCCACCTGCGAGGGAAGTTTCCAATGGTTCATCCCTCTTCGCGCATGACTGACTGAGGTTCGCCAGACAGGGCTCGAAGCCCGGCAACAGTTGCGGTCATTATCAGCATCAGCACCGATAGAATTGGCGCAAGGAGCCACACCTGAAGTGGTGGTGAGCCGATTGTTGACAGTTCACTGGTGAAGACCCGCAGCGCGGCGCCTGAGACAAGTGTCCCAATCAGAATGCCGGCGAATGCGAGTTTCCCAATTTCTTTGATAGTCATGAAGAAAATATGGTGGCGTTGCGCTCCGAGCGCGATTCGAACAGCCAGATCCCGTCGACGCTGGCGCTCGGTGTCGCTCTGAACACTGAGCAGGCCGATGATGCTCAGTACAAGTGCCGTCAGAGTCGAGGTTCCAAAGATAAGCCATGCAATTCGCAGTGGAGCGAACCCGGATTGCACCAACCGTGTATCAAGTGTCGTTATCCCAGGTGAAGCCGGATCATTCCCTGGGGTAGATCTTATCTTGCCGCGCAGTTTATCCATCACCTCGCGGTTCCACATGGACGATCGAATCAGGAGCGTCCTGCTGCTTGGATCTTCCTGCCACATGGGAAAATAGATCGCAGGTTCGGCATGTTGTTCAAAGGTGCCGAGCGGCTGGGAGCTGACGATTCCGATAATCTCAGTGCGGACACCTGTGTCATCAATAACTGCGGCGCCCAGCGCGCTGCCGCCGAAATATAAATCGGCGGCTTCCTGATTGATCACGCCCAGATGCCGGCACTCGCCGGCAATCCCGTGCTCAGGAAACCACTGGCCGGCCATCAATGAAAGCCCTAAAGCGCGAAGGTAGCCAGGCGATACAAAATTGGTGTTCATTTCAATGGTTGTGGATGCGGCCGTGAGTGGCGCGCGAAAACGAGCCCCGGCGATCCCTCCGCGCGTTAACGAATTCGAATCGCTGTAATAAACTGTCGGCGAGTGGCGATTGCCCTTCGAATCGCCTGACGCTCGTTTCACCGCGCCAACGATCTCAACAGGAACACCGCTTGGGCCCTGGATGGTCATGCCGACCGTATCCGGTCCAAAGAGCTTCGCCGCCGCCTCTTCATCAACGACGGCAACATGGCAGGATTCAGCCAGTATCCCGAATGGACGCCCCCAAAGAGGGTGTTCCTCCAGGGAACCCTTCGAGCTTGTCAGTCCGGCGATGTCGAACGTCACATCCCGAAGCGGGCTTGTTGGCGTTTGAACTCGAAAAGACCTCCACGCCGGCAGACTCCCGGGAATGAGCGTCGTCCATGCGAGTGGGGATAGCTTGGGTATCGACTTTACGGTTTCCTCGACACCTTGAAAGTAACCTGTGTCATCGGGCAACCCTTGGGATCGAACAGTTGCCAGAACCAGGTTGCCAACGCCGTGCCCGGCCGTGGTCCTGATGAGTGTATGGAAGCGCTCGAACAGAACTGTCGTAAAAATTGTCAGTACACAGCAGATTGTTATTTGCCCGACCACCAGAAGTGCCCTGAAGCGCGCAATGGCCGTCGATGGCAAGCCACTCTCGCGCTGTAAGACATTCCAGGGACGATCAGTGGTTGTGGCAAGGATCGGCACAAATCCGCAAGCAATGATGACTCCGACGCAGACGAATGAGGACAAAATAATGGAGTCGAGACGCGGCGTAAACACGAGGCGCTCTGCATCCTCTGCAAAGAGCAGGCTTGGCAGGACGCGCGCCGTTCCGATGGCCAGCAATAAGCCCAAAGCACCGCCGGCAAGCGAAACAACCATGCAGTCGGAGAGCACTTCCATCATCAAATTCAGCCGTGTTGCCCCGAGCGCGACGTTGATGGACATTATGTGGATTCGCCTCAAAGCCCGTCCCAGAAGCAGGGATGCAACTACGCAACAGGCAACAAGGAATACTGCGACCGAAGCGAACTCGAGCATGGTGCCAATTTGTGATAGGCCCCTGGCCATGGTGGGCGAGGCGCCGCTAAAAGGAGCCACGTAGATGCCGTCTGAATTTCCGAGCTGCCGACGAATACCTCGTTGTACCTCGCCCATCGAGAGGCCATCGCGGATGCGAGCCAGAACCCATACATCCCGTGAGTTTTGATCTTGATCTTGAACGCTAGCCACCTGCATTGGGGTCCAGATATCAACGATCTGGTCACGATATAGACCTTCCAGGCGGTCCGGAGCTATGCCCGTGATCGGAAGATTGATGTTGTTGATTCGAATTCGTTGACCGACGACGTTAACGCTGTTCCCGAACTCTCTTTGCCACAGGCGGCGGCTGAGAATTGCGCCGCCGTTCTGCGGCAAACTCAAAGCGTTGGCGAGATTCGGCGTGGTGGCGGCGACAATCACGATCTCGGAATAACCGCCAAGATCGACATTCGCCGGTGCGATTCTAGCCCCATCGATCCAAACGAACGCGTCTGGACGTCTGCGCAGCAGTTGAAATTGGTACCGGGTGAACGGTCCCGCAGCGTGTGTCTTGTCTTGAGCAAAGATCGAAACCATGCGATCTTCGCCGCTTGCCGGAGAATTGGGATGGATCAGCCCCTGGACGAATCCGAATACGGTGACGTTACTCCCCGCTCCCAGCGCAATCGTCAACAACAGGACGAGCGAAAGCCCAGGCGTGCGAGCAAACGCCCTGGCTGAGTTGCGAATTATCAGCAGCCCCTTGGGGAATGCCACCGTTTTGATTCTCAGAAAGGGTTCACTCCAGCTCAGTCTATGCAGTTTCTGAGCCATCCTGCGCAGCGGGTTCTCATCTTTTCTTGCTGCTTGGCGGCCAATAGAAACAGTGTCCTGAAGGGTTCACTCGCCGAACCATGCTGGACTCAAGTATGCCTTGCGGTGTTCGGATTCGGACGCCGTCGTCCGATACCGGACCGACCCCTTCGCGGAGGAGGAGCCCAATCGCTGAGTTCGGGGTGGTTGACCGCGCACTCTTCAGTTACCCTGAAGGCAACAGGAACAAGGGGATGTTGCTACAAAGGTAACTGCCGGTTGGTCCACCACACAGGGGATACCCTATTTCTGTAATGGATCAATGAGAGGTGCAAAGCATGAACCCGGAGAACCCCGTTGTCAAGCTGTGTGTGCAGGGAATGCAGGGAATGGAGTGCGAGTCGAAGGGAAACTTCGATGAAGCTTCAAGGCTTTTCCTGTCCGCCTGGAGCCAAAGCACAGGCGATTTCGAGCGATGCATTGCCGCTCACTACGAGGCCCGGCATCAGAAGAGTCCAGACGAGGCGTTGCACTGGAACCAGCGGTCACTTGACTATGCCCGGGCCGTTGGCGGCGAGACAGTCAACGGATTCTTTCCCTCTCTCTATATCTGAACATGGGTAAGGCTTACGAGGATTTGCGAAGGCTGGACGCGATGCGCGTCGCTTCTACGCGATGACCGAGGAGGTGCTGACCTTTCCGACAATCAGTACGGAAGATTGATTCGCGATGCAGTCGAAAGGGCTCTGGAACGAGTTCGCTCATCGCCGCTGCCCAGTTCCGAGTGAATCACCGAGAATCCGTCAGTGACACAGGCAGTTGCCCCAGCCAAACATGCCGCACAAGCTGCTGTGCTCGCCCTGTTCTTTTCCGACAACGATGTCCGCAGACGAAGAGCACATGGTCGGAACTGCGTGATGGACCCAATGCGGGGGTGCAAAAAGGACACAGAAATGTGGCTTTTTGCACCTTCGAATGTCCGGCGAAGACCGATGCAAACTGCTGATTCTGATTGGCGTCCCCGACGGGATTTGAACCCGTGTTATCGCCGTGAAAGCCGCGGCCCGGTTCTCAAACTGGCGCTCAAAAGCAGTCATCTTACTCCTCGGATTGTTTCATGCCAGCTTTCGCACGCGACCTCGAACACGCCCGCTGAGGTCAGTTTGCACTCGAAGGAACAAGAGATCAAGGAAGAGCCCCTACGGCAAAGCCGTTCCTGATCAAGGGCGATGCAGGTCAGAATGGATCACGATTCTCTTTACTTTTGCTAGAATGTAAAGAGCGGAGGATTTCGCCCTTATGGAAGCCACTCTCAGTAGTAAAGGACAAGCCACCATCCCCAAAGCCGTGCGCGAGCGTTTGCACCTGAAACCGGGGGATCGGTTTAAGTTCTTCTTCCACCCGGATGGGGTGATCATTCTGCCAAAGATTCCAACCTCACGGTTGAAAGGGATCATTCCAAAACCGGTCAGGCCAGCGTCCCTCGAGGAGATCGACGCGGCCATTGAAGCCGGCGCCACGCAGAGATTCAGGCAGAAGAAATGATTGGTCTGGATACCAACGTCCTTCTGCGCTACTTGGTGCAAGACGATCCAGTGCAATCTCCGCGCGCGACAGAGATCATCACCCGCCGGCTCACCGAAGAGGAACCTGGGTTCGTCAGCCTGGTTACGATCCTCGAAGTCGTGTGGGTCCTGAAGAGCCTCTATAAGCGATCGCCTCAGGAAATCGCAAACGACATTGAGATGATACTGGCGGCGGATACGCTCGAAGTTCAAAACGAGCAAGAGGTTTACCATGCCGTCGTGGCTTTCCGGAATGGAACCGGGACCTTTGAAGACGCACTCATCGGCTCACTGGGAATTTGGAGGGGGTGTTCCGTCACTCTTACGTTCGACGAGAAGGCTGCACAGAAATTGTACGGCTTCGCATTAGCCTAATCGTGTTCTGCTGAATCACAAAAACAGGATAGTCCCCAGCAGGATTAGTTCCACACGGAGGAGCAACCAGGGCAATCGCATTTCAAAATAGCTCGAGAAGCCGGTAGAGGTAGCCATCATCCCAACCGGCGCGTTTGAACTTTCCGCGCAAGGAGCCTTTCGATCCCTCTTTTTGCATAGCGTTGATAGCCATGTGTCGTAGAACGGCAAGATTGTGCGGCCCGTGCCCCATTCGGGTTCTATTCTGATCCTCGTTCATCACCACATCCAGCCGCCAGTGCAGACTGTTTTCGATTCCCCAGTGCTGTCGAACGACTTGGTTGAACCGCTCTGGCGACAGGACTCGACTGAGCAGGTAGTAGGCAGTTTCGGTCGTGGTTTTGTCCGCCGTTTGGCGCACTCGAACCACCTTGCCAATGGCCTTCAGGCCCGGCCATTGGTGCTGTTTTTGCAACCAGTCGATCTCGGTCGACACCATCGCCGTGCGCGTCTCGATGCGTCCGTGATCGGCCTCGACAACGGGTGCAGCGGTGCTGGCTTTCAACTCCGGATCATCGAGAAGAACAACCACGTCGTCAAACAACGTACCTTGATTGCCCTTCAGCGCCAGCGCGTAGTCGCCCTTCTGTTCAACGATTTGCGCGGCGATGGCGCGCTGGCAGTTGAGTGCATCGGCGGTCACGATCGTGCCTTTGAGGGCCAGCATCCTGAGCAGCTTGGGCACCGCCGTTATCTCGTTGGACTTGGCATCGGTGGCGATCTGCGCCAATACCAGCCGCTGCTCCCAGCCCCAGGCACTGACCATGTGCAGGGCCGACTTGCCGCTGGCGCGATCAAACGAACCGCGCAACACCTTGCCATCGATGGCCACCACACCCTGCAACTGCTCGGAAAACTGCGCCATAAACCGCTGAAACGAATCGCGAAACTGATCCGGATCGAGATTGCGGAACAGGCGGCTGAAAGTGTCGTGACTGGGAAGACCGTTGCTCAGGGAGAGAAAGCTGCGCAGAAACGGCTCCTTGGCCTCGGCAAACACAGCCATATCCACCGCGCCCTGGCCGCCGCAAAGTACGCAGCATAATGCGATCATCAGCATTTCATGAAAGTCATGTAAGGCGGCATTGCCACAGCGCGGGTCCTCAAGACCCTCCCAACAGGAACCAAACTGCTCCAGGGTTTCTTTGCTGGACATCAAATCCTCCTGCAAGAAACCTCAACCGTCCCTATGCGCTACTGTAAGTACCAACCGTGGTTCCAACTGAATTTCAAATGCGATTGCCCTGGAGGAGCAACGGAAAAGGATTGCTCCCATCCGCCTTGAAATGTATATTTCGAGCGTGCCCCCATCCAGAAACGAACCATTCTCATGGAGGAGGATTCATGCCCCGTCCTATCGTCGCGCCCCTGTGCATCCTTGCCCTGACTGCATTGGCTCTGCCCACCGCGGCACAAGACCGCATCCTCATCGATCACGGTGGTCCTTCCGAGGCAGTGCTCTACATCGCCAATGCCGACGGCTCCGGCGAGCATGCCCTCACCCAGCCCGGCACTCGCGACTATAACCCCGCCTGGTCTCTGAATGGTGACTGGATCGCCTTCACCTCAGAACGCGCCGGCTCCGCCGATATTTACCGTATCCATCCGGACGGCTCCGGGTTGGAGGACGTCAGGCACCGATCCGTCTGACAATAGACCGATCGAACCAGGGGAGACTTCTGATGCGCACAGGGACTGGATAGCTGCCCCGATCGAGGCGAGTAATAAATCGGGCGACCTGAACCGCAGAGCCGCCATCTGGACCGGGTGGGCAGTGGTGTTGGGCACGGCGGCTTCGCAGCTCGGCATCATTCAAACTCTGGCTCATTGATTCCCCAGCATGTCCAGTGGGGAGTTAGAATCGCTCTAAAATTGGAATCCATTGAACCTTCAGGTGGGGTTGCGCAGCTTATGGCCCTTAAGGCGTTGGTTAACGGAAAGATGGTGCACGCAGACGATCTGTCGGAGGATCAATTTCGGGCCATTCAGGTAAAGAAACCGCAAGTCATCATGTTCTGTTGCCAGACGAGGGGCTACATGCGCGTCCGTGAGGAGTATCAGGAGTTTGTTCACTACAGGCGAACCGAGCAATGCCTTGGTCGCCCTGATTCCCCCGTGCATGATCTCTTGAAAATTGCCGTTCGGAATGCGGCCAGAAGTGCCGGATGGGAAGCTGACTACGAGGTGCCAGACCCAAGGCCGGAACAGAAGTGGATCGCGGACGTGCTAGCACAAAAGGAGAAGACGCGAGTCGCCATCGAAATTCAGATTTCACCTATTACAGAGGCAGAATTGACCCGCCGTCAGCAAATCTATGCAGATTCCAAGGTGCGTTCCTGCTGGTTTGTCAAACAGCGTGCTGCTTGGAAATATGTGGTCACACCTGATAAGAAAGTTCCAATCTTCCAGCTAACCGAGGAAAAGGACGCCGAACTTGGGGCACCACGTTACTTCGTCTCCATCTCGCCTCAGCATAAAATGCCTATCAAGCAGGCTACTGCTGCTCTCTTGAATAGTGAATTCAGATGGTGCGCTTCTCGCCGCACGCGACTACAGGATAGCCTAGTGATTCTTCGCGTAAGGGAATGCATACACTGTCGGGAGCCATTCGGCATGTACACAATCAAAACCACTAGGAGTTCGTGCGGAATGCCCTTACCAGAAGGCCGTCCGCAACACAGCTTGCTTGTAGATTCTGTGACCGATGCTGTTCTCGCATTTGTGATTGAGAATCCGGGTTTGGATTTTCAGATCAGCTACCCACGCTTTTGTGCGTGTCCCAGGTCACGAATTGAGGACATGTACTTCACATGTTCTCACTGTGATGGACTGGTAGGTGTTGATCGTCACGATTGGCACTGGACCCGCTACTCTGAAGTGATAGCGACGATTGCGCTTGGCGAACCTCGCGAGAGCCTTTCGCCCGAACCGCATTGGTGCTATTCACCTGAAGGAGACTTCTGCTGCTAACGCGATAAACCTGCACACCACACACCAGGAGGCGTGAATTGGCCGATTCAACAATTTCATTCGTCGTAATTGTCAAAGACCCACTCACCGACCCAAAGGGTTTGGGCGAAAAGAGTTTTCGCATTGCACCGCGTGTTGGAGAACACGTGACTGTAAACGATCCAGACGGCGTGGGAAAGGCGTACAGGGTTAAAGCGGTCATCCATCCACTTGAACTGGCACCCACCGCTGGTGACCTAATCCTTGAATCCGCTGGCGATGAAATTGATCTGATGCGCAGCGTTTGAATCCACTTTTGAGAGTCGCGTTTTCCTCTATCGTGATTCAGTGAACTAGTCAGCGCAGGATTATTACTTTCGTCTGTTCCAACATCCTTCTAATTGCTCCCGCGCTCGGCATTGTGGCTTATAACCAATGTCGGGAGGGAATGCATGCTCTGGTGCATATCTACAACACGACTTAGCTCAGCAATAGTTAATGACGAAGACGGTAGTTGGATTGCGACGTTCAAGGATATAACAACGGCTGAATCTGTCGTTGCTGCTCATAACTGTTTCCAACAGCGAAATCAAACAACGGAATCAACTGAAGGCAACAACATACTCGGCGCAGTGATGGCTAGCACCTGGACCCGAGGCTTGCCGAAGTTTAGTTAATGAAAGGGACTGTCTATTACTTGAACCTTAAATTGCCTTGTCAAATGAATCTGACATAGATATCAATGAATGTTCTTTCTGTTACTTTGCTAGGGTCCGGCAGATTGCCACAGATACCCACAGAAGGATTATCACCAACACAGCTAGACGTTTCAATCGTCGCCGTTGCAAAGGAATTGATGTAAGGCTTAACGGTAGATTCCTACGCAGGATGAAACAACTACCTGAACGCTGCGATTGCCGGTTAGTAAATCTCGCGGGCAAGAGGAATCGCGGTTAGGAAGTGGCCATAATTGTTAACAGGTATTGATAGAGGGGAATGAAATTCCCCTCTATCATTGCGATCTCGCTGGCGCCTTCATAATCAGCATGCGGCGGACGATGAATGAAGAATGGTGTTTTGTCCAAGTATCGATGCAGTATGAAATTCATGGCAAATCGCGCAATTCGGCCATTTCCATTCAGAAACGGATGAATCTTGATGATGGAGCCGCCCACAAAGGCTGCAAGTTGAACCGCAGCTTTTAGACGATCTTTTGGAGACCTGGACCTGTCGATGAACTCATCGGTAGCGCGAATATGAGCTTCTAGGTCCTCCGAAAACTTCCTCATCTCTGACTCAACTTGACTTGCAGGCGCACCACGGTTAGGTCCAACGGCCACATCAGTGTTCAGACAGGGATGCGCCTTGCTTGGTCCCCGGTAATTTCCCGCGTAGTAGTGAATCGGTACTACATCGGCAAAAAGCTTAAGATGCCAACTCTTAAGATCGCCATGATTCAAAATGTACCGTTTGGGGCTTTGCCGGACTATGAAATCGAAAATGCCAGAAGCTGCCATCGCGATTCCTGGCAGCTTCTGTGGGTCTTCAGATGTCCATGGGGGACACGGCAGGATTGACAATGGCGTTGCCTATGCTCGTTTTCCTCGTTTTACTCCGAGTGATGTCAAGTCAATTAGACCTTGACGTCCCGGTGGTAGTCCCTCGTGCAGAGCTGAATTGACGGCATACACCCGATTCATATCCTCACTCTGTGGAAGAGACTGAGTCGCAGCTAAGGCTCGTTCGAGCATCTCGTCTTCCGTCTGTGCGTCCCATTTTACCGAATGCTTGCCGCCGAAAAGAAGGTGCAACGGGAGACGCTCAGTCTCTGAGTTGGAGATACCATGATTCACACGAATCCGGAGTGCGTTGTCACTTCCGGATACGCAGACTTGTAACGGCGATGCGGTAATGCCCATTACAAGTAACGCAGCCCCAATTGAAGCAATGCGAACTGATTTTGTTCTTTCGCGGTGCCTTCCTCTGTCCCGAATCGGAATAGAAGCGCTGGAACTCTTATCAACCGAAGTCAAGACGCGAGGGTTAAGCTCGTCGAAGCTAAACATATTCCAAGTTCTCATCGTCGCCCTCCGTAATTGTTAGATTCAGTTCCTCGATCAACCCCTTTGCAATCGTGTCGCAAGCATCGAGGAGTCTCAAAAGGAGCCTGTCGTTCGTGTAGACGCGAACGAGCGCTTCCATGTTCAGCGGGTCTCCCTTTTTAGTCCTTACCCACATGTCCTTCGCAGAAATAAGGAAGAAATCAACCATGCTCTGCCCTCCAACGCGAACCATCAGTGCGTTGTTGGCAGTCATGGTCTGAACCCTTTCCGTATCACTCGCAATGTCACGCTGCGTCAAAGATGGAGATTTCACGGGAACTGAATTCCTAATCATTTCGTGGAACTTCCGGCTGCTCTTCCAAAGTTGATAGACAAAAGGATGAAACGGGAAGTAAATCTCAATCTTGTTGCGCAACCGCTTCCCGGACGGAAGGTCAATTTTGCCGAGCACAATCAATACATCGGATTCGGCTTTTGAAACTTCAACAAAATCCGCCACATAAGTGTGGTCAGGCGTTGGCGCTCGCTCAAAATCGACGGCTAACATCAAAGACATCTGGCCATCTTCCGTTTGATTCACCCGATAGTGAACGTTGCCGGTGCGATTAACCTGACCAGATTTGGCGGCCTTGACTAAGTTCTTTTCCATGTCGCTGATACGAACTTGTCCCGAGACAAGAGACTGCATAGAAATTATACAGTCTGGGTCGCCACAAGTCGAATGATTTCAGTGTTTTCTCTGGACCGACTTCCTCTGAATCGTGAATCCTATCGTCCAAACGTTACGGGGAAATCAATCCCAGCATCGTTGACCTGCGACAAATCGCCCCCGAAAGTAGGATGACCGCAAATGAGCGTGGCCGTTTGATTATCTTTCAATAACACTTTCAATTTGGCTTGCCGGTTTCGTCTAAATTATTGATTTTATTGGCGTCCCCGACGGGATTTGAACCCGTGTTATCGCCGTGAAAGTACGGGGTCAATCCACAACATTAACGCACTGCTGAGAACCAGAACGCATCGGTAAGAATCGTAGCAACATTAACGAACACGCTAAGTGCTCCGCAACCGTCCGCAATCAAGATGCCCCAAAATGTGTGCCTCGGCTTCGTGCCTGCCTTGTCTCGACACACACCGAGCGGTAGGATACTGACTCACACGCCATTGCATTCGTCCCCGGCAAGGTGTACTCTTATGTGTACACACGGAGGCATATATGCCTGCAATAAAAGTGGGAGTACGGGAGTTTCGCGAGCAGATTGCCCGCTTTCTGGAGTCTGATACGCCAGTCGCCGTGACCCGGCGCGGTGAGACTGTCGGGGTCTACGTCCCGACTCCACGCAAGTCCGTTAAATCGGCCGACATGACCGAGCTTCGAGCAGCGGCAGACCGTCTGGCGGCCGCCCTCGCCGATGTAGACGAGGAGGAGATTGTGGCAGAGTTCAAGCAGACGCGCCGTGCTAAAAAGGCTGCCGGTCGCTGAAATGATCGTTCTGGATGCCAATATCCTCATTCGTGCGGTCCTCGGCAAGCGCGTGCGGCGGCTTCTTGAGACCTATACAACATTCCGCTTTCGCTTTTATTCTCCGGAAGTCGCGTATGTGGATGCAGCAAAGTACCTGCCGTCTCTCCTGATCAAACGTGGGAAGTCAGGCGAAGATGTCCCCGCAGCGCTCGCCTACTGCAGACCCTGGTCGAGCCCATAAGCCAGGAGTCATACGGCGTGTTCGAGGACGAAGCCCGGCAGCGCCTGCGAGGCCGAGACGAAGATGACTGGCCTGTACTGGCTGCTGCACTATCCCTGTCCTGTGCGATCTGGACCGAGGACACAGATTTCTTCGGAACTGGAGTGGCGGTCTGGACGTCAGATCGAGTCGAGATCTATTTGAGGGCGCAGGCCAGTTCCAACGACCCGGGATAGTTCTAGCGATTCAGCCAATTCAAAATGTGGGGTTGAGCGGGCGGAGGTTGCGGTGTGGAGTTGATCCAGACATTTTGACCATGGCGCTTGTTGTTGCGAGTATTTCGAAAAGGCGGAAGTCTAAGACATTATGGCCAATGCATCGAAAAAGCCGATTCCGCTCCTGAAAACAGAACAGCGACAGGTGCAGGACTTGGAGAAGCTGTTGCGCCTTCTGATTCCGGATAATCGGGCAATTACGACCCAGCAAGCCGCCGACATTCTCGGAATGTCGCGTCCATTCTTCATCAAGCAGCTTGAAAGCGGTTTGATGGCTCATCATCGCGTCGGTAACCAGCGTCGTGTCTATCTTCGGGATGTCCTGGAATTTGCCAAGAAATGGGACAAGGAACGCCTTGCTGCACTGGATCTGCTGGCGCGCGATGCATTCGAGGCCGGCTTGTACGACATTCATTAACGGCACATGGACCCACGGACCGTCTGCGTTTCTAACAAATTGCCATGGTGAGGCCACCGAAATGGTGATGGACGCATTGGAGGATCAAGGCGACACTGCGGGCAAGTCACCGTGAACTCAGTGCGAGCGCGTTTACCGCGGTCGCGGGAATCTCTGAAAGGGTGGAAGACCGGTAGGCTGCCCGGTCCTTCACTGGTTTCTCGCGGTTCAATGTTGGCTGCGCTGGGCGGCGAGCGTAATCATTCGCGCCACTTCGACAGGATGCGAAATCATTGCAAGGTGGCTCGATTGCAGGTAATTGAAGTGGCATTCATCATTCATCTCCGCCGTTTCTGCCATCTCCAGAGCGGGAGGAATCGCGCGAGGCTTACTTCTCCAGGCAGGTGTCGACACGGTCCCAGATAACACAGCGGCAGGCGTCGGTCGAAGGGCGTCTCTTAATACCTCAATTTCCAACGGGGATAGGTCCTGAGCGAAGTCCACTGCAAACCCTTTCGGAGTGATGGAAAGGAAACCTCCACACAATGCAGCTTTGATTCGAAACTGGCTGGCAAAAAGACCCCGCCACCATTCTGCACTTCACGCCTACCTTCACAAGCTGGCTCGTCTGCTCTGGGGGCGGCAGAGAGCAGGGCCATTGTTTTTCGGTAATTGGTGCAAGTGCTTCTCGGCGGATGGCGATGATTCACCGGCTTTCCTTACAGATTCGCCTTCGCCAGTCGCCTAAGAAAGGCGCCCTTGGCGGCATGTGTTTTACGAAACTCCTCCATCGTCAACTGGAAACCGGTTTCATCTTCTTGACGAACAGCCAGGTCATGCAGATCCACTAACAGGATCACCGCCCGCTCGTAATCCTTCGGCTGCCGCTTCTCGATATACGCTTCCACCTGCTTCCAGACCACCTTCTCGCGCTTCGCCAGACTTTCCAGGTACACCGCGCGATCTGCCTCGTCCTTCGCTTTCTTTCGTGCCGCATCCGCCGCTCGCTTCGCGCTCAATTGCCTTGCCCGCTCATCCGCGCGGACGCGTGATGCTGTCAAGAGATCCTTGACTGTCCGCCGTTCGATTGCGCCATGGTTCGGTGCAACGGCGTTCTGCCGTCGAAAGCGTTGCAGGAGCTCGAGCCTGCACCGCTCACTGGACTCTGACAGAAAGTCGATGAGTAGGTCATCCTTTTCCTTGGCAGGCAAGCCCCGAACCCAGGCTGCAAGTTCCTTGCGCAACGGCCCTGCTTTCATTGGTGCAGATGAGGAGGCCGCAACTTCGACAAGATCCTCATCGATTCCAAGAAATTCGATCAACGAATCAAGGGGCGCTGACAATTCCCGCAGGCCGGCAGGCACCGGTGGCTCCATTGTATTTCCAGGCAACTCGTCATCCTGCACGAACATGAGCCACCCGAGATACAAGGAGCGAAGATCGCCTCGAAGCAGGTCGGAGCGCAGAGAAACCAACGAGCCCATCCAGCCAGTGCCATCATCCCAGTCGTCATCGGACTCAACTTCACTTTGAAAGCTGACAATCACGAACTGTCCCGCATTTCGTAAATGCGAGGAAGTGCCTGGCAAAATCGACTTGAGGTATTTGAAGTCGACCTTTCCCTGCGGCAAGCGGAGATGGAATTTTCTCGTGCCCCAATTCGTTACATAGACAAATGCATCGAAATACTTTTCCAAGAGTTTGAGCGGATCGGCTTTCAAGTCGCCCCACTCGTAATGATTCGTAAAAC
>Ga0207047_1114_pt2 | contig 19238 bp, 21 predicted proteins | sample Alteio_BWMinCont_67_FD_153302 | JGI IMG/M metagenome (GOLD analysis project Ga0207047, IMG submission 153302) | Enriched cells from forest soil in Barre Woods Harvard Forest LTER site, Petersham, Massachusetts, United States -... | ecosystem: Environmental > Terrestrial > Soil > Temperate forest >...
TCTCCAATGACGAGTTCGTCGTGCTCGAAGACAATCTTCGTGTGCCCTCCGGCGTCAGCTACATGCTCGCCAATCGCCGCGGGCACACGAAGATTGTCTTCGAGCACGACGAACTCGCCGTTGGAGAGGCGGAGGAGATCGGACCCGATGACTGTGATGTAGACGTTGCGGGGAACCTGGAGGCCGCGCATCTGGCGGCGATAGTGCTTGCAGCTGTAGACCAGTTCGCGGGGGATGATGAGGTCGTTGAGGATCTTGGCTTCGGAGTATATGTCGCGCAGGAAGTGGTTGAGGGCGGTGACGCGCTGGGTGAGGCCGCGCTCAATGTGGTCCCACTCGCTGGCGGTGATGAGTCGCGGCAGCAGGTCGTAGGGAAAGATGCGCTCGGTGCCTTCGTCGGATCCATAGACCGTGAAGGTGATTCCCTGGTTGAGGAACGAGAGATCGGCGGACTGCTTGCGCCGCTGGAGTTCTTCACGGGGCAGGCGGGCGAGGGTTTCGGCAAGCGCTTGGTAAGGCGGGCGCAGTTCTCCAGTGGGCTCGCGCATCTCGTCAAACGCGCGGTCGAGCGGGTAGTCGCCAAAGAGGGCGTCGAGTTGGATGGAAGGGCTGGAACTCATTGCTGAAGAATTATCCGACAGGAACCTGAGATTTGTAGAATCTGGTGAACGGTGGGGTGGAACAGCCGAGCGATCTTGTTGGAAACGCTCGCACCCCGCCCGATTTTGCGAATGCCCTGATCTGTTGATTTTTATCATGCTGTGTATAAAGAGGCCATCAAGAACCTGGCGAGCCGGGCTGGCACGACAAATTGCGGACCTTCATGGACGTTGAAGGCGGTCAATGAAAAGGCGGCGGCGCTTGATGCGCCGCCGCCCCAGGGTTCGAATTGTGTCTGCCGCTAGAAGAAGAGCTTGGCGGAGACTTGCAGTTGGCGCGGGCCGTAGAGGAGGGTGTTGGTGCCCGTCTCCTGGCCGAATGCGCCGGAGGGCGTGCTTGCTGCAAACGGGGTGATGCAGCCCCAGAAATAGGGGCCTGTCGGGACCGCCGAGTTGGCTGGGCAGGCGCCGCTGACTGCGGTCGGGCCAGTGTAGGTGGAGTAAGTTGAGTTCACGCTGGAGATGATCTGGTGGTTCAGCAGGTTGAAAGCTTCTCCGATGAACTGCATGGAAATGTGCTCGTGGATGGGGATGTCGCGCGTGACGCGGAAGTCGATGTTGTGGGTGCCGGGGCCGGGCTGGCTGTTACGCGCAATCTGCGGAGGACGGCCGGTGGTGGCGGCACCCGAGGAGGAACTCATGGTGCCGCCGTAGATATTGCCATCGGCTGCCGTGGCAGATGAAGGCGGTGAGGAGAGCCCCTTGACGGACCAGAGGCTGGAGACGGTGCCGCTCAAGCCGGCGACGATGGGGAATCCGCCGGACTCGGTAGCGGTGCCAGAGAACGTGAAGCCGTCGAGGCCCTCGCGCACAAAGCGTTTGTTGTGGAGCAGGTTGGGCTTTTAGAGCAGTGTGCCGACGAAGCGGTTGCGCATATCGATGTCGGCGCGGCCGTATTCGGCATTCAGGTTGTTGGGGTCGAGGACGGGGTTGCCACCGTAGAAGGTACCAAAGGCGCCCTGCACCTGGTCGTTATCGAGAGCCTTGGCGCGGGTGTGGTTCACAAGCAGCTCAAGTCCGTTGGCAAAGGGCCTAGGTAATACGGGACCGTGATCTGCTTTGAGCTTCCGTCTGCGTTGGTGATGTTGAATGAGCGCAGCCCGTGCGGAGCCTGGCCCACGAGGTTGGCATCGAGGAAGCCGGGCAGGAGCGTGGCGCGCGACCCGACGTATCCGATGGAGAGGCTCATTTTGCCGGGGAGCGCTTGCTCCACGCCGAGGTCGAATTCCTGCGACAGGGGCGGAACGAAGTCAGGTGAGAGGCCGTGGAAGCTTATGCTGGCCTTACCGGAGACGTTGGTGACAGTGGGAGCGGTGCCCCGATTGGGAATAGCGCATTGGAGAGCGAGGGACCGACCGGCAGGAACGGCACATTGGGGAGCTTGAGCGCCGGTGCGTTGCCGGCTGTACAGGAGCCGTTGCGGCCGCTGTAGTTGTAGTTGATCTGGTAGATGCCATTTTCAACGCGCATCGCGTAGTAAGTGCTGCCCTGATTGAGGCCGGAGAACATGCCGAAGCCGCCCCTTACGACGGTGCCGTTATAGGGTGTCCGCGCGAAGCCGACGCGGGGCTGAATGCGATCGGTCACGTTCTTGATGGTGGTGTTGTATTTGGCGGCGAGCGCGGTGGAGGTGTTGGGCTTGACGGGGTTGGGGGTGAGCTGCACGTCGTAGCGCACGCCAAGGTTTACGGTGAGCTTCTGATTGACCTTCCAGGTGTCTTCGGCGAATCCGTCGTACATCTTCATCCAGAGGTCGTCAGCGCCGGCATTCTTGATGGAGTTGACGGCGTCGATGGTTTGGACAAAGGTGTTCTAGTGCGATCCGGCGAAGGGATCGGTGTCGCCCGCCTGGCCGGCAAACGCATCCGCAATCCAGTTCTGGAATTCCTGAGTAGTGTTGCCGGAGTAGCCGTAGATACCGCCGCCCTGGAACAGGTTGATCGTGACTTCGTGGACAAGGTTGATGTCGCCGCCGAACTTGAAAGTGTGGCGCCCATACACCTTGTTGAACACATCGGTGATCTGGTACCGGTGCTCGTCAGGCTCTGCGATACGGGGCAGGGCATTCGGCATACCGTAGGTTTCGGCGCCCAGACTGACGCTTGGCCCGGACGCATAGGATCCGGCAGTTTCAAGATCGCGACCCCACTGGAAACGCACATCGTTGACCACCGTATTGGTGAGCGTAGATGTCCAGTGAGCGATGAGGAAGCGCTCGTGGTAACTGGTGGGCGCGTTGGTGCTGGCAGAGGTGTTGGAGTACGTGGGGTTGGGGGCATAGCCGTAGGACTGATCGAAATTAGCGAAATTGAAGTTCGCGTAGAGCAGGTTTTTCGGATTTAGCTGATAGTCAATGCGCGGGAAGACCTGTGTTTCCTTGGCAAAGCGTCGCGGCGCGCCCTGAAGACCCAGCAGGAAGTTGATGCCAGCGGTGCACTGCACGCCGCTGATGGTTGCGGGGCACTGCGTTGGCGAGATGATGGTAGTTGAGCCGAAAGTGCCGGTCGGGGCTGCGTGACGGTGTTGGTCTCGTAGTAGAGTGCGCGGCCGGTACGGCGGAAATTGTCGGAGGTGACGAAGTAGAAGAGCTTGTCCTTCTTGATGGGACCGCCGACGCTTCCGCCGAATTCCTGCTGCTGGTGGGTCGGCTGCGTGAGCAGAAACGGGTTCCCGTGGTTGAAGAGCGCGGACCACTTGCTGATCGGATCGAGGGCGTTTAGATCCGGATAGCGAAGGTAGTAGAACAGGTCGCCATGTAGATCGTTTCCGCCATTGCGGGTGATGGCGTTGACCTGGCCACCCGCGGCCTGGCCGAATTCAGCTGAATAGTTTGAGGCCTCCGACTGGAATTCCTTGATGGCATCCAGGCTGTAGGCGAAAGGGGCGCCCGAGGAGCGGCCACGCGCTTCGCTGAACAGCATCTGGTTGTTGTTGGCGCCGTCAACGTAGTTCTGGTTATAGAGGCCGCTGATCCCATGGAAACTCACCAGGCCGCTACCGCCATCCTGCACAACGTTGGGCGTGAGTAGAACGAAATCGCTCCAGTTGCGGCCGTTGACAGGAAGGTTCTGAATCACCGCCTGATCGACAACCTGGGAGACCTCCGTGCGTTCGGTATCAAGCAGAGGAGTCTCGCTGGTGACTTCGACAGTGGACGAGGCACCTGTACAGACAGGCTCAGGTCGATGGTGAGGGTCTGGCCCACAAGCAGCGTGAGGTTATTTGCATCCACTTTGCCAAAGCCGCTGCCCGTGGCCTCAACGCGGTAGTGCCCTGGCTGCAGGAACGGCGCAACATAAATGCCGTCTCCGTTGGTGGAGTAAGCATGGGCGGCGCCCGTGTCCGTATTTGTGACAGCGACTGATGCGCCGGAGACCATCGAATGGCTGGCATCGGTGGTGGTGCCGGTAATGGTGCCTGCGCCGGCGGTCTGCGTATAACCAAGGGGGCTCGAATGCAGAGCGAGCGCCAGGATTGCAAACAGAACGGCAAATCCGCTGCTGATGACAGAATTTCTGAATCATGGCTTTGGCTCTCCAGAAAAAGGTTGTTGCACTGACCCGCCAGGTGAGGCTTCCGCCCTCCCCGGAAAACAGGATCACCCCAATGTGCCGGGCGACGGGGGATGGATGTGGTGTCTACGAATGATCTTCGCAGGTCGCCCGATAAGGTTTTGTGAACAGACAGAGAATGATGGCGACGTGAAGCGGTTGGCTCGGAAAGAGCGACCGGCAAAAACGAAACCTGACCCCGAGAATCTCCGTGTCTGGGATGGACGCAGCTGATTCGCAATGTAAGACTGCGTTCCTTTTGTGCGGTTCCTCAATAACGATAAACGACTGCCTGCGCGACTTGACCCAAAAAAGCGCGGCCAATTAAATCGTTGCGGAGACAAGGGCCTCCAGTACGAATTTCATTGGAAATGGGCCCTATGTATTCGAGGGTGGGGAAGGGCGCATTCGTACTGTAACCTGATTTGTCAGGAGACTCCATGCACCGGTTCCGCTTCCCTTATCTATGCCTTGCGTTAGTGTTTTTCACCCTGGTTTCTGCATCCGTTCGTGCGCAGAAACGGCCAATCGAGATTGTTGCCGACCTGTCGGACGCGCCCCGCAAGGTCTATCACGCGGATGTGAAGTTGCCGGTTACTTCAGGACCCCTGGTGCTGACCACGCCACAGTGGATTCCGGGGAATCATCGACCGACCGGTCCGGTGAGCGACATAATCGGCGTGGTATTCGCAATTGACGGCAAGCCGATCGAGTGGCGCCGCGATGATGTGGACATGTACCAATTTCATGTCAACATCCCCGCGGGTACGACCACACTGCATGCGCACCTGGACTGTATTGTGACGGGGCGCCTGAGCCAGAAGATGGCGGTACTGGAATGGGAAAAGCTTCTGCTGTATCCGGCGCACACGCCGGTCCGCGATATTCCGATCGAGCCTTCGTTAAAGGTACCGGCAGGATGGGGAGTGGGGACCGCGCTGCAACCTGAGGGTGCCGACTCATGGCCGGTGCCCGCGGCAGGAAGCACCACGAAGTTCGCGGTCACGAACGTGGAACAGCTCGAAGACTCGCCGCTCATCACTGGACAGAACTTCCATGAGTTCGCTTTGGCGCCTACGATCGCGCCGAAGCACTACATCGACGTGGTTTCCGATGACCCAGTGGATTCAAATCTGCGTCCCTCAGTTCTGGCCGAGGTGGCCAATCTGGTTCGCGAGGCTGACGCGCTCTACGCGTCGCACCACTACAACGTCTATCACTTTCTGTTGACTCTGTCTGACGTTGCCGGCGGCGAAGGATTGGAACACGGCCAATCCTCAGACAATGGCGTTGGTGAGAAGGGCTTTGCAGATGACGCTCACCAGTTGGCTGAGGCGGACCTGCTGTCGCACGAGTTCACGCACTCTTGGAACGGCAAGTATCGTCGGCCAGTGGGGCTCTATCAGCCCGACTTCGCAACCATGCAACAGGGAGCGCTGCTTTGGGTGTACGAGGGCATGACGCAATACCTTGGCAACGTGCTGGCGGCACGGTCGGGATTGAAGTCGCAGGCGCAGTATCGAGACATGCTGGCCAGGAGTGCGGCGGAACTGGATTACAAGCCGGGGCGGGACTGGCGTCCCACCGGAGATACCGCGGTTGCGGCCAGCGTGCTGCGGGGAGGGAATCCGGCCTGGTCGAACTGGAGGCGTGGCCAGGACTACTACCAGGAGGGCGAGTTGTTGTGGCTCGATGCGGACACGCTGATTCGCAGCAAAACAAACAATAAGAAATCGCTGGATGACTTCCAGAAGATTTTTCTGGCCAAGGGCGGCAACACTGGGCCGTTGATCGTGACTTACACGTTCGACGAGTTGGTGCAGGACTTGAACCAGGTGATGCCGTACGAGTGGGCGGCGTTTCTGCACGACCGCGTTGACAGGGTTAGTCCGCGTGCCGATCTGGTGGGCATCGAGCAGGGCGGTTACAAACTGGTGTACAAGGACAAGCCGAGCGCTTCGGAGCGCATGATGGCTCGAGTGATGGGGCGGCGCGGTGGAGGCGGCCCGGATTGCTGGTATTCGATTGGACTGCGGATCGGCGCCGATGGCGCCATCTTCGATGTGCGCTGGAACGGACCCGCGGACAAGGCGCGCCTTGCGCCAGGCCAGAAGGTCCTTGCAGTCAATGGGCAAATCTTCTCGTCTGATGCACTGAAGCAGGCGATTCGCGATGCAAAGGGAAATACACAGGCGATCCGTCTCATAGTCCAGGCGGACACGTTCGTCTCGAATGCGGAGATTGATTATCACGACGGAGAGCGCTACCCAGTGCTGGAGCGCGTCGAAGATGTGCCGGCGTACCTGGACGATATTACGAAGCCGCTGACTACGCCGGAGAAGGCTCCCGCGCCGGCAAAGAAAGATGGGGATACCGATCAGCAATGACAGTCGAAAAACTGCAGTCTACTTGATTTGATTGGATTTGTTCGTCTTTGTTAAAGGAGATCTGTTTGAAGATGCGGAAACCTCGGATTCGCTCATTCGTCGCTCTCGCACTATTGGTCGCGAGTCTATCATCGGGTCACGGGCAACAGGCGCAGGCAACTCCAGTTGACGACTTTGTCCGTTCGCACTACACAAAATACGAATTCCGCATTCCAATGCGCGACGGCAAACGGCTCTTCACGGCAGTCTACGTGCCGAAGAGCGCGACCTTTCCTAGCGATCCGGGGCCGTATCCGATGCTGATGGATCGCACACCGTACAGCGTTGCGCCCTATGGAGAGGACCAATTTCCGCGCACGCTCGGGCCCTCCGAGCAGTTCCAGAAGGCCGGCTACATCTTCGTGTTCCAGGATGTACGCGGCCGGTACATGAGCGAGGGCGAGTTCGTTGAAATGCATCCGCACATCGATGAGAAGAAATCCGCGCAGGATGTCGATGATGCGTCCGACACGCACGACACCATCGACTATTTGCTGAAGAATATCCCGAATAACAATGGAAAGGTGGGGATCTGGGGCATTTCGTATCCGGGCTTCTACACTTCGGCGTCCATCGTCGATTCGCATCCCGCGTTGGTGGCTGCGAGCCCGCAGGCGCCAATGACGGACCTGTTCATGGGTGACGATTCGTATCACGGTGGGGCTTTCATGCTGTCGGCCAACTTTGGGTTCTATGTTCAATTCCGTCCGCAGACGGAGCCCAATCCGCCACAGCCCAGCGTGGCCTTCGATTTCAGAACGCCCGACAGTTACCGGTTCTACTTGCAGGCGGGAAGCCTCGCTGAAATGGAGCGTAAGTACCTGGGAGGATCGAACTGGCTGTACAACGATCAAATGACCCACGACACCTACGACAGTTATTGGCAGGCTAGAGACCTATCGCGCCACATGAAGAATGTGAAATGCGCAGTGTTGGTGGTGGGTGGATGGTTTGACGCCGAAGACCTGAGCGGACCGTATCGCACGTTTTACGCGATTAGCAAATCTAACCCGGACACGCCAGCCACGCTGGTTGAAGGCCCATGGGTGCACGGTGGTTGGGCGCGGACGGACGGCAGCAAGCTCGGTGACGTGAATTTCGATGCCAAGACCGGCGAATACTTTCGCGCGGAAGTTCAGTTTCCGTTCTTCGAGCACTATTTGAAGGGCAAGAGCGCCGGGGCCCAGCCGAAGGCGGTGGTGTTTGAGACGGGGACGAACGTCTGGCGCCACTTCGATGCGTGGCCGCCCAGGGAAGCAGCGCCGAAAACGCTCTACTTCCACGCCGGCGGGAAGCTGAGCTTCGATCCGCCGGTCGAAGCGAAGGGAGTGGACGATTATGTGAGCGATCCAAATCATCCGGTGCCATTCGTCGGGTATACGACGGACACAGTTCCGCAGCGCTACATGGTGGATGATCAGCGGTTCGCTAGTTACCGGCCCGACGTGCTGGTGTACGAGACCGGCCCGCTCGAAGGGGATGTGACGATTGCCGGCCCCATCTCGCCCAGGCTGAAGGTCGCCAGCTCCGGAACCGACTCTGATTTTGTAGTGAAGCTGATCGACGTTTACCCCGAGAATTTTCCCGATGCGGAAGACACTTCCCGCGGCAACAAGCGCGTGCTGGATACGCCTCCGCTGCATATGGGCGGCTATCAGCAACTGTTGCGCGGAGAGCCGTTCCGCGCCAAGTTTCGCAATAGCTGGGAGAAGCCTGAGCCCCTGACTCCGGGCAAGCAGGCAGAACTCAACTTCACCATGCCGGACCTGTTCCACACGTTTCGTCGCGGGCACCGGATCATGGTGCAGGTGCAGAGCTCGTGGTTCCCGCTGACGGATCGCAATCCGCAAACGTTCACCGATATCCCAAATGCCAAGCCCGAAGAGTTTCAGAGAGCAACAGAGCAGGTATTCCGTAGCAAGGATGCGGCGAGCGGAGTTCAAGTGCTGGTGATGCCGAGTAACTAGGTAACGGGGTCACTGCCCTCGCCCGCACTCGACAGGGAACCTTGTCGTGTGAAAGCGAGTAAGGGCAGCATGCACAGCATGAAGAGCAGTGCGGCAGGCACTGTGGCCAGCCCCAGGCGCAAGCTGTGCGATCGAGCGGAGATCCACCCGGTGAGCCACGGCAACACGGACCCGCCAAAGCCGCAGGTTGCCAGCAGCCATCGTGAGTCCGATGAGTTGAGAGCACCCGCGAAGAAGCGAGCCAGAAGCAGCGGGAAGATGGGGGCCAGCGATGCCCCGAGAACAATCATGGCCGCATCGCGAGACAGCGTGGCTGAAAAACCCACGAGCACACCCGCAGCCGCCAAGGCCGCCACGACCGCTATGCGCAACACCTGCATGGGAGCCGCCCGCAACAACAACAGCGAGGACAGTCCACGCGAGGCGAGGAAGCCGCACCAGTAGAGTGCTGACGAAGCGGCGGCGGACGACGCTCCTTCTCGAGAGCTGCGAAGAGCATAGGTTGCGAGCCATGTTGCTGTGGTGTTCTCAATTCCCACTTCGAGAAAGGTGAGGAACGCGAACAGAGCAGTCCAGCGCAGCTGCTCCGATCGGGCCGAATTGCCGGTTACGGTGGCTTTCGCGGGAGGATCCTGAAGAGCGAACCAGCACGCCACGGCAGCGATAGCAGCCGATGCGCCAAGACTTTGATACGCGGTGCGGTAAGTATGGTGCATCAGCACGCGAGCGGCGAGCAGTGGCGCAAGGAACGCGCCAACGCTCCAACTGAAGTTAAGGATGGTGAGAGGCGCCGCGCTGCGATCGGCAAATCTCCGGCCGGCGTACATGCTCACTGCGGTCATTGGAATACCTACGCCGATTCCTAGAATGAAGAACAGCGGCTGCAAGAATGTGCTTCCTGCCATGGCAAGCGCGAAACACGTGGCGGCTGCCAACAGGAATCCCGCTGCCATCAACCGTGCGTATTGACCAACGCAAAAGAGCGCGCCCGCGGATGCTCCCAGAAAGTAGCAAAGTGCCAGAGACCCCGATTGCGCATCCGTCAGTTGGAACGTTGTGGCCAACGAAGGTAACAATGCACCGCTGATGGCGTGCAGGACGCCGGTCAGCGCAAAGGCCGGGTGGAGCACGGCAAATGTGAAGCGGTTGGTGTGTTTGCTGCCCACGTTCACCGTTCAGGATCGCTTGCGAGCGCGCTTGGGATTAGGCGGGCATGTCGATTCGCGAATCACGAGCTCAGGATGAATCGGCACAACGTCAGGAAACGTAGCCTGGCCGCGAATACGCTGCAGCAGGATTCGCGCAGCTACCGTCCCCATCTGCTGTAACGGCTGTCGAATGGTGGTGAGACTCGGGTTGTGAAACGCGGCGCCTTGAATGTCATCAAAGCCCACCACCGAAACGTCTTCGGGCACGCGCAGGCCGTGGTTCATAAAGGCGCGTATCGCTCCGATGGCCGAGATGTCATTGAAAGCCACGAGCGCGGTGAAATCGCCGCCCCGCGTGATGAGTTCATTGGCGGGCGCAAAGCCCAACTCCGGCGTCGAGACCCGCAGCTCAAGTAGCACCGTGTTCTCGGGCGCAATCACCAGTTTCAGATCCCGCGCTACCGCCATAAGGCAGTCCCAGCGATCGTCGGCATCGGAGCTGTGGCTGCCTCCCCGCATGAAGGCGATCTTGCGATGTCCGAGCTGATACAGGTGCCGCAGAGCCAGTTCGGCAGCCCGCTTCTGGTCGAGAACGACGTTCGTCACTCCCTCAATCTTGCGATGGCCGGCCACCACCACCACGGGCAAGCTCAGGCTCTTCTCCAGGATGGTGTCGATCACGATGAATCCCTCGACGGAGCGCTCCATCAGCAACCGCGGGTACTCCTCGATGAGGTCAGGTTTGCGCCGGTGGCTCGCCGTCAAATAAAAGTAGCCCTCTTCAATGAGGAATTCTTCGACGCCAGCCAAAACCTGGGTGGCGTAGCTGTCGCTCAACTCCGGGACGAGAACGCCGACCGAGAAGCTCTGGCGCTTGCGCAGCGAGCGGGCATAGAAACTGGGGCGATAGTCGAACTTCGCCGCCGCCTCAACAACGCGGTCTCGGGTATCCTGGGGAATGGACCTCACCCCGGGAGCGTTGTTTAGCACGAGCGAAATAGTGGCCGGCGACAGGTTGAGGTATTCGCCCAGCGTTTTCAAGCTGATAGGCTGGCCCGGCCTGGGCTCAGTCCCCGGTTTAACTCGCTTGACCATGCACTCCTTTGTAACACTCTGTAGCCTTCCCTCGTGTGGCGGCATTCGTCTTGATGCACGCTCTGCAATCGAATGCGCTTACCTGGACGACGGTCATTTGTCTCTGAGGCTCGGTCCGCGGCGTCGAACGGCCCAAATCTCGAGATTCGACGTACAATCGAATGGAGACCCCAACCTCCGGAGGGATGGGTGAGCGGTTGATACCGGCGGTCTTGAAAACCGTTGTGCCTGAAAGGGTACCGGGGGTTCGAATCCCTCTCCCTCCGCCATAGAGTCCGTAATGATTGAGCGATAAAGAGGAAATCTACAGAAATCCTGCGTTTTCGGCCCTTTTTCGTCGTTTTTGATCCCCAATCTCACGTTCCTGCTCATGGGTTTTGTGGGAATAGACGACGCGCCCGTAAAGCTCGCGGGCGGTGGCGAGGATGTAGGCGCGCTCCCCTTCGACATTCACGCTAACGCCTTCATGAGCGGGGGACGCAGCGCCATGCCGCTGAACCGGCTGCCGAATACCTTCTGCCATTCGACGGAAGCGGCAAGACCAAAATCAGCCTTCTCGTACTCACAGGCTTTGAGTGCGCGCTGGTACGCAGAAGCGCATTTCGTAGCCCATGACTGGCCAAGCTGTGTGTTCTCCACGGTGCCGGGTACACGGGTCCTGCCGTTCGATTCGGTTGCGCGAGCCGTCATCTTGTCTGAATTGGGCTGTTTCGACAATGAGAATGCACCTGATCTGGTCCGTGCTCGAAACTATCAATGGGCTCGCGAAGATGCTGCAGAGTTGAGGAGACACAAGCGCATGTTGGAAACATTCCTCAAAAAGCAGGCGGCGCACGACGATTTGCTTGCTCGTCGTCCTCGCTTCTACATGCCGCGGCGATACTACATGGAACGAGAAGGTGGAGTCACTCTTAGGAAAATCCTCGAAATTGAGCTGATCCACATTAAGCGGAGCGTAACCGAGCTCAATCTAGTACATCGTCCAGATAATGCTTTATATTATTGGGATTCTCGGGTAGAGTTGTACCCATGCCGAGAGTCGCACCCGTTGTCTTGCTCACCTCCGCTGTGAAAGCCGCGCTGGACCTGCTGGTGCGGTCGCCATCCACTCCCCAGGGTCTGGTGCAGCGAAGCAGGATTGTTTTGGCGGCTGCTGCAGGCAGAACCAATCAGGAAATTGCTGGCGAACTGCGAATGCCGGAAGTGACGGTCGGCAAGTGGCGCCGCGGTTTTGCCAGCAGGGGGCTGGACGGCATCAAGGATGCATCCCGTTCGGGCCGGCCGGTCAAGCACGGTCAGCAAATCGTACAACGGGTGCAGAACCGGGCCTGCCAGCAACCGGAGTATTACAGCCGCTGGAGTGTTCGAACGCTGGCCGAAGACCTAAAGTTGCCGCCCAGCACCGTGCACCAGATCCTGGCGGCTTCCGGTCTGCAGCCCCATCGGATTCGCACCTTTACCTTCAGCCCGGATCCGGATTTCGAATCCAAACTGCTGGACATTGTGGGCCTGTATTTGAATCCGCCGGAAAATGCGCTGGTGCTGTGTGTCGACGAAAAGACCGGTATTCAGGCGTTGGACCGCACCCAGCCACTGCTGCCCCTGAGTGCAAAGAAACCCCGCAGTTGGACCAACGAATATGTCCGTCACGGCACCCAGTCCTTGCTTGCGGCTCTGGAGATCGCCAGCGGACAAGTTGTGGTCCACGTCAAACAACGCCGCACCTCGGTCAACTTTCTGCGCTTTCTGAACCAAGTGGTCCAAGCTTTCCCCGGGCGAGAACTGCATATGGTGCTCGACAATCTCAATATCCACAAAAACGCGGCCGCGCAACGCCGGCTGCAGCGCAATCCCCGCGTACACTTCCACTACACCCCCACCCATGCTTCCTGGGTCAACATGGTGGAATGTTTCTTCAGCATCCTGGGCAAGCAAGGCTTGTCGCAAAGTGTGCACAAATCGAAACGCCAACTGAAAGAATTCCTGCTGAGCTACATTGCTCACAACAACGAGAATCCTAGGCCGTTCGTCTGGACCAAAGGCCCGGAGAAGCTGCAGCGCATTATCGAAGCGACCAAGGAATATCAAGCAGCCCACCCGCCCAAACCAAGGAAGCGTCGACGCGCGGCCAATACTATAAATAACTAACTGGACGATGTATTAGTTCTCCAGAAACGCAGCAATTGGGCCATCAGACCACTGATCACCGCCCAGGAATACGTCAAACGAAAAGCGGACTTCCTAGGGAGCCACGAGTCTGTCCGGCTGACGCCAGCTGCGATCGCTGATATATATCAGCTGACCCGAAGTCCCAGCACTGGCGGTGACGATTCAGATACTGCAGAGAGTATCAAAAATGCGATTGACTACTACCGCGAACAACCAGAGAACGCCTATTTTGTTGAAAATATTGAGTTTTACCTCGAAGACTGGAAGAGGCCAGCCTCGAGACCCGCATCCGGAAACTAAGTGCCTATAAAAAAGGGCACCCAGTTACCTATCGGTGGCCCAAGGCTTCTGGCAAAACTTGAGCAGCTTTATGCGAACAGAGGCCAACATGCCACCAATCAGTGCAGCTCTGAAGGTGATCTACCTTCCACCAACTTCTCTCAGACCTCACCCACAAAACCCGCGAGTCCATAGCGATAAGCAGGTGCTCCAAATCGCCAAGAGCATTGAGGCATTCGGCTTCAATGTCCCCATCCTTGTGGACGACAAGCAGAACGTGGTCGCGGGACATGGCCGGCTGCTGGCCGCGCGGAAGCTAGGCTGGAAGACCGTCCCGGTAATCAAGCTGAACCACCTTTCGGAGTCGCAGTACGCGGCGTTCCTGATTGCCGACAACCGTCTGACCGATCCACCTTACAACGTGGTCATCGACGGCCACGCGAGCGGCCTGTGGAAGGCTCGCCACCGGGAGTTTGCGATGGCCTCCGGTGAGATGAGCAGCGGGGAGTTCACGGAGTTCCTACGTGTATGGGGAGTTGATGAATCTCTGCGTCTGGGCGAAGAACAACGGCGGTATGGGTAGCTTCTATCGCAGCGCACACGAACTGATTTTCCTGTTCAAGAATGGCGAGGCCTCGCATCGCAACAACGTCCAGCTCGGCAAGTTTGGCCGCTATCGTACCAATGTTTGGAACTATCCCTCGGCAAACACTTTCTCGCGATCGGGCCCTGAAGGAGACCTGCTTGCCCTCCACCCGACACCAAAACCAGTGGCTCTTATCGCCGATGCGATCAAGGATTCAACCGCCCGAGGGGCAGTAGTTCTCGACCCGTTCCTTGGCTCGGGGACCGCTGTCATCGCTGCTGAGCGCGCCGGACGAATCTGCAACCGTCTGGAACTCGATCCACTCTATGTCGATGCTGTCATTCGCCGCTGGCAGCGTCGCACCAAGCGCGACGCGATTCACGTCGGGTCAGGAGAGAGCTTTGCGGTAAGGGAAGCCCGTAAGGCGAGTCAGGTTGCGTTAACTTCGGAGGTGAAGGCGTGAAGAAAAACGTGAGGGACCATAGTGAGCCAGAAGACTATGAAGTTGGTTATCGGAAACCCCCGATAAGCGGTCAGTTCAGAAAGGGAGTGTCGGGAAACCCTTCAGGGCGGCCGAAGAAACCGGCAGATTTCGGGAAGAAGGTGCTACGGGAACTCGAGCTAAGACTGCCCGTCAACGAGAACGGGAAGCGAAAAATCATCACGAAGGATGAGGCAATCGCGAAGCAGGCTGTCAACAAGGCCGTCGGCGGACATGTTCAATACATGCGTCTGGTGGACGCTTGGCGTCGGCAAGCACTCGATTCAATGGTAGAAGAGCGACGGTTTGCGAATCGGATAGTAGATGAACTAACCGACGAGGAGCTCACGGCGATCATTAGAGGCGAGCTTGAGAAATCGACCACCCCAAGTGTCACGGATGGCAAAAAGCCCGGGAATCGCCGCAAGACCCAAGAATAGGCAAATAGGGAAATAACATGCCCGCCAAAATCAAATCCAATTTTGGAGACAAAGGTAGTCCAGATTGAAGAACAACTGCAACCCTAACCTGCCAGTATTCTCGCGGCGCTATGGCAGCCAACGCCCAGACATCCGAAAAAGGACCTGTGATCGTTCGCAGGATGTGCTCTCCCAAGGACGTTCGGTCTCTGTGATACACAGCTGGTGCTAGTAGCCGTCTTCGCCAGCGCAGCTACATTGAAACTTGCTAGCAGTTTTCTCTAGTTGGCCGAAGCGGGTTCCTCTAGTGCCTCGGAACGCCTGTGAGAGTACCCTTTGCTCCGAGGGGGTGGTTAGGCAATGATGCGATTACTGAACTCGCCGGTGAAGCATTCAACACTGGACCGGCTCTGTGGTGATTAGGAGCGCGCCCGCATCGCGTTTGCGAACATGCTCGATTATCAGAACATCGAGAAGGGGCGAAGCTCAAAACATCCGGAGCCGATCTCCACAATGTGCAAAGATTGGATTCACCACATCAATCGCATTGTTGTACGTTTTTCCGACTGAAAAGGGGGACAAAGCGGGTGTACATTCATACAACCGCATCCTGGCCAGCACGTGAAGATCGCCGGGCTGCACTGGTCTGGCTCGCCGTCTTCTGGATCTTCGTGGGCGTCGGCTTCGGCTTCGATTTGCACAACTACCTCCACGAGCAGCCGCCCGTACCCAAGATCGTCCACGTACATGCAATCGCCACCACGCTCTGGCTGCTGACTGCGACCGCGCTTGTGCTCATGGTCGAAACCAGCAACGTCCGCTTCCATCGTCGTTTCGGCTGGTTTGGGGCCGGCTACGCCACTCTCATCGTTGTGATCGCCCCCTGGTCCGAACTAAGTTGGCAGGCTTTGAACCTGCAGACTCCCGGCGCTCTGCCTCCTCAATTCCTTTCCATCGCCTTCAGCGGAGTCATATGCATGGCCGTGCTGCTGCCCTGGGGCATTCTCATGCGCCGCAACTCCGCCGCCCATCGGCGCGTGCTAATTCTGGCCACCATCTGCATAAGCGATGCAGGCTTTTCCAGGTTGGTGAGCCTCTTTCTGCCTGCACCAACTACCTTTTTCGGCACCTACCTATTTTACGAGGGCGGCAATCTGCTCCTCATCCTTCTCATGTTTCTCTGGGACTGGAAACGCAACCGGATAATGAAACAGTTCCTATGGGGAGCCTTCTTCGTCACCACTGTGGGCCTGGCGGCCACGGGCCTCTACTTCAACGAGACATGGAAATCGATCTCGCGCTCGTGGCTGGAGAGCTGGGCGCGGAAGATGTTGTAGAGCCAGGTGTCTTGAGGCGAATGGGACGCTCGCTCACTGTTGGAGAATGGGAGAAGATACTGAGAGGATTGTCGCCAACTGGGAAGTTTCGACAGCCCCCCGGTCCGGCTGCTCTGGTCAACGTAATCAAATGTGGTAACGAAATCGCTACGAAAGTCCACTGGTAACCCCGATTCACAGATTGTTCACAGTTTGTCGACACTGTCGGAAGAATACGCTACCGCCGTACAGAAAACTTGGACTAGCAATTTGTCGCCGCACATCGAAGGTCGCTCCGTGTTTCCAGGCCTATTTCATCCAGTTATTGATAACAGGCTTACCGCTCATTGACCACATCGAAGTCGGATCGTCGTCCAGTACTTCTCTCTGGGCCCGAACAGCGAAACATCGGCAGAGATCTGGATGGGCTCACTTCGAGCCTGGAGGCACAACGCCGTTCATGCGCAGATACTCGACCATCTGCCCATAGTGGTCGTATCCGTGAGCAGAGATGAAGGATGCGACGACCGACCGCGTGTGCAGACCGTCGACACCGTCAATAGTGGTGTAGGCATTCTCCGGAGTAATCGTCGCGAGCGCCTTGTGTGCGTAGGCGAAAGAATCCGCGGCAGCCTTCAGGAGTTCCTCTTTCGTCGTCAGACTATCGATGCTTTTCGGATCAACCGGCATCTTCTCCCCGAGAATCTTCGAAGCGAAGTAGTAGTTCGCCGTCGTGACATGCGATATTTCCTGCGCGAACGTGCGAACCCCGCCATACTTCGCGCCCTGGGAGGTCGCGAAGGTTGCAGTAGTAGGCGCAAAGCCGTATTTGTCAGCAGGCATCGCCTGCGCCACTCCCATAAACTCCTGCTCGAAGAGGTTCAGCAACTCCTCCTGCGCCTGTACCGGTGACATTCGGGTGGCCACCTTTGCGCTCGTCGAGCCCGCTTGCGCGGAGCCCGCGAGCGTACAGCCTCCTAGAATCAAAGCGGTGCAAACATACAGGAGACGCATAGATCACCCCACTCGCAAATTTCCTCAACAGTCTAGCAGACGCCTGCGTTCGCGATATTTGCAGTCATTTGGTGACTTCAGGGCAAAGCGCTCATTCAGAGCCGCTTGCACGCGATCCTCAGTATTACTCCCCTGAAACGCCCTAGGAAACTGCGCTCCGGACCACGGCGCGCCTCGATTTACGCCGCGATATAGTTCCTTATCGCTCACTATATGGGCGAGCCGCATCAGTATTTTTCGTCACTTGTCCGAGTCGGCGACTAATCAATGAGCGCCGGGATGAACCAAGCACCTCAATACGTCTCAACAATCCCTCAGCACCGATTTCAAGCAAGTGGGCTCCTTAGGAGCTGCGCTGCGAGTCTATTCTGCGTCTCGTTGCTCGCGCGCCTCTCTCACCATCTTCAGAAACCTCCGGGCCAACTCATTAACCCGATAGCCTTGATGTTTGCTCAGTGCTTCCTTTGGCAGTAACTCTCCACCGGCGCCAATGGCGCTTGCTCCGGCCAGGATGTAGTCAAATGCCGTAAGTTGGTTGACCCCGCCGGTAACGAGGAGGGGAATGTGTGGCAATGGCACCTTGAGCGCGCGCACAAAATGAACACCGCCGGCGGTGGCGGCGGGAAATATCTTCACAAAATCTGCGCCGGCCTTCCAAGCGGAAATCACTTCGGTGGGTGTCATGGCTCCTGGCAGGACCGCCACGTCTGCCTTCTGAGCGCAGGCAACCACCTCTGGAATGAATCCTGGGCTGGTCAGAAATCCTGCTCCGGCATCGATACAACGGCGGGCCTCGTGCTCATCGAGAACGGTGCCCGCGCCGACCACCAGGTCCGGATACCGCTTGGCAATGTCTTCGATGACTGCTGGTGCTTCAGGCAGCGTCAACGTGATTTCCACTACCGGGATTCCTGCCGAATAAAGCGCCTCTGCGGCAAAGAGCGCAAGTTCCGGGAGTTTGACGCGCGCGCAAGGCACGATGCCAATTTCGTTAATCTTCGCTCTGACCTCGGCCCGATTCATCTACCCTCCCATTGTTGTCTGATTCGAAGTGGCGCCAATGTCGACTGACGCCGGTGTAACCTCAATGTTCAGATTGCGATTCTCAATGTCGCAAGAAGTAATCGCAAGCCTGGAGCACTACGAAGCTGAGGGTAATCAGCAGGCTTACGACTACCATTCCCAGTCCAAACGTCTCGATTGCTGCAGTCAGTTGCCTTGAGTTTGCATTCACCTGATTCCGGCGTCTAGGCATGGGGACCTCCTCTGATCTCATTGGACACGGGGACAACTCCAACCATTGAGCTGTTTCAGCTATTCGGTCGCAAACTCCGGTTCTGGAGCCGGCAGAACATCATCCTTGCCGGCAATCCAGACATAGAGTGTCGGCAAGAGAAAAATACTCATCAGCAGGTCCGTTATCAGCCCTCCTACAATCACGATGGCAAACGGGCGTTGCGAATCCGAGCCGATAGCATGCGATAGGGCTGCGGGAATCAGTCCCAGCGTTGCAACCATCATGGTGATCATGATCGGCCGCAGGCGGAGAACGGCGCCTTCAACCGCCGCTTCTTTCACCGTGAAGCCGTGAACACGAAGTTGATTAATGTATTCAAGCATGATCACGCCCGTTTGTACCGATACTCCGAACAGGGCCAGCATTCCGATCGCAGCCGAGACGCTGAAATTGGTGTGGGTAAAGAGGCTCGTCCCTGGCCACAGATGAGATCGAATATTTTCCCGTCAGAACTTGGAGTTGTTCGGCGAACCAAGGTGACTGGTTTTTGAGACCGACCTCCCGTATGTTGGCGACGATCATTTGCCAGCGGGCACGATTCCGAGGGCGAGGATTCCCGATGTGGATTTCCGATATCCGGATTCGCTCGATCGGTTCCTCGCTCACGCAGCCTCCTCGATTCGCCGGCGGCGTGCCAGTTCCATGAAGAAGTTCAAATTCTGAAAGCGATAGACATCCCAGATCAGGCCGTTATGAGCCTTGAGGTTGAGGCGATCACGAAGGATGTCGATTCGCGGCATCAAGTAGTAGTCCAAGATGTCCTCATTTCCTGGCTTCAGGCGCGCGGCAATGATGATGTCTGGGTTCAGACTCTCATCGAAACGAAGGTGC
>Ga0207047_1117_pt1 | contig 18896 bp, 16 predicted proteins | sample Alteio_BWMinCont_67_FD_153302 | JGI IMG/M metagenome (GOLD analysis project Ga0207047, IMG submission 153302) | Enriched cells from forest soil in Barre Woods Harvard Forest LTER site, Petersham, Massachusetts, United States -... | ecosystem: Environmental > Terrestrial > Soil > Temperate forest >...
GCGCCCAGAGACAGTATGAACGCGGTGGAGAGCACCACGTTTAGTTGCTTGTCTCGGTCGCCGAGGTGACGTGACTCGGCCTATTCTCCGTGGGGTGTAATCTTGGAACGGCTCTGGCTGTTCGTCGAATTTAAGTGCAGCGCGACAATCACAAAAGACCATCCATCTGGTCATTCCCATGGATTGATGACGGTAACACCCGCATTGTCGAAATGCCCGACGTTGCGCGTGGATACTGCAAAACCGCGCGCTGCGGCGATCGCAGCGATGTACGCGTCAGGCGCAGTGGCTGGTTTACCGATCTTCTCGCCGTGCGCGGCGATCTGGGCCAGGCGCTCGGCGGCCTTTACGTTGAACTCCAACGTCCGGTCCTTAAATACTTCCAGTACCTGTTCGATTTGGGCGGCCAGGTCGTTCTTCCGCTTCCCATCGGGCATTCGCAGGATTCTGAAGCGGATCTCGGCGTAGCTGATGGTGCTCATGAAGAGGGTCTCGGCTGCCTGCGCGTCCAACCAGGCAAGAACCTTCGGGGCCGGTCGGGATTTTAGCGGTTCGGAGAGCACGCTGGTATCGAGGATGATCATTCCAAGTCCGCTCCCCTGATCTCGCTCCGCTGGCGGGGAATGTCCAGATCGTCCATCCCGCCGATCTCTTGGGCGATGCGGTGGAGTTCGGTGCCGATTTTCAAGCGTTCGGCCGGACGGACAGTTTCTTCGAGGATGGCGCGAACCTCCGCCTCGGTAGAGCGGCCATGGCGTGCAGCGCGCACACGCAAGGCGCGGTGGGTTTCGTCAGGGAGATTACGGACAGTTAGGTTGCGCATGACCTCACCTCCTTACATATTGTATGCAATGCCTTCACATAAGTAAAGATGCCAGCATTGCCATCGCATAAGTAAGACGCTATCACCTCGTTCGAATTAGTAACGGTTAGGAACCGCTGTAAAACGTGCGAATCCCGACGCTCTGGGGTGTGGACTTACACTCTTGTACACATGCGTGTACATCCTTTATAGTCCAAGGCTTGAAGCCGCTCCCTGTCGCGCCTTCTGTTCGGACCGGATGTATTTCTCCAGCATGCGCGAGGCTTTGTGTCCGGTCTGCTGCCGGATCTTGAATTCCGGCACCCCGTTGTCGAATGCCGTGGTAGCGAAGCCGGCGCGAAGCGAGTGGGCACCATAGCGGTTGAGGTCGCGGACGCCGGCGTTATCCAGGAAGCCACTCCAATACACTTCTTCTCTTCGGCTATTGTTTTGAGACTTTAAAAACCCCGGTTCCAACGCCAGCGCAATTCCCCTTTCAGGCTCAAAACGGCGTCTGCCCCGGTTTTTCTGGTTTCAGGTACCGTCCGCTATCTGGCTGTTCGCGAAGACGTCCGTAGACTCCTTCCGCGCCACCAGTTGGAGGGATGCGCCGAGCTGTGACTTCCGGTAACGTGACCAAAGTTTTGAGCCAGGAAGAGCCCACGATTCGCAAGTCGCGTGTTTTCTTCACTCCCCGGCAGCGGCAATTCCGTTCCCCCCGGGCATGATCCTTTCGTAATGGAAAGTGGCCTTGTTTGCGGAACCAAAACCTCAGTATGCTCACATATGCTCACCACTAAAGTTGTGTTCGTCCTTCATGGCGAGACCATGTCTCTCCTTGCCAGGTCCGGCGTGGCGGGCTGAAACGCGCAAACGCATTGAAAGGGCCGCCCGCTGAATCAGCTTTCTCAGACGACGACGGCCCGGCAACGGTTTCTGCAACTCTCGCAATACTGACTTCTTAGCCTTGGAAACGTCCCGGGAGGGCCGGGGATGGGTCCGCGGAAAGTCCGAATACAAGCTGACGCAAGGCGCGTCATTGCCTTTCCTTCATCACGCGCGCCTGTGAGTCGCCATGCCGGCAAGGGGAAAAGGCCGGCGCGTCTCGATCAAGTGGATGGGCAAGATAGAACCGCCTTGCCACGTACCGCCACGGCAAACAGTTGCTATCAACTCCAACGCTGGCCGGTTGTTTGCGAGGCCGCACGACCAAACCAACCTAGAGTACTTGCTGTCCCTTAGAAACTTACGAGGTAGAATGCCATGAAATCTCATAAAAGAAATGCCGTCTTGGCCATAGTGATCGCCGTTGCCGCTATAGTGCTGCAGGTGCAGGCCATTGCCGCTAAGCCTCCGCGCAAGGCGGCCGGTGCGCAGGGTATGGGCGCAGCTGCCACAGCCACCGCAACCACCGCGGGAAGCACAGCCACGGCCGCAGCGGTTCCTTCCGCCCTCTCGCTCACGCCTGCCACGCTCGCCTTCGATGTCGAGGCAGGACACGCAGCGCCCGCTGCGCAGTCCTTGGCCGTGAGTTGCAGCGGCAAGGTCGTCAGTTATTCTGTCTCCACTTCCAGCACGGGAGGCTGGCTCAGCGTAAAGGCGGGGTCGGGTAAAACGCCTGGTTCCATCAGCATCTCCGCCGATTCGGCAGGGCTGTCGGCCGGCACATACTCCGGCACCGTAGTCGTGGCCAGTTCGGACGTGGCAAACAGCCCGATACCAGTGGCCATCACACTCACTGTGGCACCACCGGCGCTTACGCTCGCGCCCACAGCGCTTTCATTCACGGCCCAGGCAGGCGGCGTGGCGCCTGCCGCGCAGTTGTTAACCACCAGCAGCAGCAACGGCGCGGTCCTCGGTTATTCCCTCTCGGCTTCAAGCACGCAGGGCTGGCTCAGCGTAAAGCCGACAACCGGCACAACGCCCAAGTCAATCAGCATCTCCGCGAGTCCGGCGGGACTTTCGGCGGGCACGTACTCCGGCACTGTCATCGTGGACAGTGCGGGCGCTTCCAATAGCCCGATACCCTTGCCGGTCACGTTCACGGTCACCCCTGTTCCCACGTTTGCCGTGTCGCCCGAGTTGCTCACATTTTCAGCCAAGGCCGGAGAGAAACCTCCCGGCGCGCAGACCATCACCATCAGCAGCAGCAGCGGAGCCGCCCTGGGCTACTCTGTCAGTGCTTCCAGCACCGGCGGCTGGCTCGGCGCCACTTCTGCATCCGGCACCACGCCCGGGCCGATCAGCGTCACCGCAAATCCGGCAGGCCTGGCGGCCGGCTCTCACACGGGCACCATCACCGTAACCAGCAGCGACGCTCCCAGCGGCCCGCAGGTTGTCGCGGTGGTCTTCAACGTTACTCCGGCGGACCTGCCCACGCTTGCGGTGGCGCCCGCATCCCTCGCTTTCGTGGGGCAGGCTGGCGGCACCTCTCCCGCGTCGCAGACCGTGCTCACCAGCAGCAACGGCAAAGCCGCCATCAATTACACAGTCTCTGCCATCAGCAAGGGCGGCTGGCTTAGCGCAGCGGCGAACACCGGAGCCACCCCCGGCTCCCTCAAGATCACTGCGAATCCGTCGGGTATGGCGGCCGGAACCTATACGGGCACCGTCATCTTGACGAGTTCCGACGCGGCCAACCCTTCGCAAGCCGTCGAAGTATCCTTTACGGTGACCGCGGCCACCTTGCCGACACTTAACATTTTGCCCGCCACTCTCTCCTTCACTGCACACGCCGGCGAGGTATCGCAGGCTTCGCAGGTCGTCACTATCAACGGCGGCAGCGCGCCCATCCGCTACACCGCCTCAACCGCTTCCGCATCCTGGCTGCACGCAACACCTGCCATCGGCTCGGCGCCGGGCTCCATGAACATCTCGGTGGCTCCGGCGGGGCTTGCCGCCGGCACGTACACCGGCGCAGTCACAGTATCCGCAGAAGGCGCGGCGAACAGCCCCCAGGCTGTTTTTGTCACCCTCACCGTGAGCTCCAAGCCGGTTCCCAAGCTGGCGGTGAGCCCAGCTTCCATGTCCTTCATTGCGCAAGCCGGCGGCAAGCCGCCTGCGGGTCAGACCATTGCAATGATTAGCACGGGCGAGGCGTTCGGCTTTAAGGTGACAACCGGCAGCTCGGCTGCGTGGCTCTCAGCCACACCGGCCGACGGCCAGACGCCGGGAAGCATCACCGTCTCAGTCAATCCATCCGGGCTCGCCGCGGGCACTTACAACAGCAGCGTTTCGATTGCGGCCACCGAAGCGGGCAACTCGCCGCGGATCGTGCCCGTGACGCTTGTGGTCACACCCGCCGGAAACAAAAAGCCGACGGCTGCTCAGACAATCACTCCCGGCCAACTCATTGCTGGTCGGAGCGAATAACGCAGATCTTGCATGAACGCATCGATGGTGCTTTTGAGCATAAGTCAGGAATGGAGGGAAGATTTGCCACACAGGCACTCAGTCGCGCGCAACAAATTACGGAATAATCCCTGACGATGGCGGGTGGCCACGATCTTATTGGGCAGAATGTTCACTGAGGGTGGCCCCCGGTCCCTCGCATTTGGGGACCGGGGATGACGGATGACTTAAGGTCTCGCTCTTGATGCCCGAAACGATATGACTCTCGATAAGTCGGCCGGCGGTGCGGGATCTACGGAGATCCCTGCAGGTCGGGCTCCAACCCAATCCGATCATTCACCGCGATGCGTAAACGCTGTTTGCAGCCCAGGTACCGCTCCGTCGTTTGCACGGAGACATCTCAAGAAGGAACTGAATCTGCTCCAGCTCACCGCCGGCCTGATGACAAAGACGGGCACAAGTCCGAAGGTCGTGCGGCGCAAGAGACTGGATCTCACAAGCCCTCGCTTTCTCCTTCACGACACCCCAAATTACCTTGGGGCTGAATCCGTTACCCCAAATCCGGCCAGCTTTGTTGATCGAACGACGGAGCGTGCCGGTTGTAATTCCGGCGGCCGTCTCCAGACGTCAATTCCGGCTTTCACCCAGTCCGGGACCGGGATGGTTCGTATGTGGCCGCCCTTGCCGACAAGATCGGCGATGACCCAATGCTCCTCTCTCTGCTGTATGTCTTCAACGCGCAATGCAGTCAATTCCGCTCGGCGGAGACCGCAACCCAGCAGAATGGCCAATGTGGCATAGTCTCGCTTACCTCGAAGGCTTGTACCGTCTGACGTCAACAATAAGCGCTTGCCTTGTTCGGCACTGAGCCAATTACCAACGCGAACTCCCAACCGTTTTGCGCCCTTTACCCGGCGAATTCCAGCAGCCAGGTCTGCACTGAGCAAGCCGCAATCGGCAGCCCCGTAGGCCAGTCTCCGGACTGCAGCCAAACGCAGGTTTATGGTGGTCGAAGCGTAGTGCCTCCGTTCACGGGATATGCGGTACCGGGTAACCACAGTCTTGTTGAAAGCGAGCCTGGGCTCCGAACAGCACCACTAGATGAATTCTCTGATTGCCTGATCGTAGGTTCGTTGTGAGCTTCGAGACCTCAGGCTGTTCAATACGGCTGACTTCGATTGCTCAAGGTCCGGAAGCTTCAAAATATGCTTCGGTATCCGCTTGCGCTTTTGCTTGCCTTTGCCATCGGAACGGCCTCCATTCGCCGTGGCAAAAAGCATGATCCTGTTCGCAATTCCGTCTATCCCACCCTGCGGCGTTTCCCAATACCTATCCTCGCGTAGGAGTCCAAGTCTCTTTGGAGAGCGATTTGCCCTTGATTGTCACATCTGAGCCCAGTTTCCGAATCCGTCTTACAGAGAGCTGGCCGCCGCGCATTGACACGGCTGATATACCTTGACCTCTTACAGCTCGCGATGTATATGTAGAAGCGATAGGCATGAAGAAAACAGACGACAGGTTTGACCTTCCGCAAGGCACGCTCGACCTTCTCATCATGAGGGTCGTTGCGCTTGGACCCATACACGGCTATGCCATTGCGCAAAGAATCCAGCAGATCTCGCGCGACGCACTCCAGGTCCAGCAGGGATCCCTCTATCCCGCACTCCATCGCCTCGAATACAAAAAGTTGCTCAGCTCTCGCTGGAAGCCCTCCGAGACTGGCCGGGAAGCCAAGTTCTACGAGCTCACTGTCAACGGACGAGCACATCTCAAGGTTGAAACAGAAAACTGGACGCGCCTGACCGACGTGGTGAGTCTCATTCTCGATGGAACCCTGGAGGGAATCTGATGGGCTGGTTACGGAGACTTTTCTTTCGCGGGCGATTGGAGGCCGATCTGGACAAAGAGCTGCGCTTCCACTTCGAATATCAGGTCGCCGACAAGGTTCGTTCCGGCATACCGAAGAGTGAAGCCCGTCGGCTCACACGAATCGAGTTCGGCGGCATCGAGCAGATTAAGGAAGACTGCCGCGAGCGACGCGGAACCATGTGGCTTGAATCGCTACTTCAGGATGTTCGCCACGCCCTTCGCCAGTTGCGCAAAGCACCGGGTTTTACGCTGACGGCGGTGCTGACTTTGGCTCTGGGCATCGGCGCAACCACGGCGATCTTCACGCTCGTGCAGCAGGTGATGTTGCAATCGCTGCCGGTCACCAGACCGGATCAGCTCTGGCGCATCGGCGACCAGCCCCGTTGCTGCAACTGGAGTGGATACACCCAGGACGGCGAGGCGAGCGATTGGAGTCTTTTTCCGTGGGAGGCATACACCCTTTTTCGCGCAAACGCGACGGGATTCCAGGATCTGGCAGCGCTCCAGGCGGGTAATATTCCGCTGGCAGTGCGACGAGCTGGCTCATCGGGACCGCCGGACACGGCGAATGGCCAGTATGTCTCCGGAAACTTCTTCCAGACATTGGGTGTATCCGCGTGGCGCGGCAGACTGCTGATCGACGGCGACGACCAGGATGGCGCGCCTCCGGTCGCGGTGATGAGCTTCCATGCCTGGCAGGAAAAGTACGGCTCCGATCCTTCGATAGTGGGATCAACGTACCAGGTCAACGGCCATGCGTTCACGATCATCGGTGTGGCCCCGGCAGGTTTCGTTGGGGCGAAGATGGTGAACTCGGGCATGCCGGATATCTGGATGCCGCTGACGGCGGAGCCGATGATGTTCGGGACAACGTCACGACTCAAAGACGCACGCGTCGATTGGCTGGACTTGATCGGACGTGTGCGCCCCGAAACGAATCCGAAGCCGCTGCAGGCGCAGCTTCAAAGCGAACTGCACGGCTGGCTGGCCAGCCACCTGGCGGATATGAGTCCGCAGGAAAAGGCTGTGTGGCAAAGGCAGACGCTCCGCGTGTCGCCGGGCGGCGCCGGCTTCTCCATGCTGCGCAGGGATTACAGCGAGAGTCTGCTTTTGCTCATGGTTACGGCCTGTTGTGTGCTGATGGTTGCCTGCGCCAACATCGCCAACTTGCTGCTGGCTCGCGGGCTGAAGAGCCGGCAGCAGACGGCAGTCCGCGTGGCGCTGGGTGCATCGCGCGGACGGCTAGTGAGGAATGCACTGCTCGAAAGCGTTACGCTGTCACTGATCGGCGGCGCGGCCGGCGTGGCGGTGGCCTGGGCAGGGGCGCGGTTGATCCTCTATCTCGCGTTCCGCAGCGCAAATCAAAGCACCTGGATCCCCGTGCAGGCTTCACCCTCGACACCGGTTCTGCTGTTCGCATTGGGAGTCGCTGTGCTTACCGGGGTGATCTTCGGGATCGCGCCCGCGTGGATGGCCTCGCATGCTGAGCCGGTGGATGCGCTCCGTGGCGCCAACCGTGAGGTGGGAGGTGGCCGCCACTGGGCGCAAAAGGCGCTGGTCGTTGCGCAGGCGTCGGTATCGCTGGTGCTGCTCAGCGCGGCTGCCATGCTGGGGGGCAGCCTGCGCAATCTGGAGCACCAGAACTTCGGGTTTGATCCCAATGGCCGCTATCTGGTTTCCATCGATAGCCCTCTAGTGTCGAACTACAAGCAGGAGCAATTGGTCCCGCTCTTTCGTGAGATTCAAGACCGGCTCGGCGCCATTGCTGGGGTGCGCGGCGTCAGCTGCGCCACCTATGCGCCGATGGCCGGCGGTCAGTGGGGCAACGATATTCGGATTCAGGGCCAACCAGAGCCCGGCCCGAAGGACGATGTATCCGCCGACTGGACCCGCATAACGCCCGGGTTCTTCGATACGATCGGCGCTCGAATGCTGGCGGGGCGCGCAATCAACGAACATGACAATGGGAATGCGCGGCACATAGCCGTCATCAACGAAGAATTTGCCAAGAAGTTTTTGGGGAACCAGAATCCCATCGGCCGGCACTTCGGCCCCGCTCCGGTGAGGAATGCGGGAACTTATGAGATTGTCGGTGTCGTTCAGAACATTAATTACGTGAACTGGGCCTTCAGAGACCCGGCCCGGCCCATGTATTACATCCCCGAGGCGCAGACCGTCCACTTCGATCAGCTGGATCTCCAGAGTGACCAGCTTTGGTCGCAGAACCTCTACAACATCGTGATCTGGGCGCCGGGGCATCCGCAGAACATGCTCATGCAGGTGAAGAAGGCGCTGGCCGAAGTCAATCCAAACCTGATTATGTATGACGTCGAACCATATTCGAAAGCGATACAGGGAACGTTCGACCAGCAGAATATGATCGCCAGCCTTACCTGGCTGTTTGGCGGGGTTGGCCTTGTGCTCGCTGCGGTTGGCCTCTATGGCGTTACGTCCTATGGCGTGGAGCAACGCACGACCGAGATTGGTGTGCGCATGGCGCTGGGAGCCGATCGCGGTTTGGTGGTCGCTTGGGTGCTGCGAGGAGCGTTGTGGCAGGTGGGCATCGGATTGGGAATCGGGATCCCGGCCGCAATCGGGGCGGGATATCTCATGTCGAGCCAACTCTTCGGAGTCACGCCGTGGAATCCGTTGCTATTGGCGGGTGCGACCCTCCTTCTTGGATTGGCCGCGCTATGCGCGGCAGTGATTCCCGCGCGCAGGGCAGCAACCATCGACCCCATGCAGGCGCTGCGCAGCGAATAATCGACACGGGAATAATCCGGACTGCAGGAAAAAAACCGGCAAGGAAGAGGTGTTCGGCAACGACCGAATTGCTACTGCTGCGGGTGCCCGATCTCGAGGACGATCTTGGCGGGCTTGTGGGGTGCGCCCGCAAGCATGCCCTGCGCCTGGCGCGCCTCCGAAAGCGGCAGGATTGAGCCCGCACGCGCTGTGATTCTGCCCGCGTCAAACAATGTTGTGAGCGTCTGCAGGCGCGCGGTGGTCACCTCTGCGTAGAAGAAAATGGCCCCGCCCGGCAGCGGCTGCGCGGAGACCGAGGTGACGAGTTTGCCTCCGGGTTTCAACGCGGCCGCGCAGCGCTGAAACGTACTGCCCCCGACCGTGTCGAGGATGGCATCCACCAGCGGTAGGTCCTGCTCGAATGCGGGCTTGCTCGAGTCGATGAGGGATGTCGCGCCTAAGGAACGGAGCAGGTTTTCGTCGGCGAGGTGAGAATGGCAACGACGTGGATGCCGGCGTCTACGGCCATTTCTACGGTGTAGGCCCCGACGTTCCCGGCGGCTCCGGCGACCATTACCGTTTGTCCGCGCATCGGCTGTGCGTACCGGAAGAGCATTTACCAGGCGGTCACCGCAATGACGGGAGCCGATGCTGCTTCTACGTGATTCAGCGATTGCGGTTTGCGAGCGACCATACCGGCCGTGGCCGCGGCGAACTCGGCCTGGGCGCCGCAGAACTGCGGGTTGATGACGCCATAGACTTCGTCGGCCGGCGCGAAGTCGGTAACGCCGGAGCCGACCTTCTCGACGACACCGGAGAGGTCCGAACCGAGGGTGAGCGGAGGGTTGCGGGCTGACCTTGCACGGATGATCGCGTCCCAGGAAGCGACGCCCGCGGCCATCACGCGCACCAGAACTTCGCCGGGGCCCGGCGACGGCACCGGCACATCCTCGACCACTACGACGTCGGGCGGCCCGAAGCTACGAATTCTGGCTGCTTTCACGGCTGATTCCTCTTCACCCTGAAGATGCTCGAGGATCCGCTTAGATTCTCATGCCTCCATCGAGGATGAGTTCGCGGCAACGTGCGTGTTGAACCAGTCGATGGCGAGTTGAGTATATTGGCCGACCTCGATGATGTAGCCGTCGGGATCACGCAAGTAACAGCGCCATTCCCAGCCGTCAGGATTGGGCAATGGCTCGGTAAGAAAGAACGCTCCTTTGTCGCCCCATTCTTTGTAGCAGGCCCAGATGTCGGCGACACGCAGATTAAGGAAGCTATTGACTCTGTTCGGATCCGACGGTGTTTCAAGAAAGACCTCTGGCTTATCGGGAGTCGGGCCACCGCCGCAATTGAGAATGATCCACGTATTTTCCAGCTTGATGTAGCAGGGATCTTCTGGCTTAATTAGTTTTCCGCCAAGAATTCGGACATAGAAGTCCCTCGATTTTTCCTGGTCCTTCACTGTGAAGAAGTGAGCTGCGAAGAAGCCTTCCTGTGCAATCGGCGCGTCAGGTAGATTCATGCGGTGCCTCCTGTTGTGGATGAATTGGGTGCGGGGAAACGCCCGGCATGCCCAGTAACGAGTTCAAGTCACCAGCAGGATCTTCCCGATACCACCCTTTTCTGCCAATGCCTGAGCCTTGGCTGCTTTATTGGGTGGCATCCTCCGGCTAATCGGGATTATCAGCTTGCCATCTCGCACCGCTTCGCCCATGTACTCGAGCGTTTTCCTTTCGAATTTCGATAATACTGGCACCACCTTTACAGATGGGTACTTCGCGCGTTCTGCGATACCCCGACGACCGAAGCATACACTCCTCCCGGCTTGACCTTGGCGATCAGCCTTTCGGCGGTTCTTCCGCCTGTCGACTCCATTGCCGAAGAGAGGGGCTTCTTTGTGACGAAGAAGGGTAAGCTCACCAAGTCCGTCGTGATGACCGGTATCGGGACGGGCATCGGCCCTCTAATTGGTGGGCTTGAGGGGGCGCTGGTGGCGCGGCAGCTGGAAAGGCTGTTGAGGTTGGAGCCGATTGGGCACTCGATGTCATTGACGAGTTCTTAGTCAGCGGGCTCAACAAGGGCTGGTCGCCCAGAATGTTCTTCGATGATCTTGGCAAGCTACGGCTCCCCTTAGAGCGATCGGTCTCTAGAGTTCTCGTTCTAGTGCCTCTTGAAGTCGTGGGGCGATTAGGAGTTCTCTCGATTCCTATTCGCGATCCTCAGCAGGAGGTATAGCGCTAAGGCATTAGGGAATTACAGCAGAAATTAATCTTCAAATCGATCGAAAGTCAGAGCAAAATAGAAGCACTCCGCACTTCGAGTTGTAGTCTCCGTCTCACGGAATGAGTCTCGCCCGAGGAGAGTTCTGATGCCGACTTCGCTTTATGCTGCTGATTTTCAGGCCGTCTTAGACGCCGCCACGCGCCCCGCCCAACCGGACGCAAACCAGCCCGCATTTCCCTCCCCCGCCGACTGGCGCGACCAGTGTATCTATTTCCTCATGGTGGACCGGTTCAACAATCCAAACGCCGCTCCCCTGCACCCTCCATTCGACGACCCTCAGTGCTTTCAATACCAGGGAGGCAAGTTTTCCGGCATCACGGCGCAACTGCCCTATATCAAGGGCCTGGGAGCAGGAGCAGTCTGGTTGAGCCCTGTGCTCAAGAACGCCATGTTCGACCAGGGCTCTTATCACGGCTATGGAATCCAGGACTTTCTGGGGGCGAATCCCTTCTTTGCGGACAATCCGGCGAATGCCGACCAGGAGTTGCGGGACCTGGTGGACGCAGCCCACCAGCACGGTTTATATGTCATCTTTGACATCGTTCTGAATCATGCGGCGGATGTCTTTGCCTATGACTCCAACCCCGGAGGCCACGACGCGCCCTACAGCGACACCCGCATGGGAGTGCAATGGCGCGACGCGACGGGAGCGGCTGTGGCGGCTTACAGCTCTCCGGCGGAGGTCCCCACCCCCACTCCGGACATGTTGGTGTGGCCGGTCGAATTGCAGCAGAACGAATACTTTCGACGCCAGGGCGACGCTGCTCCATACGACGACACGGTCGGCGATTTCGTGCCGTTCAAGCAGCTCTCGACCTGGGAGAACGACGTCCAGCGCTTCCTGATCCGCGCCTATCAATACGTGGTTGCCCGCTATGATATCGACGGCTTTCGTATCGACACCCTCCGCTATCTCAAGGAGGACCTGGCACAGTTGTTTGGAAACTCGATTCGCGAGTTCGCGTTGAGCATTGGCAAGAAGAACTTCTTTACCTTCGGCGAAGTGATGGACGGAAGTGAAGAGACGGATATTGCCCGGTTCATCGGCCGGAACACCTCTTCAGAGGGCGATATGGTCGGCGTCGACGCGGCCATGGACTATCCGCTCTATAACGATTTGGTGCCGGTGGTGAAAGGCTCCATGGCGCCGCAAGTACTGGTCGCGATGTATCAGTTCCGCAAGCAAACGGAACAAGACATCCTGAGTTCGCACGGCGATGCCACTCGTTTCTTCGTAACGTTCCTGGATAACCATGATAACAAGGCAAGAATTCGCTATATCCCTCCGGATGGCGTTCCGATCTACGATGACCAGGTGACTGCCGGCCTCGCCTGTCTTCTGGCGCTTCCCGGGATTCCCTGCGTGTACTACGGAACTGAGCAGGGCCTTCACGGCTCCGGCTCCGACCCTGCCGTTCGCGAGGCGCTGTGGGGAGGGCCGGGCTTCAGTCCGGCCAATCCGTTCTATGTCGAGATACAAAAGATTGCCGCTCTCCGCGCTGCACAGCCGGCAATGCGGTACGGGCGCTTTTATTTCCGGCCCATCTCCGGGGATCAACGAAGCTTTGGCGTCTCGACCATTGCACCCGGTGTCTTGGCGTTCTCCCGCATCCTGAATGATCAGGAAGTCCTGACTGTGGCGAACTTCAACACCATCGCGGCCGAAACAGTTTGGGTGATTCTCGATTCCAATCTGAGCGCTCCCGGAGACGCTTTGCGGATTCTATATGCCAATCGCCCCGCGCCTACGGCTCCAAGCCAGGTGGTGCAGCTTGGGGCTGGGACCGTCACGGTCGCAGAAGTGGACGGTTCCCAGGGAACCGGTCCTGTGAACGTCGTCCAGGTCACGCTGCGATCGATGGAAGCTCAGATTCTGCGCAAGGGGTGACGGCCGGCCTGAACGTCTTCGCCGCTGGTCTCAAGCCAGTCCTTCGCAAGCCAAAGGCTCAACTCATCACTTTGGTCCACGTTGACACTCCTTTTATGGCGCAAGGTCCGTGCGCGGGGAGGCATTTCCGTTTGCAGGATAATTCGGCTTGGGTGATCGGGTGTCGATTGTCAATTGTTGGAACAATCCCAATAGTCCATTGCCTTATCCCGTCAGGTGGGCGGGCAAAGGCGCTCGCGCCGTAAGCGCGAGCGACTGCTGAGGGGTGAGGACGGCTGCCGATCTGATAGAACTGATGGGAGTGGAGGAACCTTGTTCGAAAAAATCCTTGCGGAAATAGACGCTGAGATTGCCCGGCTGCGAAAGGCTAGGGCTCTGCTGACGACCATGGCCAAGCCGGCGAAACGCGGCCCTGGACGGCCAGCCAAGACATCAGACGCAATCGCGCCGAAGAAGCCGAAGAAGCGGACGATGAGCGCGGAAGCGCGCGAGAAGATTCGGCAGGCGCAGCTCAAACGTTGGGCGGCGACGAGGAAGAGCGCAAAGAGCTCGACGAAGTAGGGGGCCTCGATTGCGGTAGCCCTCTCTGCATTTGTGAGTGACAGTTACACGGTCTTTTCGCAGGTGCCGCCTTGTACGCTGTGGCCGGGTCGAGGAGAGCCTGCGTTGAGTTCTGCCGCGTTGCGGCATGGAGGATGGCGATCTCTACCAGCAAACCGCCGAGCTCCCTTCGGCCCGTCGCAAGTACGCGGCAAACAGCTTGCCGATCGAGTTGTTGTCTTTCGCTGTGTCGGCTACTAGATTCTGGTTGGGGTGAATTCTGCCGCCCAGTAAAGTGAATTGCGGCTCCCAACTCAGTTGCCGTACCCAGCACAATTCTGAGCCGATCCTCCAAAGGTGGAAAATTAGAAAGGCTGCCAACATTTCGCTCAGCGTTCACCCTCGATACGCGGTGCAAGACATGACGAAGCTTTTACTCCCTTTGTGGCTTTTTCTCACCCTCACGGCGGCGCATGCTGTCGGTTCTCCAGAGTCTTGCCCTGCATTCACACCTTCAACGGACAATGCGAAATGGGAATGGATGGATCGCGACTGCCACCGCAGGACTCGCGCCGACCTGGATCATATCCTGAGCAATCACGAACTCTGGTTGAAAAAATACGCAAAATTCCTGGCAACTCAAGGTTCGACGCTGCCACCGGAGGCGGCCAACGATCCTCTCCACGCGGATTTGTCCGGTGCCAGTTTGATTCGAGCAAACCTCTCCGGTGCCATTCTGATTCGAGCGGACCTCTCCGGTGCCGATCTAACCAACGCGGTTCTCTCAGGCGCTGCTGATCTAACCGACGCGGATCTCTCACGTGCGGACCTGACAAACGCGGATCTATCCGGCGTTGCTGATTTATCTGGCGCAGATCTCACTGAGGCCAATCTTCTTGCTGCTAATTTCTCTCAGGCTATTCTGATTCATGCGAAGCTCAACGCAGCGGATTTGACAGGGGCCGAGCTGTCGAAGGCCGATCTGACTGACGCGCATCTCTACAATGCCGATCTTTCGAGTACGGACCTTCAGGAAACCGACTTCAGCGATGCGGACTTGACCCTAGCCAAGCTTTGGTACGCCGACTTTGAACCAAAGGTTCCTCCGCCCAATAACACGATCGCCCGAACCGAGGGACTACAGACGCTTCGCTGGGAGGGGACTTTCGACGAACTAGTTTATAGATCTAGGTTCGAAAATGGCCCGGATGCCCTCAGTCCGGCGAGTGCTTCGCGAGCCACCGTTTCAGAACGGTGGATGGTGTGGCTCTCGAAGTACAGAGAAATAATCGCACCGTACCAGGAAATACGAGAGGGGCAACAGGAATTACGCTGGGGAGGGCAACGGGGATCACAAGATGGGAAAAAGAAAATACAAGAGGGGGAACAGGAAATACAAGCAGCCGGTCCGCACAGATGGCGATGCGACGTTATTTTCCTCTGGAATGACATTTTCTACGGACTCCAACGTCCAAGCAGAAACGATTGTCCACAAAATGCGAGTGTGGCGATGGCCGCAGCGAAGCACATGGAAGTGCAGTCCCCTCAGATATCGACTTCAACGCAGGGCCAATACCAGATAATCGACGTTCGCACCGCCTTGAGAACAGCGGGCTACTCGGACGACGAACTGCAAGTTAATCTCGCGTACCAGCGTCACGTGCAAGGTGCACTCGGGATGATTGTTTTCGACTGGACTTGCGGGTACGGCTCCGCACCCTCTCGTCCGCTATTTATAGCTTTGGTGCTGGCGCTTCTTGCCATGCCCCTCTACTGGCTGGGCTTCAGGAACCAGTGGTTTGGAGGACGACTCGTTCGCGTTGAATCCCGAGGAGGGAACGAGATCGAGAGTGTTTTAGGAGATCGGGGCTCACGACCCAGCTGGCGCGCGCCGCTCAGCGTTGAGCAGAATTCACACCGCATCCGCCTGCGAGAAATGTTAATCCGGCTGCGTCTGGAGCGTCCTTCACGATGGGTGCACCACCTGATTGCAGCATGTCGGCCGCGTCTGCTTTGGGAAGCTGGATTTCTCAAGGCGATTGCAATATTCAGCCTGATCAGCATCGTCAATCTCGGCTTCGAAGGACTCGACTTTGGAGGTTGGGTCCGCCTCCTCCTCTTTTCCGAGTACGACTTCAAGCCACGCGGATGGTTACGCACCGTCTCAGGGCTCCAGTCTCTCATCGGTCTCGGCCTGCTTGCTCTCTCTCTTCTAAGCTACTTCGGTCATCCCTTCGAATAGTCGTTATAGCGCCGAATTTCGTTTTTGCCCGCGGTAACAATTGCACCCTGGCCCCGAGCGAAGCTCTTCGATGCGCTCCAGAAGCTCCGGCTTCGCCGTGGGGCAATCTTACAGAGACGTCCTGTTCAGCGGCCGAATTGCCTCTCTGATGCCGAGACGGTTTTGGTAATAACACCTCCACCCACCTTCGTCCACCCGTGATTGATCCGTCCTACATGTACTTCAGGAAGACGCCGGCGCTCTTCGGCGGCTGAAACGAGGGAAGGGGCTCCTTCCCCCAATGACGGGCCTGCGTTACAAGCACTCACCGTAAATCGCCTGTACGATCTCGATGTGTCCGGTGAGTATCAGATAGTTGATTGGTGAGGTATCTGCGACGACGATCATTCCGCGGCGCTGGCCTTTCAGACGGTGAGTTTCTCTTCAAAGCCCTTGAGCGATTCAAAATCCTTCTCAAGTTCGTCGGTCGAATAATTGAGATGGACATTGTGGGCCTTCAGGAACGCGCGCACCTGCATCCGGGTTCTGAAACCCAGCATTCTGCGGACCTGAGCCTCCTACAGGCGCCCGCTGCGGTATCCTTCAAGCGCCAGGGCTTCCAGTGCGGCACGAGATAAATCGGACTGCTCGCTTTGGATAATGCGAGCGACATCGTCCGGGATTTGTAGTTGTACGTCCACAGGCTGACCTCTTCCGTATTATCCCCGCTCGACAATTCCGCGGCAAACGGATTCCAACAAATCGATGCTGCCTATTGTTGGCAGAGGCGAGAATAAAGAGGAAGGCTTCATGGACATACTTTTTGCGCACCACTCCATGAGTGCTTGTCCGTTGCAAAAGAAAGTCCGGTTGACATCCATGAGTATGTCGGCAATATCTTGAGGAGAAGATGTCGTTCGGCCCCAGCAACCATGCCCTGGATCATGAGTTCGAATGGCCGGACAAAGTTCCTGGGCCGATATTTCCGGAGCAAAGGCTGCTCTAGACCTTCGAAGTTGCGTTTCCCCGGGCCTCGAGCGATAGAGGAATTGTGAATCATCCTTGTATGGTGGATCATCTCTATCGCATTGCGCTGGCTCTGAAGCCTTCCAGTTGCATGCCGTCTGCACAGTCGGACGGTGTTCAAATCTCGGGCGATCAACCGATATGATACCGCGGCTCAGAGTACCCGGCATGGTATCGACCTGATGGACAAGGACAAGTCCTATCGTTTTCGCGCATGTGCTTCGATGTCGCAGCCTGTGCAGGTTGCGTGATGAGGTTCCTGCGTCTTTTAATAGGAGAAATCTGCGCGGCCCTGATGCTGTTCCTGTTCTTCCTTCTTCTGCGGATGCTATTGAACGAACTTAGCGCCCTTCCCCAGAAACAGCGCGGTCCAAGTGCTTGATGGTGGATTTTCTAAGCATAGAGATGGGCCCAACAGTCAAGGTGCCGACTTCTCTGCTTCGATGGCGCCGGGCTCTATATCTGCAGTGTGACCCCGCAGACTACTGTGTTAGCGTTTCTTGCTCTAATCGAGAGGGCGATGGTGGAATTCGTTGACCACTCGTAAAATGGATCTTTGGCCGCTCATCAACGCTACGGCCTGCGTGCCGTGTCCAGCCCTCCAGGCCACCAGTTCCAATCGCCTGCAATACGAAGGAGCGCGGGACCTATCACGATTCGCACCAGCGTTGCATCAATCAACACCGCGACCGCCAGCGTAAATCCGATCATCTTGACCACGAGGAAGTTTCCGAAAGTGAATGCCGCAAATACCACGATCATGATCGCGGCGGCGCTCGTAATCAGGCCCGCGGTCCTAGCCAACCCTTCCGGGATGGCATCCGCTTCATTCAGCCCACTCCTCCTCGCTTCGAGAACCCTTGCTACCAAGAACACTTCGTAATCCATGCTTAGTCCGAAGACGATGGCGAAGGTGACGATAGGAACGAGTGGGAACACGCTGCCCGTTCCCCCGTGAACTCCCAGGAAGCTACTCCCGTGTCCGTACTGGAAAACCCAAACCAGTGCTCCGAAGGAGGACGCAACCGAGAGCAGGTTCAATGCGATAGCCTTCACGGCTGCGAAGAGGGATCGGAACCCAGCCAGAAGCGCCACAAGAGTCCCCGCAACTACCAGCGCCGTAACCGGCAAGAAGCGGTTCGTGACAATTGTCTGATAGTCGGCGTTGAGCGCCGGGATTCCCCCAATTTCGAGAGACGAGCCGGGCACTCCGGTGAGAGCTACGGCGCCGGTCTTGCGGAGCTCCCGCACCCAGTCAACTTGACCGCGAAGTGAAACCGAACCCGCGGGCAGCACTTCAAGCAGCGCCGCCCTTCCGTCGCTACTCAGAAACGTTCGACGCGTCTCCCGCGAGAGGTCAGTGAGGGAAGACCGGTTGCCCTCCGCAATCGTAGTGATGGAAATGACACGGGCGCTACGAGGATCGCTTGCGAGTTGCTTGGAGAGACGATCGAGGGCGTTCCATCCCGCGTCGGTTTGCGTTATAGAATCCCTTGGCAGCTCGACAATGATGCGCAACGAATAGACGACGCCGGCCCGGTCGATTTTTTCGAGGGTATGAAGCGCATGAACCGACTCCGCCGACTCCGGAAGCCAATTCCCTTTGGGGACACTCGTGTCGAGCCGCGTGCCCTCCCAAGCGAGCAGAAGCAAGGGGGTGCCGGCCAAGAAAATGGCAAGCCAGGGGCGGGCGATAACCATCTTTCCCCACCGTCTCCAGCGAGTTCCGGTGCGCGCGGCTCGATCCGCATCCAGCGCTGGAGTAAAGGGTAACCGCCCAGCATTGATCCGCGGCCCAAGCAACGCCAGCACAGCCGGAACAAGAGTATTTGTCAGCAAGACACTGATTCCCGCCACCAGGAATCCAGCGACGCCAATGGAACGGATTTCGCTGATGGGAACCGTCAAAAGGGCTAGAAATCCGATGGCGACAGTCGAGGCCGAAATCAGGAGTGTACGACCGGCCTGCCGTGCCGCAATCACCGAGGCTGCGGGTCCGTCATGACCGGCGCAAATCGCCTCCCGGAACCGGCTGACCATGAGGAGCGCGTAGTCAATTCCCAAACCGAGGCCAAGCATGGTCGCCAGATTCTGTACCAGAATGGACAAGTGGATGCGCTGGGCCAGCAACCCGGTAATCGCCAGAGTGGTCGCGATGGCAAGTTGGCCAA
>Ga0207047_1116_pt1 | contig 18679 bp, 7 predicted proteins | sample Alteio_BWMinCont_67_FD_153302 | JGI IMG/M metagenome (GOLD analysis project Ga0207047, IMG submission 153302) | Enriched cells from forest soil in Barre Woods Harvard Forest LTER site, Petersham, Massachusetts, United States -... | ecosystem: Environmental > Terrestrial > Soil > Temperate forest >...
TGATGAACCACCAGATATTGATGTGGACTTTGAACATGAAAGGCGGGAAGAAGTAATACAATACATTTACGAAAAATATGGTCGTGACCGTGCCGCAATTGTGGCCACGGTTACCCAACTTCATTACAAAGGCGCTGTCCGTGACGTAGCAAAAGCCATGGGGCTATCTGTAGATACGATTAATCGTCTTTCAAATTCCTCATGGGAATTTACTGATGAATGGTTTGAGGGTAAAAGCGTTACCCAAGAAGGGTTCAATCCGAATGATTCCCATCTTATGAAAGTACTCCGGCTTACGCAGCAGTATATAGGTTTCCCACGTCAATTAGGACAGCATACAGGGGGTTTTGTGATTACACAGGGTAAGCTATCTGACCTATGTCCTATACTGAATGCCCGAATGGAAGACCGCACCTGTATTGAATGGAATAAAGATGATATAGAGGCTTTAGGTTTTTTAAAAGTTGATGTATTGGCGTTAGGTATGCTTACATGCATCAGAAAGGCTTTCGATCTTGCAAAGCAACATTATAGCCTTGACCTCACCCTGGCAAATATACCTCAGGATGACCCCGCTGTTTACGAAATGATTACTCATGCAGACACTATTGGCGTGTTCCAGATAGAAAGCCGAGCACAGATGTCTATGCTACCGCGTTTGAAGCCAAAATGCTTTTATGACTTAGTAATTGAAGTAGCTATAGTAAGACCGGGACCTATACAGGGAGATATGGTACACCCTTACCTGCGCCGCCGTGATGGTAAAGAACCTGTAGTATATCCTTCCAAAGAATTAGAAGATATTTTAGGAAGGACTTTAGGAGTGCCTTTATTCCAGGAGCAAGCTATGGAAATTGCTATTGTTGCAGCCGGCTTTACGCCGGCAGAAGCAGACCAACTACGCAGGAGTATGGCAACCTTTAAAGCGAAGGGGTTGGTAAGCCAATTTGAAAAGAAAATGATTGATGGTATGACGAAGAAGGGATACAAAGAAGAATTTGCCCGTCGTGTGTTTAAACAGTTAGAAGGTTTTGGCAGTTATGGGTTTCCTGAAAGTCATGCAGCGAGCTTTGCATTGTTGGTCTATGTTTCATCATGGATTAAATGCTATTATCCCGATGTGTTTGCAACAGCTTTGCTCAACAGCATGCCAATGGGCTTTTACCAGCCCGCACAGATTGTTATTGACGCAAGAAAGCATGGTGTGGACGTTTTGCCGGTAGATATAAATTACTCCTGTTGGAACAATATACTTGAGCCAAAGAAGGGTAAATATTGCCTGATTCGCTTAGGTTTCCGGCAGGTAAAAGGATTGAATGAAGAGGATATGAATATGCTTGTATCAGCAAGAGCTACTCCGTTTTCCAATATCCCTTCATTGCGGGATGCAGGAGTTTCCATAGCCGTATTGGAAAGGCTGGCAGATGCTGATGCTTTCAGGTCAATAGGTCTTGACAGGCGGCAGGCTTTGTGGGAAGTATCTGCCTTGAATGACCGTCCAACAGGAATGTATACAGGTCAGCCGTCTGAAACTACATCTGAGCAAGGGGTACGGTTACCTGTAATGTCATTATCGGAACATGTAGTACAGGATTATAGCTCAACCGCACTGTCTTTAAAAGCCCACCCGGTAAGTTTTGTGAGGGAAAAACTTTCCATGCTCCGGGTTGCAGCTAATAAAGACCTCAGTAATTTAGATGATGGTACGTTGGTAAAAGTAGCCGGTCTTGTTTTGGTAAGGCAAAGGCCGGGCACGGCAAGCGGAATTTGTTTTATAACCATTGAAGATGAAACCGGAATCGCCAACTTAGTCGTTTTTAAAAAGTTATTTGAACACTACCGGAAAGAAATACTTCAATCCAGGCTGTTAATGGTGGAAGGCAAGCTGCAAAAAGAGGGGGAAGTAATTCATGTGGTGGTAACGCGGTGCCATAATCTATCAGGCCTGTTACAGAAACTTACAGAATCGGAAGACGCAAATCCTGCTATACTGACTTTATCGAGAGCAGATGAAAAGGATGATGAGAACTATGCAACGAAAGATAAGAGAGTGCAGGAACGAAAAGTCACACAGCCGGAGATTTTTCACGGAGGCAGGAATTTCAGATAAAGCAAAAATGCACATAGTTCTGGTCTAAAAGCATCATAGTTTCTGTTGCAGAAATTAAAGCTCCGTAGAGATTCCGTAGAGATTCGAAAGGCAGAAAAACGCTGTTTTGGGCATAAATGGACTGCAACTTCACTTGAAATAGTCGTTTTAATGACTATTTGTGTTCATTTTAGGTCATTTTAGTACAAAAGTTTTAGTCCCGTCCGGTCCGCATAAGATTTCCAAAAGCCGCGTCGGGCAAGCCTTTTCAGCTTGCCCGATGTCGTTCCGTAGAGATTCCGTAGAAAATTGAGATAAAGAAAAAAACTGTTATGTATATTGTTCGGGTGTAAGAAATTCTACCACATTGCGGGTTATTGAATTGTATCAGTTGGAGTATTACGAAACAACACTTTATGTAAACGTCTAAATGCAAAAAATATGACATCTAATGATAAATACGAAAAAGATGGAAATTCTGATGAACTTTCAAAAAAATTTCACGATAGAGCAAGGGATATTGCAAATGACCTTAACAAACAATTGTTGAATTTATCAACTGGAATAATTGCTGGAATTATTGTTTTTGCATTTAATAAACATGGTTGCTTAAATTTCCTTGAATCTGCATTAATCCTTTTGACTATTATTTTCTTTGGCTTTTCAATTCTCTTTATAATATTAGGAATGCAGTGGGATGCAAGTAGGAATTATTATTTAGGTCATATAAATGATTCAGCAAAACAAGATAAAAGAGAAGGGTATGAAAAAGAAAAAGAAAGCTTTCATAAAAGACAACAAAAAGCACAAAAAAGAGCAAGGTTATTTTTCTTACTTGGTATTCTATCTTCAATAATATTTTTATCGGCTTTTTTATTTCTTAAATAGTAAAAAGGACAATCGGCTCTTTTAAGGCGTAGCTTTCTAATTATTTTTTACAAAAAACATTAATGGGAAAACTCTTTTAAGAGTGCAATTGCAGAAACAATGACAGTAATAATAGTCAATATTATAATTGCTATATTTTGTCTTATTTGCGTGCGAGAATTTTTAAGTATTTCTACTTGATTCTTATTTACTTTTACATATCCACCTTCGTTAAGTAAATCTTTTCCACCTTCATTAATCTGAACCATAGTTTTGGGGATATTAAAATGAACATTGTTATCCATTTCTAATCTTTTCAATAATGTTTCAATCCCACTTGCATTATTTTCAATATTGGCTTGCACCGCTTTCTCTACTAATTCTAAGCTAATATTTACCCAATCACCTTTGAAGTCATCTCGTAGTATTATCAATAATTCGTCGAGTCTTCTATATATTGATTTGCGTTGCTCCATAAGCTTATATCAAATATAGTTAATTTACTGAGCATAATTTAAAATTGCAGTGGAAAATTAACCTTGAATGAAACAGGTGAGGTGCCCGTGTAGATTAAAATTCTATTGTCAAATGTCGTAAAGGCATTTATTTATACTCAAAGAAAAACTCTGTTTGCCCAAGTTTGTTTAATATTGATAGTAAATAATGGATTTAAACAAATTAAAGCCTCTTTATGAAAATCATTACAAAGTTGGAATTTTGGGCATTAGTTATTTCAGTTATAGCATTATTTATTAGCTGGCAGAGTTGCAGAGACGTTCATCAACAATTAGTACTTACCTCAGGGCAAGTTCGATCGTATGTTCAGGAGACTGAGGTAAAACTATTACATCCAATAAATCAAGGGTCGTTTGTGAAAATCCAACTCAAAATAAAGAACTTCGGCCAAACAGCAGCACTGAATGTAGAAGGCGATTTTGACTATGAAAAAGGATCGACCATTGGCGCTTCAGACAATATTGCAACTCTTGGCAAATTCGGATCGATGGGGCCTGGTTTTGAACGCATAATTACTTTAACATCAAATCGTAGAAATAACTATGGCGATTTCTTCCCGCCTTTTCCTAGGGGGCTATCGGTATATTTTTATGGAACCATATGGTACACGGATGCTACAACAAATGAAAGAAAACATACAGATTGGTGTTATGAACTTCCTTTAAATAATGACACGGATACATCTAAAACAGACTTGCAAAAATCTACCTTATTTGAGTATGAACTTCCAGGAAATAAATAAATGACTTTTATTAGAGTTAGTTCGAAATATATTAGAAGTTATATCCGTTAAGTGTAATAACAAAATATGGCTCGAAAAACCTTGTTTGACTTTGATTATACGTTGAATCTTCCTGACCAGGAACAATTCCCGTTAAATTTATCGCAACAAGGACGAATGGTTAGGGATATACTGATAAAGGATATTAATCATTCTGAGAGCTACCTTATAATTACCGGGTTTACTTCTTTAGCTAACCTGATTGACATTTTTGGCTCTACAAACTATCCTAAATTAAAAAAGTTGAGGGTAGTTATTGGATATGACCCGGATGAAAGGGTAAGCAAAAGACTCCCCAATTATTCACTTTCTACCGAAATAAAAAATTACTGGCTAAAGCAGAACGTAAGCATAAAACTCTGCGGACCAATATTGAACCTAATAGAAAAGATAAAGGAAAGCAAATTTGAATTCAAAGTAAAAGATAAACTCCATGCCAAAGTTTATATTGGCGACAATGCCGCAGTTTTAGGTTCTTCCAACTTTAGTAAATCTGGAATTGTTTTTCAAACTGAAGCAAATATACGAGTCCAAAATACTGTACATAATTTAGAAAAGGAACAATATGATTCAGAAAAGAAAATAGCAGAATACTTTTACAATATTTCTTCTGATTATAATCAGGAGTTGATAGACCTGTTATCTAAACTACTAAAGGATGCGACATGGGAGGAAGCTTTAGCCAGAGCTATTTCGGAAATACTTGAGAGTAGATGGATGAAAGAGTACCCGGTTCTATATCAGGCTTTAATAACACACAATCTCTGGCCATCTCAGAAAATTGGAATTGCCAGGGCAATGAAAATTATTCAAGATCAAGGACGCGTACTTATCGCCGATCCGACAGGTAGTGGCAAAACAAAATTTGCTACTGCTTTGGCTTATACTTTGTTTCATTGGCTTTGGGAAAACGGATTGAAAGATAGGTCAAATGCTTTAATTATTTCTCCCAAACAAGTTATGGAAAATTGGGAAAAGGAGCAAGAACATTTCAAGCTATACAATAAGATTGAGTCCATGGGTAAGCTTAGTTTAGGGCATGACAAGAATCAGAAGCTATTACATAGACAAATTGAAGTTGCCGACATTTTAGTAGTTGATGAAGCTCATAATTATCTTCATCCTGGGTCCAAAAGAAGCCAGGCTATAAATCCCAAAGGTTCTACTCATGTTATCTTATCTACAGCAACCCCAATCAATAAAAAGGCTGATGACCTATTGAGGTTAGTTGAATTACTGGATGTTGATAATTTAAGTGATGCTGATTTAAATGATTTTCTGGAATTAAAAAAGAACAGAAGGCGAAATGTTGACAAACAGTACCTTGAGAAATTAAAAGGTTACATTAACCATTTTATAGTCAGGCGTACCAAAAAAGAATTGAATAAAATGATTGACCGGGAACCGGAACAATATGTGAATCGCAATTCCCATAAATGTAAGTATCCTAAAACAATCTCGGATATTTATGAAACCGGCGAAACCCAAAACGATAAAAAAATTGCCATAAAAATTCAAGAATTAGTCTTACAACTTAAAGGCGTACATTATCTGCAAATATTAAAGATACCGGATTTTCTGTATAAAGATGATGAAAAAGCGAATTACATTCGGCAGCGCTTCAACTCTGCACCTGCCTTGGCATCCTATATGGTGCGGTCAGCATTAAGGTCTTCTCATTGTGCCTTGGTTGAATATCTGCATGGAACGGAAAAGGCAAACTATCATTTTTCTTTGAATTCGACTAAGAATAAATCAGGAAATATTATTCAGAAAATAACAAAATGCAGTCTTTCTGTTCCAAAGAAATACGTGACAGACGAATTGTTGCCTGAAGAATATCAATGGTTATATCAAGAAGTAAAGTATAGATCCGCTTGTCTAAATGAAATAGCTATTTATGAAGAAATTAGTAATCTGGCACAGCAATTAAGCGGAGAAAGAGAACATAGAAAAGCTATAACTCTAATTGAGATGGCGAAAAAGCATAGAAAAGTCATTGCTTTTGATTCTACAGTAATATCACTCGATTTTCTGAAAAAGGTAATTGATGAAGAACAAACGAAAGTGACAACGATAGTAGCAACCGGGCAAAGCATTAAAAATAAAAATTTGGTAAAAGATTATTTGAGCTTAGGAAGTGATAACAGTGAACAACTTATTGCACTTTGCTCCGATGCAATGTCGGAAGGCATTAACCTACAGGATGCAAAAGCGCTTGTTTTGTTGGATATGCCAAGCGTATTAAGAATAATTGAACAAAGAATTGGAAGATTAGAAAGAATGGATAGCGAACATGAACAGATATTCATCTTTTGGCCCAATGACTCAGATGAATTCTCGTTAAAAGGAGATAAGCGAATTGTTGATATTTTAATGGTTACCGATAATCTTATAGGTAATAACGTAGATATACCCAAAGTAATTTATGACAGATATTTAAAGGATGGTCTCACAACTGAAAATCTTATAAAAGCATATGATGACTATGCGGCAAATGAACATGAATGGGTAGGAGTGAGGGACAGCACGCAACATTTATATAGCTTAATGGAAGGACCGGATGCTTTAATCAATAATGAAACTTATCATATGCTTAGAGATGTCGATGCCACTGTAAAAACAGCAGTAAGTTTTATTAAAGATACGAGGAGTTGGAGTTTTTTTGCTTTCAGAGGTAGTACAACTCGAAGCCCCAAATGGCTTTTTATTGATGAAAGAAACAATCCATATACAGACTTTGCGGATATCTCAAATAAGTTGAAAGAGTATCTCACAGGAAACGATATAAAACAATGTAAATGGAATGATGTCAACACCGATGTAGAAGTGAAGAAGATTATGAGAAAACTTCGTCTGCAAGAAAGAAATTTACTCCCCTGGAAAAAGAAAAGAGCGCTGGAAGTTGGGGAAAAAATTCTTAAACAAATATTTGATAATACTAAACAGGACGCCTTAGAAAAGCAAAAAATACAACGGTTAATAACGTTATTCAATCCCGATCCTGAAACCGAGGACTACATTGACTTCGATCATTTTGCTGAATTGTGGCTTATCATTCTCATACCAGCTCTTGATGTGTTGAAAAAAAGTAGGCGAAAAAAACGTAAAATATTTACGCTCCGGGATTTGACCCATAGAAATGTTACTATTAAAAATGAACAGATAGATTGGTTATTAGTCAATTGTCAGTATTCTAATACCCTAGATGAAATGATTGCGGCTTGCATTATTGGGGTTACAACTTTAGGATAGATGATACCTAAGCGATGTGGCAAAAATCTATCTGTTACAGTGTCCCAATTTCCCCGACAATATATTTTCTTGCGCACAGAAGGGTGATTTAAATTTAAATATCTACTTGAGATGAGGAGAGAAATTGAATGATAACAGATAACAACAACCGTTTTCTAAAAACCACAGTTTGACAGTGTATAGCAGGATTAATTAATTTAATTAAAGCCTATCCCGCAAACTTTTAATTATCGAAGCAATTTGTGAGCGCCTTTGCATTTCCCTATTCCATTTCTCTTCTTGAATATCCCACCAATTTGGAACGGACAAATGTTTTTTTACTGTTAACTCACAAAGGGAGCCAATAAAGTCTGTATGTCTGTGATATGACTTGATTTGATCTTTGTATTCTGCAAGAGCACCATCAAATTCTTCGGGTAGCAATTCTTTCCCGGTTAAAATCAAAACCGGATTTCTTGGCCTATTTGATTTCCCGCTTTGAAAGTATTTGACTAACCCAATAAGTAAGTTCTTTTCGGTATCATTCAATTGTTCATTTAGCGTAGCAAATGTTAGAATAGCCCCCGGAAATTCGTCCCCTATCACTTTCATTCTATGGATATCCTTTTCGGTAAAGCTCTTGTAAGTTTTGCATTCACAAAATGCTAGGTCATTAGTTTCACTAGAACTATCTTGCAATATTATCCCTAAATCAATTTCTTTGAGGTCCGATTCGGGTGTTTTACCATGCTTAATCAATTCAAATCCTATTAGCGCTGAAATTTTGTTGCCGAATTCCCCAAACTCATTCTTAAATAGCTTCAAAGTCGCATATACCGCCCAAACGCCATCTGCTTTATTATTCCTGGAAAAAGGGCCAATTCCACGGTAAGCCCAAATTATTTCGCTTGGCTCATCCATTGGTAACTCATATTGATTTCGGCAAATCGGACAAGTGATGTTTGGTTCAATTTGGATGGGTAGAAAAAAACCATGTTGCTCACAAACGCTACATTTAATTACTGCACCCAATTCAATTATTTTGTAATCTAGTAGACGTCGTATAAAAAAAACGTGCGTAAGAATTTTTATTTTTGCCTGATTGTCTTTTTATATCAGCAAGCAAAGCGGAATACACTATCTCTTTACCACCTTCGAATTGTTCAATTATTTTTAATCGAGATGGCCTGAGAAAAAAACCTACTGAATGAAGCCCTCCCATATTTTTCAAAACCTCCTTAGAGAGTTTGCTGTTAACGGTTTCTGACAATTTATAAGCCTTGTTAGAAAAGAAGGCTTGAAAATAATTTAAGGATTTCGGGACGTCAATTCTAATCTCTTCGTCCGATGACCTAATAAAACGGTGAAGACCGGCAGAAGACAGTCGCCATTGTCTAAAATCATAGGGACTTGTCAACTGTCTTAGCTGAAGTGTAGTTATTCCAGTGATCGCTTCGGCATACTCGGCATGCTCATCATAGAGGGAGAGAGAAAGCATAACTTTATAACTGTGATCTTTTGCCAAGTCTTTCTCAATTTGAAAATTTAACCCCTTTGGGCAATGTCATTAAGTTAAGGATTATTGAAAAAAACAAGGGCTACAATATATAGTTTTGAGGTGTCTAATCTTAAAACGCAAACTGTAGCCAATGTTGGATGCGAATATAAAAATCATATCGGAACTTAAGAATTTTATTGTTTTAGTCTGCTCTAACAGTAGGCTGTTAGAAAAATTCAGTAATGCCCCTGAAAACTTCACACGTAACCGAAAACTTCCATTTGATAAGTTGGTGCTGTTTATTATGAAACTTTGTAAGAAAACATTAAGTGTTGAACTGGAGCAGTTTTTCGAAGATATAAACAGCCCAATGAACTGCTCTGTTAGTGCCTTCACCCAGCAACGGCTTAAACTTGAACCTTTCTTTTTCTATTATTGGAATACAGTTTTATTGGATAGCTTCTACCATTACTATGGGGATAAGGTCAAAAAATGGCACGGCTATCGGATAATTGCGGCAGATGGCTCCAATATCAGTTTAGTGAACAATATGGCGTTGAACAAGCATTTTGGTGGTCAAAGCAATCAAAGTATCAGTTTCGTACAAGCAAAAACTTTTTACCACTATGATGTACTCAATGAACTGGTTGTATTACCCAAGATAGCGAAGTATCGGCATGGTGAACTTCAAATGGCATATGAAGCTATCAGCGGTATAGAGGAAGACATGCTTACTATCTATGATAGGTGTTACAGTAATTATAAGATGGCAGCCTTACACATTTGGCATGAGAAAGAACGCAAATTTGTGATACGTGGAAAGGAGCGGCTAAACTTGATAAAATCATTTATCAAAAGTGGTAAACGTTCTGACGTTGTAGAAATGGAGCCTTCTGCCGAAGCAATTATAGGATTGAAGCAATGTGGCTTTATTATTACAAAAAAGACCTTATTAAAGGTAAGGCTGGTGCGGGTTGAGCTTCCACAATCTGTAGAAGTCCTGATAACCAACCTTTGGGAAGAAGAAGGTTTCGGAACTGAACTTTTTAAAGACCTTTATGCTATGCGGTGGGGAGTTGAAACCAACATATCTATACAAAAGAATATCCTGCAACTGGAATCTTTCAGTGGGCTAACAGTCCGCTCTGTATTACAGGACTTTTTCGCAACAGTAATGATGGCTAATCTCCATTCTCTTCTAATAAAAGATGCCCAGCAAACTGTTGATAATACCACCAAACACTGTAAACATCCCATGAAGGTCAATAAAAATAAATCTTTTGGAAAACTAAAGGTAAATCTCATTGACTTATTCATAGTTGATAGTGTAGATGCAATACTACAGAAGCTACATGATCACTTTGTCAAAGATGTAATCCCTATTAGAAAAGGCAGATCTTTTAAGCGAGTCAGGAAAAATCCCCAAACCAAAAGCAAATATAAAACCTTCCCAAATTTTAAACCAGCTTACTAATTTCCTTATCAATGGCAACTTTTAAAAGTGAAATAATATTTTTGGCAAATAGCAATATCCTTAACTTAATGACATTGCCGTTCGGGAGAACTGAAGAATCCAAATACAAGCATTGACATTTCTGAATTTCCCGCTGGTATTTATTTGCTGCAAGTAGCAGGTACATCAAAGCAGGTTTTAAAGGTTGGGAGGCAATAAAATAATATCATTTACCAATAAAATTTAAACCTCATCCTAAAGGGAGGCGTTATTTTATACCAATTAGACAGCAAATTTTGTCATAAAATTTCACGCAAAGTACGCAAAGGTAAAGGCAGAGTACGCAAAGCACATTTAATCCAAACATGCTTTAAGTGTCAAAAATGGTATTAATTAAGATTACAACCTATTGTAGGTTAAACTAAAAAGGCATCAAATAATTTCAAAAAAATCTCTCATTTTCCATACTCATTTCGTGAGATTGCTTCAACCCGAACCAACCATCAGCTTGGAATACAGTGCTCAGAGCGGGTTTCCACCGCCAAATGGCGGGGCAGGCAGCAATGACAAGCATTTTTCTTTGAACATCTATTTCTTGTTTACCGTGCTATAGAAATTAATTTAGCCATTGTTTTCCTTAACTAAATAACATTGCTTAAAGAGAGATGTTATACCATTTAGACATCAAATTTTGTCATAAAAAATTTTCACGCAAAGTGCGCAAAGGTAAAGGCAGAGTACGCAAAGCGCATTTAATCCAAGCATGTTTTAAGTGTCTAAATGGTATTATGTATCAGCCTTAAATTTTAGACAAAGGTTAATTGGTAAACAAAATAAAGAGGCTGCCTCGCTTTGATAGAGACAGCCTCTTTAATATTAAACCGGGTAAGAAACGACTACTCTTTCACTAACCGCTGTGTTAATTTTTTATCACCACTTACGAGTTCTACCATGTAAACACCTGATGCGAGATTGGCTACGTTCAGGCTGACAGTTCCGTTTTTCTGGGCGCCAACTTCCATACTCATAACTACCGCACCCGAAACATCGGTAACCCTGATGCTTGCATTTTCCGTGCCCGGTATTACATAAGTAACTGTAGCATCCGCATTGGCGGGGTTAGGAGTCACGAGCATACTTATCCCGTCTGCATTGCTTTGCCCTGCATTTCCATTATCGGGCAGGTTGCCCAATCCTAGTTCAAAACGATTATCTCCCTGCGATGCTATATCATTGGTAATATCGAAACGATATTCCGTGCCCTGATGTAGTGCCGTATATTCTTTCAGGTATTTGTCATGCAGGTAAAGTTGTCCACCCGCAGGGGCATTTATATTTTCAGTCCTTATGATATACTGCTGTTGGTGGCTGGTAGTAAAGCCCAATGGTATGATTTTCCCATCGGTGTACGGACGGGCGTCTATGTTTAATTTTTCGCTGTCGGTTGAAAGACTGTAAAAATTCAAATCAGGATTCACCGGTTTGCCTGCATCGTAATCATCGAGTGCGTCGGTAGCCTGGTTGTTGAACGACAAGTAAAATTTATCCCAGGTATTGTAGCTGCCGTCATACACAAACAGCGATACATAAAGGTCTTCTTCCCTGAGCAGCGATTCAGAATCAATAGCCGATTTGTTGCTCTCATTGAAGGTAAGCGTTTTGCCGCCTGCCGTTGTCTGTACCTGGAACGAGCAATAGGCTTCAAGGTAATAAGGAGTAGCGCTGATGGTCTTGGCTTCAAAAGCTCCCGCGTATGCGAGGTAAGGATTCCATACATAAAATGCAGAGCCCAGAATACTGCCGCCTGTCTTGGCATTGTTGATAACAGTGCCTATGTCCACCGGAGAAGGATAAGGATTCCCGATTTGGTTGTAAGCGGAATGTATCCCCTTTATCATGGTGTCAATAATTGTTCCCTGGTTCACAGGACCTTCCATTGTAATAGTTACCGGCGATGGTGTATAACAAGTAGAGCATACGCTCAAGCCTTGTCCTTTTTCACCCCTGATAAACAAATTAATACCCTCCTTAGGTTTAAACGCATTGCTTCCTATGCCATTAGTACTTGTAAACCAATTCCATCCCGGGTCGCTGATATGAGACGAATTACCGGTCATTGGATTATACCATTCGCATGACGGGTTATTGGTGCTGGTGGTGGTAAATCCGTCGATACTGCCGCCGCTTCCGGTAATGTCTATCCATTTCTCTATTTGACTAAGCGGTATTGATATGCTGAAAGGATGCGCCCAAAAACGGAATGCCCTTCTGTTGGTATCTGTTCCCGGTACCGCAATATATTTCTGGCAGTTCACATTACCTGAAATGCTTCCCCCGGTAATTTCACCAATGCTGGCTGTGCCCGAAGCATTGGATACAAGCGTCAACCCGCTATGGGTGGTGAATGTGCCTGCATTCATGGTGAGCATTCCCGTGATGTATGCCGTATCGCCTGATTTAATGCTTGCGCCGGAACTGTTATTCATTACCAGATTGCTGATGCTGCCATTGCCTGCAAGCAACTGCGCCGAAGTACCTGTAAGCGCAAGCGTACCTGAACCTGTTACAATGCCCAGGTTAGCTACTGTACCTGTTATATTAAGATTAGCTGAGCCGTTAATAGCAACGGTATTGCCGGAGGCTATGTCCAGACTGTCGGCAGCAAAAGAACCTGTGCTGATGACAGGCATATTGATGATGCCGCCCGGTATCACAGCAGGCAGAGATGCAGTAGGCACTATGCCGCAGCCCCAGTTGGTTGTAATGTTCCAATCTGTGGAAGTTGCTCCGGTCCATGCATTGCTTGCGTTCACGTTAAAGCTATCCATGGCACTGCAGCCGTTAACTGTAGTTACAACAGCAGTATAGCTGCCACTCGAACCCGGGATGTAAGTATTGACAATAGTATCCTTAAATTCCTGAACGCGGTTATTGCTGGCATCTGCAACATAGATATTCCTGCTGCCGTCCACAAATACATCTTGAGGATAACTTAACTGGCTGGGACCGAGACCACTACCACCTATGCCCGCCACAGTTGTGCCGCTCGTGGCGCCGGGAGCCCATTCCTGCACACGGCTATTAGCATAATCTGTAATATATATATCGCCGTTGCCGTCCACATAGATGCCGGTAGGATAACTAAATTGGCTCGCACTGCTGCCATTTGTACCATCGCCAGCTACCGTAGCGCCGCTCGTAGCGCCAGGCGCCCATTCCTGCACGCGGTTATTAAATCGATCTGATACATAGACATTCCCGCTATTGTCCAAATAGATGCCGGCAGGATAGCTCAATTGGCTGGCACTGCTGCCACTTGTACCGTCGCCAGCTACCGTAGCGCCGCTCGTAGCGCCGGGCGCCCATTTCTGCACGCGGTTATTACCCGCATCTGATACATAGACATTCTCGTTGTCGTCCACGAAGATGCCGTAAGGATAGTATAGCTCGTCATCTCCGTCGCCGTGTGTGCCATCACTTTGTCCCGCCACAGTAGTACCGCTTGTAGCGCCGGGAGCCCATTTCTGCACGCGGTCATTTTGTCGATCTGATACATAGAGATTCTCGCTATCGTCCAAATAGATGCCGGCAGGATTGTTTAATTGGCTGGCACTGTTGCCACTTGTACCTGTGCCGGCTACCGTGATGCCGCTCGTAGCACCGGGAGCCCATTTCTGCACGCGGTTATTAGCTGCCTCTGCAATATATATATCGCCGCTGTCATCCACAAAGATACCGTCAGGATAATAGAAATCACTGGCATCGCTGCCGCCTGTGCCATTGCTATGCCCTGCTACCGTCACAGCATTTATTGCCGTTCCGCTTATGTTCGTTTGCAATGTTCCTCCTGTATTTGCCCATACTATGCTATCTAAAGTAAGATTGCTGTGGAGTGTATCTGTACTGCCGGCACATAAACCTGAAGCAGAAACAGATAAAGAAGGGATAGGATTTACTGTAATTGAAGCAGTTGCGCTGATTATACCGCACACTTGGATTACAGAGTAGGTTACTGTGTCAATGCCCCCACTTACCCCGCTCACTACTCCTGCACTGTTCACTGTCGCAACGCCTGTATTGGTACTGCTCCATGTGCCGCCTGTAGATGTGTCACTGAGTGTGATAACACCATTTGCGCATACATTCGCAGCGCCTGTTATAGGTGTTGCCACAGGTGTATTCACATTAAACGCAGCCGTAGCACTGCAACCGCTAACTGTAGTCGCAATAGCAGTATAGCTGCCGCTTGTACTTGGTGTATAAGTATTGACAACAGTATTTTTAAATTCCTGTATGCGGCTATTTCCGAAATCAGTGACATAGATATTACCGCTGCCGTCAACATAGACGCTGAAAGCGGTATTCAACTGGCTTGCGCCGGTGCCCGGCGTACCATCGCCTGCTACCGTGGTGCCACTCGTTGCTCCGGGAGCCCATTTCTGCACAATATAGTTAGATCCTTCCGCCACATATATATTACCACTGCGGTCAACATAGATGCCAAGAGGCAAAAACGAACCATCGCCTGCTACCGTAGTGCCGCTTGTAGCGCCGGGCGCCCACTCCTGAACCCTGCGATTGTTGTTATCAGCCACATAGATATTGCCGCTGCTATCCACAAATACGCCTTGAGGATACTTTAACTGGCTGGCACCGCTGCCAAATGTACCATCGCCTGCTACTGTAGTTCCGCTCGTTGCCCCGGGAGCCCATTTCTGCACGCGTTGATTATACCTGTCTGACACATAGATATTTTCGCTATCATCTAAAAACAGGCTGGTAGGTCCGGATAATTGGTTAGCGCCACTGCCTGATGTACCATCGCCTGCTACCGTTGTGCCACTTGTTGCTCCGGGAGCCCATTTCTGCACACGGTTATTAATTTGATCCGCTACATATAAATTTCCGCTGCCATCTATAAATACGCCGGAGGGCAAACTTAACTGGCTTGCTCCGGTGCCCGGCGTACCATCGCCTGCTACCGTAGTGCCACTCGTTGCTCCGGGAGCCCATTTCTGTACACGGCTATTATACGTATCTGCCACATATACATTTCCACTATCATCCACAAATGCATCGTAAGGATAGTATAATTCATCAGCGGCGGTTCCGTGCATACCATCGCTTTGCCCTGCTACTGTTACAGCATTAGTTTGCAATGCCAGCACATTAGTTTGTACCGTTCCGCCCGAATTTGCCCATACTATGCTGTCTAAAGTAAGATTGCTGTTGAGCGTATCTGTAACTCCCGGGCATAAACTGCCGGAAACAGAAATGACTGGAGGGGCATTCACCGTAACCACACTCACCGCTGTAGTAAGCCCACATGAATTGCTTAGAGAATACATTATGGTATCCATGCCTGCGCTAACGCCCGCTACATTACCGGAACCGTCAACCGTTGCATTGCCATTGCTTGCGCTCCAACTACCGTCTGCAGAGGTTTCTGTGAATAGAATAGAAGCGCCGCCCGGGCACATATTCGTGTTCCCTGTTATCGTTCCGGCGGGTGCATCAATTGTTGTAGTAAATGTTGATTGCGTATGACCACACGTGTTGGTTACATTGTAAATTATGGTATCCACACCAGCGCTTACCCCTGTCACATTACCGCCGCCGTCAACTGTTGCATTACCATTGCTTGCGCTCCAATTGCCGTCAAAAGAGGATTCGGAGAATGAAACAGGTATGCCCACACATATATTCCCCATACCGCCTACAGCTCCGGCGGGTGCATCAACGTTTACACTTCCGAATGCGTAGGTGGTGCCGCATGAATTGTTTACAGTATAAACGACCTCATCAGAACCCGCCATAATGCCATATACATTACCCGAGCCATCAACCCCTGCATAGCCAAAGCCGGTATTCCAACTGCCGCCACCGGGGGCGTCTGTGAATTTAATAGAGCCTCCGCTCGTGCATACAGTTCCACCGCCAGTCATCGATTGGGCAGGTTCATCAATTGTTACACCTGCTGTCGCAGTGGTAGTGCCGCATGAGTTTGTCACTATATAAGTGATCACATCACCACCCGGAGTCACACCATATACATTACCCGAGCCATCAACTGATGCATTGCCCGTAGTGACGCCCCAATTGCCGTCAGTAGAGGTTTCAGAAAATGGAAAAGAAGGACCTGCATTGCATACATTCGGAGTTCCGCTTATTGCTCCGGCGGGTGCATATATTTCCACACCTGCTGATGTGGTGCTGAAACCGCATGAGTTCGTTACACTATAATTGACATTATCAAAGCCCGCCATAACGCCTGTCACATTACCCAAGGAGTCAACCTCTGCATTGCCAAAGCTGGTACTCCAATTGCCACCCGGAGCGTTATCCGTGAATAGAACAGAAGGACCGCTCGTACATATACCCGAAGGTCCGGTTATTGCTTCTACATTTTCATCAACTGTTACTGTTATCATGGTATCAGCACTGCCGCATGAAGTTGTTACACGATAAGTGATAGTATCTACACCCTGGCTTAGACCCGTTACAATACCCGAACCATCCACCCCGATAGCTATCGGGGCAACCGATGTATTGCTGCTGGTCCATGTGCCGCCAGTATCAATATTGCTGAGTGTGTCCATACTGCCTGAGCATACACTGGTATTACCTGTTATGGCTGATACTACAGGTGCAACATTCACATTAAAAGTATCTGTAGCCTTGCAGCCATCAAATGCAGTTACAACAGCCGTATAGCTGCCGCCCGACGTTGGCATAAAAGTATTCGCAATAGTATCCATAAATTCCTGTACGCGGCTATTACTGAGATCTGCAACATATATATTCCCGTTGCGGTCAATATAGACTCCGGAGGCGCCCGATAACTGGTTAGCGCCGGTGCCACTTGCACCACCGCTTTGCCCTGCCACTGTTATACCACTCGTTGCGCCGGGCGCCCACTGCTGGATGCGGCTATTACCCTGGTCTGCTATATATATATTGCCATTGCCATCTACATACACGCCGGCAGGAGAATATAAATGGCTGGAATCTCTGCCGACCGAGCCATCGCTTTGCCCTGCAACAGTAACGCCGCTGGTAGCGCCCGGAGCCCATTCCTGAACCCGGTTATTCCCTTGATCAGCCACATATATATTTCCACTGACATCTACAAAAACACCAACAGGATAATATAACTGGCTGGCGCCGTTGCCGGATGTGCCATCGCTTTGCCCTGCAACGGTTATACCACTTGTTGCCCCCGGAGCCCATTCCTGTATGCGCTGATTAATATTATCCGCCACATATACATTTCCCCTGCCGTCAACATAGACCCCATTGGGATAAGTTAACTGGTCAGCGCCGATACCGCGTGTGCCATCGCTTTGCCCTGCCACTGTTACACCACTCGTGGCGCCCGGCGCCCATTTCTGTACGCGTGCATTACCGTAATCTCCCACATATATATTTCCACCTGCATCAACATAAATGCCGAAAGGATTTTGAAACTCGTTAGCTGCACTGCCTTGTGTACCATTGCCTGCCACAGTAATGCCGCTTGTGGCGCCGGGCGCCCATTTCTGTACGCGTGCATTATTGTAATCTCCCACATATACATTCTCGCTGTCATCAACAAAAACGCTGTAAGTATAATACAACTCATCGGCGCCGCTGCCAGATGTCCCGTCGCTTTGCCCTGCTACTGTTACAGCATTCACCTGCCATCCGGCATTGTTGGTTTGCAGTGTTCCTCCTGTATTTGCCCATACTATACTGTCTGCGTTAATAGTGCTATTAAGTGTTACCGTATCGCCCGCGCATAAATTTCCTGAAATGGAAATTGAAGGAGCGGTATTCACCGTAACTATAGCAGACACGGTAGTGGTGCATAGACCGGTTGTTTCCAAATAGGTAATGGTATCCACGCCTACGCTTACTCCTGTTACATTCCCCGAAACGTCCACAGTAGCATTACCATTACTGGCGCTCCATGTGCCGCTTGTAGCGGTATCGCTAAGTGTGGAGGCAGCACTTACGCATACATTGGTATTGCCATTTATGGCTGATACTACAGGTGCAACATTCACATCAAAAGTATCTGTAGCCTTGCAGCCGCCAAAAGTAGTTACAACAGCAGTATAGCTGCCGCCTGAAGGTGCGATAAAAGTATTGACAATCGTATCCTTAAATTCCTGTACGCGGCTATTACTGAGATCTGCAACATATATATTCCCGTTGCGGTCAATATAGACTCCGGAGGCGCCCGATAACTGGTTAGCGCCG
>Ga0207047_1118_pt1 | contig 18656 bp, 10 predicted proteins | sample Alteio_BWMinCont_67_FD_153302 | JGI IMG/M metagenome (GOLD analysis project Ga0207047, IMG submission 153302) | Enriched cells from forest soil in Barre Woods Harvard Forest LTER site, Petersham, Massachusetts, United States -... | ecosystem: Environmental > Terrestrial > Soil > Temperate forest >...
TCCTGAAAGAAAACCCGAATGTGAAAATGGCATATCTTTTCACCAAGCCGTCAGAAACAGACATAACCCTTAACTCCACAAATGAGCAAGTACTTGCTAAAATAAATGCCGAAGCGAAGGATGCCATCAAACGCACTTACAGTGTATTGCAGACCCGTATTGATAAATTCGGGGTAGCTAATCCTAATGTGAACCTTGATGAAAAAAAGGGCATTATCTCTGTAGAACTTGCCGGTGTGCATAATCCTGAGCGTGTGCGCTCTTACCTGCAAGCTACCGCAAAGCTCCAGTTTTTTGAAACTTATACCAACACTGAAATTTGGGGTGGACCTTCATTACCCCTGTTAGCCGTAGTAAATGATGCGGTAAAAAATTATCTTTCCGGCACAAAGGACACCACTTTGGCAGACTCCACTAAAACAGCCAAGGCAACAGACACTACAAAAGCAAAAAAACAGGATAGTACCGGCAGTTTGGCAGGTATGCTGGGGGGTGGAAGTAATAATGCGGCAACTTCGGGAGGACAGGTAACAGGAAGTACCGGAAAGAATGATTCTGCAAAAATCAAGGAGCAGGAAAATCCGCTCTTTATGGTATTGCAACCGAACGTAACGCAAAGCAATGAAGCCGGTACAGGAGCTGTAATAGGGCTGGTAAGAAAAAGGGATACCGCGAAAGTCAATAAATATCTCTCACTTGACGCAGTGAGAAGTAAATTTCCCCCAAATGTACGTTTCCTGTATGGCGTAATACAGGATGAAAAAAATAACAGCAACCCAAACTATCCTCTCGAGCTTTACGCAGTAAAAACGGTTGCCGGAACAAACGGCGGAGCTAAGCTGGAAGGAGACCATGTAACCAATGCCCGCGCCGATGTGGACCCACTGACAGGACAGCCTGATGTGAGCATGCAAATGGATGTAAACGGCGCCCGTATATGGGATGACATGACCAAGCGCAGTATAGGCGGCTATGTGGCGGTGGTGCTTGATGACCATGTTTATTCATGCCCTCGTGTAAATGACGAAATTTCCGGCGGGAACACCCAAATATCAGGCAGCTTTTCCAACGAACAGGCAAGAGACCTTGCTAACATATTAAAATCGGGTAAACTACCCGCACCTGCCCACATAGTACAGGAGCAAGTAGTAGGACCCACGCTTGGCGTAGAGAACATAGGCAGAGGAATGAGCGCCCTGATTATATCCTTCATTGTCATTTTCATACTCATGCTTGTTTACTATAACACCGGCGGTATTATAGCAGACATATCTCTTATACTCAACCTCATATTCACGGTTGGGGTATTGGCGGCTTTGCATGCCACCCTCACTATGGCAGGTATAGCAGGATTGGTGCTTACCGTGGGGATGGCGGTCGATACAAACGTTATCATATTTGAACGTATCAAGGAAGAATTATCCTTGGGTAAAAGTTACCAGCAGGCAGTAATTGATGGGTATAAAAGATCGTATGCTCCTGTATTCGACGGACACATCACCGTATTGATTACTGCTATAATATTATTCGTATTCGGTCTGGGTCCGGTTAGAGGGTTTGCTACCACGCAGATAATCGGTATCCTGCTGTCGTTGTTTTGCGGCATCCTTGTTTCGCGTCTTATCACAGATATATACACCAAGCGCGAACGTCACTTCCAATACTTCACGGGTATATCCAAATCTATATTCCGCAAGGCTCACTTCAAATTTGTGGAAGCCCGTAAGTACACTTACGTAATATCTGTTATCGTGTTACTGCTCGGCATCAGCACCTATTGGACAGGGTTTGACCAGGGTGTGGAATTCAAAGGCGGACGCAGCTACACTATAAAGTTTGATAAAAAGAATGTAACTGAAGATGTAAAACAAAAGCTCAAGAAGTATTTGGAAGAATACCCTATCGTTAAAACAATAGGAACTAATAACCAACTCAATATTACCACTTCCTACCTTATAACGTCAAGTGCAATTGGAACAGACCAGAAAGTGGAGGAACGCCTGTATGAAGGACTGAAGAGTGAAAACCTCATTCCTGCGGATGTTTCCTACGACTTGTTTAACACTAAGTACGTTTTGGAATCAATAAAAGTGGAACCGAGCATATCAGACGATTTGAAAAACGGCGCCAAAATGGCTACCATCATTTCGCTCATCGCAATATTCCTTTACATTTTGATGCGCTTCCGCAAATGGCAGTATTCCGTAGGTACCGTTCTTTCGCTGCTGCATGATGTGTGTGTAACGCTTGCCGTGTTTTCTTTCTTCCGCGGGAAAGTGCCTTTTGCACTTGAAATAGACCAGCACTTTATTGCCGCTCTGTTAACTGTGATAGGGTTCTCAATGAATGATACCGTTATCGTATTCGACCGTATTCGTGAATATTTCCGCAAATCGCCCAATGAAGATAAAAAGAGCGTTATCAACCGTGCTATCAACGATACCCTGAGCCGTACTATCATGACGTCGCTCACCGTATTCATGACGTTGCTCATCCTGTTTATTTTCGGCGGTGAAGCAACGAGGGGCTTTGCTTTTGCAATGCTTATTGGGGTAGTTACGGGTACGTATTCTTCTATTTTCGTTGCTGCTCCGGTACTTGTTGATATGGACAGAAAAGGTTCATTGAAACAGGAAGTGGACAGGGAAGCAATGGTTGAGGAACTTAAGAAATTGGCATAGCCGGTTAAAAAAACTTGTTAAAAAACAACAAAAATCCTGCTTCTAAAACGGAGCGGGATTTTTTATTTTCACTGCAGCCTGAACAATATGCACACTCCAATAAAGCTACTGTACACTCCCGAGAAAAATTTATAAACAAATTACGCAAAGCGCGAGAACAACCTGAAAACCTGTGATATCTATAACACATTACCCTAAATGTGTAATGCTTATCATTTTAGGTGCGCGCACCTTTGCAGTGTAATAAAATCATTAACTATTAGTGGCATAAAATTTATTAATTCATTATCGGTAACATTAATTATTCACTTTAAAATTGGTCGTTATGAAAAAGATAAGTGTGTTTGTAGTAGTGTTATTCACGGTGTTTTTTACATCGTTGTCATGTAAGAAAAGTTCTAACAGTTCTTCGTCAGGGTATTCAACCATGTCCATGCGTCTTACAGACGACCCCTCAAGCTATGATGCAGTATATATTGATATTCAGCAAGTAGGAATAACTATGGCGGGCAGAGGTGAACTAATGCTTACACCCATAAGACCGGGAGTATATGACTTACTAAAATTCCGTAACGGGCTTGATACTTTGCTGCTGCGGATAACAATACCTCCCGGCTCTATAGAACAAATGAGGCTGATATTAGGCTCCAACAATTCGGTAGTGGTTGGAGGCGTCAGCTATCCGTTATCCACACCATCGGCACAGGAAAGCGGTATCAAGTTGAACCTAAATGAAACATTTGTAGCTAACGGCTCTTATGATGTATGGATAGACTTCGACGCAGGCAAATCTATTTTGCAGACAGGAAACGGAAGTTTTAAATTAAAGCCCGTTGTCAGAGCATTTAGTGCACTCACGAACGGAAAAATAGAAGGGTATGTATTGCCTTTAACATCATTAACCACTGTTTATGCCATAAACGGAGTTGATACCTTTTCAGCAATACCCTCTTCTTTCGATGGTTTTTTCGTTATAGAAGGGCTCCCTTCAGGCAATTATACAGTTGCTTTCGATGCAGCTACTACAACCGGGTTCAACGATTTGACTATGTCTAATGTAACTGTCACTTACGGCATGGAGACTAATTTGGGAACCGTTGTTCTCACACATCCATAAAACATAAAAACTGCATATTACAAAAAACTCAAAGCCACTTATTAAAGCGGCTTAGAGTTTTTATATATTAAGCTACATTTGCAGAAATGATAAAAAGAGGGTTCGAGCATTTCGGCAGAATACTTCTGATGTTGAAGGGAAGCATCAGTAAGCCTGAAAATCTTAAAGTTTACTGGAAAGAATTTATGGCGCAATGCGGTGACATAGGTCTGGGCTCATTGCCCATAGTGCTTATTATTTCTATTTTTCTCGGTATGGTATTTACCATACAGGCAGCCTACCAACTCGTTAGCCCTCTTATTCCCAAACAGGTAGTAGCCGGTATTGTTCGCGACTCTACAATATTGGAACTTTCCCCCACAGTCATTTGTATTGTTCTGGCAGGAGTAGTCGGCTCCAAAATAGCCTCCGAACTTGGAAACATGCGTGTAAGCGAACAGATAGATGCGCTTGAAATAATGGGGATTAATACTAAAACGTACCTTATCCTGCCCAAAATACTTGCTTCAATGTTCATGATACCTTGCCTGATTATCGTTTCAATAGCCATAAGTATATGGGGCGGCTACCTTGCCGGCATGTTTTCCCACATACTTACCCGCCAGCAGTTCGAACAGGGGCTCACAACCGGGTTTGTACCTTACAATCTGTTTTTTGCAATGGCAAAGGCCTTCACTTTTTCCCTGATAATCTCCATTATTCCCTCCTATTACGGCTATTATGTAGAGGGCGGCGCTTTAGAAATAGGCAAGGCTTCAACTACAGCAGTAATAGTTAGTTGTGTATTAATATTATGCGCAGATTACGGATTGTCTATTCTTTTATTGTAAAGGGTTTCTGAACCGCTGATTGAACCTGATTAGACTGACTCACTTGGTTATAAAATGATTCTCCTTTTTACCCGCGCACAATATATCTTTCCTTATACCCCTATCTTATTTTTTTATGAACAGAAAAGAGATTATTGCTTTTTTACTTTTCACGCATACCTTTGAGTGGTAAAACAAAAAAATAAAATTATGGCACACACACTTCCCGCGTTACCTTACGCATTTGATGCATTAGAACCGCATATTGACACACTAACCATGCAAATACACCACGACAAGCATCACCAGGCTTATGTGGATAACCTGAATAAAGCAATAGCCGGCACCGACGCTGAAAGCAAATCGCTTGAAGAACTTTTAGCCAACATTTCAAAATATCCTGCAGCAGTTCGTAATAATGGCGGCGGACATTACAATCACTCATTATTCTGGACAGTACTTGGTCCCAATGCAGGCGGACAACCCTCCGGCGATTTGGCTAAAGCTATTGATGCAGCATTTGGTTCTTTTGACGCATTGAAAGAAAAAATGAGTACCTCAGGAGCAACCCGTTTCGGGAGCGGCTGGACATGGCTGCTCGTTAATAACGGCAAACTTGATGTAACCTCTTCGCCCAACCAGGATAACCCGCTGATGGATGTTGCGGAAGTAAAAGGTTCGCCCATTTTCGGCATAGATGTTTGGGAACACGCTTACTACCTCAAATACCAAAACAAGCGCCCGGATTATCTGAAAGCGATATGGAATGTTGTTAATTGGGATGCAGTGGCAAAACGTTATAAGGCAGCAATCGGATAATGTAAAGTCAACATCAGCACTATTTCGCCAGCTTTTCCAAGTAATAGGCATCCCACAATTTATTCCTGAATTTATTTTGTGGGTCAAGCCGTTTTTTTAATTCAAAAAAAGATTTAGAACCGGGATATGCTTTTGCAAACTGTTCAGCCGTAGCATTTACCTGATAAGGGAGGTAATAAGTTCCGTCGTCTGAGATTGCAGCGTTAACTAATTCCTGTGTCCATATTTTTACTTTATCGCGGTCTTTTTGTGCAGTACCCTGCTTGTAATACAAAACAAAAGCAAAGACTTCCGACCGCGCCCATGCCAGCATTGAACCGGGGTCCTGCCGTGCATTTCTGATTGATATGTTTATTACGTTTACTTTATGCTTCTTCAGTATTTTCACCATTGACGGATAGAAATCGTCAAAATGCGCTGTAGGTATAAAATACTCTTGAAGCACATAGGTTTTTTTCTTTCTTGACTTCGGTTCAAGTTCCATCACATCATAGCTCGCTTCATAATTTCTCCACTCCACAGGTTTTTTATGGTAGGTGATGGGGTCTATAATATGCTGGCGAAGCCATTTGCCACCAGGATATTCTGAAATTATTTTAAAGACTATTTTATTCATTCGGTATTTCTTATTTGTCGGTTTTAATCTGTATTTCACAGTTACATCCTTGTCGGTTTTAGTATAAGTAACCTCCCTTACTTTTTTATACTTATTCGGATAGATATCTGCATTATGAAAAATCGATAATGAGTCGTTGCGGATATGCTGAACAAAGAATTCCCTGTATTTTGAAATTGGCATTACCTCGTCAGAGCGCGCTACCTTACAATTATATGCCAATGAAAGGGTGACCTCAGTAATAACTCCTAATCCTCCATAACCTCCTATCACTCCATAAAAAATATCCGGGTTATCGACGGGGCTTGCTGTTACCAGGCTTCCATCCGCTAAAACAACCTTGATTTGTTTTACGGAAAGGACAATTGGTCCCTGACCTGTATAACGCCCATGGCAGTTGACACTAAGCGAACCACCTACTGTAAAGTTGGCATAGGTCTGCATAATTTTTACAGACAAGTTAAATGTGTCAATAAATTCCTGAACCTTTCTCCATGTAATTCCTGCCTGAACGGTAATTTCCTTATCAGCCAATGAGAAATTAAGAATATGGTTGAAATTTCTCATGTCAATTTGCAGTGTATGTTCCGTCGCCGTTTGTCCGCCCATACTAAACCGTCCGCCTCCGATAGATACGGGACCATTATTATTTTTTACCGCCTCAACTATTTCTTCTGTCGTCGTGGGAGTGATGATTGAATTTACTTTTATAGGGTTTAGTTGGCTAAAATCATTTACAATTTTTGAAGTGTCTTGTCCGAATAACTGAATAGAAAAAAACAGAACGACAAAAACAACCAGCCACTTGCTTTTAGGATAAAAATGGTTAACCATGTTTGTTTTTTAAGAAGGACTGGTACAAATGTCTGTAATGTTATTGAGATATCAACCCTATCTATGAAAGCCAGATACTCGGATAGTCACCTTCCGCAACAAGTTGGGGTAACTCATTGTAGCTTATATTTGACATTATAAGTTCAATGAAAAGGAATTTTATCAAACGACTCACCCGCGTTTTATTAACGCTATTTATATTGCTTAATGTCGTTGCGGCAATCCATGCTTATAAGTTTACTCATTTCAGCAGCGCAGGAGCAAGAACAAGCATGCAACTTACAAGCGCACAAAAATTAAGTTTTTTATTTTCGGGAGTTAATAACCCCAGACCGGTTGACAATAAATTACCTGCTCGCGCTTACCAGACCATAAAAATAAATAGCAACGTAACGCTGGATTGCTGGTATATGCCTGCGGACAGTGCAGCAAAGGAAACGGTTATTATTTTTCACGGATACACTGCCAGTAAATCAGGTCTGCTGGAGCGCGCTTCGGTGTTGCTGCAAAACGGGTATAATTGTTTGCTGGTTGATTTTATGGGTTCAGGTGGTTCCGGAGGCAACGGCACTACTATAGGCTACAAAGAAGCGGAAGAAGTGAAAAGCGCTTATGATTATGTACAGACGCAGGATAAAGGAAACATATTCCTGTGTGGCACTTCTATGGGCGCGGTTGCAATAATGAAAGCAATAAAAGATTATAAGCTGCAGCCCAAAGGCATTATATTGGAATGTCCTTTCGGCACCATGTACGAAACTGTGTGCGCACGTTTCAGAATGGTACACATGCCAACTGTTCCCTCTGCGGGTATGCTCGTTTTTTGGGGTGGAGTGGAAAATGGTTTTTGGGGATTCTCACATAATCCTGTTGATTATGCCCGCTCTATAAACTGCCCTACCCTGTTGCAATACGGCGAAAAAGACGACCGCGTAACCCGCAAAGAAATTGATGAAATATATGCGAATATTCCTACGCCTAAAAAACTTGCCACCTACCCATTAGCGGGACACGATAATTTTTTGGCGATTTATAAAAACGAATGGAGTAAAAACATTGTGGATTTCCTGAACGGGATAAAATAATATTTGAAAAACACCTCACGTTGCGCAACTTTCAAGCTTCAGACAAAAAAATTTCAATGTTGTTAAGAAGCCACTCCCTTTTTAGACAGTTTTAATGTAAAGCTGAAAGTACTCCCCTTACCCAACTCGCTTTTTACAGTAATGTTACCGCCATTATTTTCTACAAATTCTTTACAGAACACCAAACCAAGCCCCGAGCCTTTTTCCTTAAGCGTACCTTCTGTTGAAATTCTTTTATCTAATTTGAAAAGATTTTTTAAAGAATTTTCTGCTATCCCCGTGCCATTATCTATAATGGAAACTTCAAGCATATCATCAAGCATTTTTGTTTCAGCTATCACCTGCCCTGTGCCATCATAACTACTGAATTTCAGCGCATTTCCAATCAAATTCCTGACGATGAATAATAACTGGTCATAATCTGCAAGCACCATAGTGCCAAGCGGAATTCTATTGATAAGTGCAACATTTTTTTTAATTGCAGTATCCTTGTAAAGTTCCAAAACCTGTTCACATGTTTCATGTATATCTAAAACTTTTTCGTTCCTTACAATTCTTGCCGACGACTGTAAGTAATTCTGGGATGACCATTCCAGCACATCATTTAAAATAGTTTCAGATTTTTCAAGACTCTCTTTTAATCCATCAATAACCATAGATTGCTCTTCTTTTGATAAATGCCCGTCTTCAAGCAAATCCAAAGAGGCTTTCAGGCTGTTTATGGGACTACGTAAGTCATGCCCCACTATTGATAACAATTTGTCTTTAAGTTCGTTTGAATTTTTGAGTACTTTTTCGCTCTCCAAAATCCTGCATTGATAATTGTTTACATCTTTTAACATGCACCAACAAAGTATGGAGATAACAAAGCAGGTACAAAAAAGATTAGTTATATAAAATAGATTGCTTAATCGCGGAAGCGGATATAAAGCAGGATAATTTTGTTGGTAGAGTTTCACGGTAATAAGCGTCAAAGTAATTATCGTGGCATTCAAAAAAAGCCATCCATCTTTTTTCCCGAATATCAGCAGGCAAACAAGGACAACATAAAAATAGTTTTCATGCCCCATTTGACTTCCAAAACCAATGGAAGCCTCAATAAACCATAAAAAAGTGGCTGCTATAATGAAATACCTCGCTAATTTGATTTGGTTGAAATAATTGAACAGGATAGAAAGTGAAAGAACTATCATCATGTAGAATAAATTCCAGACAAATGGGCGTGAATCAAAGCCTAACCCGGCAGTAACCGGCACCAGAGCTATTCCTATCATACAGGCGATATTCATACCCCTTAGCCTGGTTACCTCATGGAAATCCATATTTGCGGTAACGCCTGCGTTGGTTATTTTCTTAAAAATATTCCACATTAGGGCAAATATAATAATATATTTCTCTTATATCGACTCGAATTTGAAAAAAATGTATGAAAAATGTTGTGGAATATTATTGCAAAAGGATAGCTCAGAAGTGAAATCAGGTTTAAATTATCACTGTTAACTATTCGTGCCCTCTTTCCCTTCCTGATTAGCTTTATGCTGTTCCCTTGCATGTGCTATCTCAAATTCCAACTGTGGGTCAATATTTTGCTCTTCAACTTTCTTTGCTTTTTCCATTAGTTCCTCATGATGCTCACGCAGCCAGGCGAGTCGCTTTTTTCCATAAGATAATCGGGTGAATAAGACGAAGAGTACCGGAACTATAAATATGGAAATGGTGGTTGACGCAATCATGCCGCCAAGCACAGTGTATCCAATCGTATTCCGCGCTACGGCTCCGGCACCTGTTGCCAGAACAAGAGGAAGCACACCCAAAATAAATGCCATAGATGTCATAAAGATTGGACGCAAACGCAGGCGTGCTCCTTCAAGGGTTGATTTTATAAGTTCTTCTCCTCTGTCCACACGTACCTTGGCAAACTCTACGATTAGTATCGCGTTCTTGGCAGACAAACCGATAAGCGTAATGAGTCCTATTTGCGCATATACATTATTGTTGAGCCGTGGCACAAGGGTAAGCGCAAGTATGGCGCCAAAAGCGCTGATGGGCACAGCAAGCATCACCGAAAACGGCACTGACCAGCTTTCATAAAGCGCAGAGAGAAAAAGAAACACAAAAATGATGGAACACAGAAAAATATAAACGGTGGTTTTGCCTGCCCGTATCTCTTCATAGCTCAAGCCGGAGAACTCATAAGTATATCCCGGGGGCAACACTTCTTTAGCGGTTTCTTTCAGTGCTTCAATAGCCTGCCCGCTGCTATAACCCTGCGGTATGGAGCCATCCACTTCGGCAGAGCGGAAGATATTAAAGTGAGTGATGAGCGGCGCGGTTTCGATTGGTTGATAGCTGATGAATGTGCTGAGCGGCACCATACTGCCTGCCGAATTGCGCACATAATACTTGTCCATGTTTGATATCAATGCGCGAAATACCGTATCTGCCTGCACCACCACATGGTAAGTACGGTTGTAGAGTGTAAAATTATTGACAAACAAACTGCCCATGTATGCCTGCATGGTGGTGAAAACTTCTGAAATATTCACGCCCATTTTTTCACACTTTTCGCGGTCAACCGTAAGGTTAAAGCTGGGCGTATGCGCCGAATATAAACTGAAGGCAGTAGCCGTTGCCGGTTTTTTATGTAAGGCGGCAACAAATTTTTTCACCACTTTCTCAAATTGGTGTATATCATCGGTTGTGTTACCCTGCTCTATCTGCATAGCAAAGCCCGCAGCCTGTCCTATGCCGCGGATGGGCGGAGGAGGAATAACCTGCACAATGGCATTTTTTATACCGGCGGCAGCAATGCGTTTTTTCACCACATCAATAATGCCGGGCACCTGCTCTTCAGGTTTCTGGCGTTCATCCCACGGCTTCAACATGCAAAACATAGTGCCGTTATTGGAATTGTTTCCGCCGTTCAGTATGTTCAATCCCGACAACGCGGCAAAGTGGTCTATGCCGGGAGTGGAGCCCACTATCTGCATCAACTTCGTTATCACTTCTACAGATTGTGTGGTGGAGGAACCCTCCGGCAACTGGTACGTAACAAACAAACGCCCTTCATCTTCGGAAGGAATAAAACCCGACGGCTTGAAATGAAACAACAGGTATGCCCCGGCACAAATACACACCAATAAAATGACAACATACCTTGATGCTTTAATACTTCTGTTTACACCATTAGCGTAGCTCGCTGTCACCCGCTGGAACCATGAATTATATTTAAAGAAGAGTTTGTTAATGCCCTTTGCGTCTTTATTAATCTTTGTAGGCTTCAACAGCAAAGTGCAAAGCGCGGGCGTCAGCGATAATGCGATGAATGCCGACAGCATTACTGATATAGCAATGGTGATGGCAAACTGTTGATAGAGGCGCCCTACTATGCCGGGAATAAAACCTACAGGCACAAATACGGCGGCAAGTATCAGCGCAATTGCGACCACCGGCGCCGATATATCCTTCATAGCTTGATAGGTAGCCTCTTTCGCCGACATGTTTTGCTCATCTATATAATGCTGCACTGCTTCCACAACAATAATGGCATCGTCCACCACAATACCAATCGCCAGTACAAAGCCGAACATAGTGAGTGTATTAATAGTAAATCCCAATGGGATGAAAAAGCAAAACGTGCTTAATATAGATACAGGAATTGCGAGGATAGGAATAATGGTGGAACGCCAGTTCTGCAGAAACAGGAATACCACCAATGCCACCAACGCAAGCGCTTTCAACAATGTACCGATTACTTCCTGTATGGAAACTTTTATGATGGTAACGTTTTCAAAAGGAACTTTATAATCAATATCGTTGGGGAAAGATTTTTTCAGTTTAGCCAACTCCGCATATACATTGTTGGCTGTCTCCAGGGCATTGCTTCCGGGGGTTTGGAAAATAAGCAAATAAGAAGCCCGCTTGCCATCCACAAATGAGTTGCTGGAAAAAGTAAATTTACCCAACTCTACTCTTGCTATATCCTTCAGGTAAACCATTTCCCCCTTTGCAGGATTTGTTTTTACAACTATCTGTTCAAACTCGGATGCCTTTGTCAACGGACCGTTTACAAGGATGCCTGTTTCAAAAGCCTGCGACGGCGGCTGCGGCGGCTCACCCACAGAGCCCGCAGCAACATATACATTTTGTGCGTTCAATGCTGCAATAACATCAGTAGGCGTTAAGTGGTACGACGCCATTTTATCAGGGTTCATCCACACGCGCATACTGAAATTATCGGTGCGTGCAGTAATGTCGCCAACGCCCGGCACACGAAGCAGGGCGTCTTCTATAAATATGTTGGCATAATTATCTACGAATGTAATATTGTGTGTTCCCTTTGGTGAATAAATGGCGACGAGCATCAGCATGCTCGGATTTCGCGCGCGCACCGTCATCCCCAGTTTGCTCACCACCGCAGGCAATAAAGGTCCCGCAATACCCACACGGTTCTGCACATTGAGCGCAGCAATATGAATATTGGTACCGATGTTGAAAGTAACACTGATATTCACCGTCCCATTGTTGTTGCTGGTGCTTTGCATGTACTCCATGCCGGGAGTACCATTTACCTGCTCTTCAATAGGAATGGCTACTGTCTGTTCCACCGTCTGCGCGTCCGCACCCGTATACTGTCCCGAAACAGAAACCCCCGGCGGTGATATATTAGGGTATTGGTCAATAGCAAGATTGAGCAGGCATATCGTGCCCGAAATCATTAATACAATTGATATAACGATTGCAGTTACCGGTCTTTTTATGAATGTATTTGCAATCAATTTTTTTAATGGTTAATGCGTGACTTCTCGATTTCAAATTCCAATTCAGGGTCAATATTTTCCGCTTCTACTTTTCTTGCTTTTTCCATCAGTTCCTCATGGTGCGCCTGCAGGTCGGCAAGTTTTTCCTTGCCGTAAGACATACGGGTAATCAGCACAAAAAGCACCGGAACAATAAATATGGCAAGAGTTGTAGCTGCAAGCATCCCACCAAACACTGTAAATCCTATTGTTCTGCGGGCTACCGCTCCCGCACCTGTTGCAAACACAAGCGGCAACACGCCGAGAATGAACGCCAGCGAAGTCATCACAATTGGGCGCAAACGCAAACTAACAGCTTCCAATGTAGACTTAATCAGTTCCTCTCCCCTGTCCACACGCACCTTGGCAAACTCCACAATTAGAATGGCGTTCTTGGCTGCGAGCCCTATCAGGGTAATCAACCCTATCTGCGCATATACATTATTAGTAAGGCTGGGAACAAATACAAGCGTAAGTATAGCCCCAAAAGCCCCTATAGGAACAGCGAGCATAACAGAAAAAGGCACCGACCAGCTTTCGTATAATGCAGCAAGAAAAAGAAATACGAATGTGATGGAAAACAGGAAGAGATAAATAGTAGTTGAACCTGCCTTTATTTCTTCATAGCTTAAACCGGAGTACTCATAGGCGTACCCTTGCGGTAAAACTTTTTGGGCTGCCTCTTTTAAAGCCTCTATTGCCTCGCCGCTGCTATAACCCGCTTTTGAGGACCCATCCACTTCAGCACTTCTGAAAATATTAAAATGCGATATCAGCGGCGCGGCTTCCGTAGGCTTGTAGCTGATGATGGTGCTAAGAGGCAGCATCTCGCCTGCCTGGTTGCGCACATAATATTTGTTCATGGCTGTTATCAGCGTGCGGAAAGCGGTGTCCGCCTGCACCACTACGTGGAATGTACGGTTGTAAGCGGTGAAATCATTAATGTACAAACTACCCATGTACGCCTGTATTGTAGTAAATACATCGCCAATATTCACCCCGAGTTTTTCACATTTTTCCCGGTCAAGCGTCAGGCTGTAGTTGGGGGTATTGGCGGTATAAAAACTAAAGGCGTTGGATATCGCCGGGTTTTTATTTGCCTCATCAACAAACTTTTTTACCACTGCCTGGAACGCATGTACGTCATCGTTGGTATTACGTTGCTCTATCTGGAAACTGAAACCGACAGTTGCCCCTATACCCGGAATAGGCGATGGCTGTATCACTTCCACCTCAGCATTTTTTATACCTGCCTCAGCAATACGCTTCTGCATTACACCGATAATACCGGGTACCTGCTCTTTCGCTGTACTACGCTCATCCCATGGTTTAAGCTGGCAATAAATTGTCCCGCAATTAGAATTGGTTGCATTAGTCACAACATTCAATCCCGACAATGCCGCATAGTGCGCCACACCGGGAGTTGACGCCACTATTTTCATCAACTGCGACATTACATCAATAGATTGCGCTGTGGCAGACGCGGGAGGCAATTGGAAAGTAACATATAGATTCCCATCATCTTCCGATGGAAGAAATCCCGACGGTTTATGCTGGAATAAAAAGTAAGTGCCCACACAAATGCATACCAACAAGATGACGATATACCTTGACGCCTTAATACTTCTTTTTACACCCTCAGTATATTTATCCGTAACCCGCTGGAACCACGCATTGAATTTTAAAAACCATCTGTCCAAACCCTTAGCTTCTTTTTCGCCGACTGTAGGCTTTAATAATAAGGTGCAAAGTGCGGGCGTTAATGATAAGGCTATGAATGCCGAAATAATTACCGATATGGCAATGGTGATAGCAAACTGCTGGTACAACCGCCCTACGATACCGGGAATAAAACCCACGGGCACAAATACCGCAGCAAGTATAAGCGCTATTGCAACCACAGGTGCTGATATATCCTTCATTGCCTGGTAAGTAGCCTCCTTAGGCGACATCTTTTGATTGTCTATATAATGCTGCACCGCCTCCACCACAATAATCGCGTCGTCTACCACAATACCTATCGCCAGTACAAACCCAAACATGGTCAGCGTATTGATGGTAAACCCTAAGGGTATAAAAAAACAAAACGTTCCGAAAATAGATACCGGTATAGCAAGAACGGGAATAAGCGTAGAACGCAGGTTCTGAAGAAACAGAAAAACCACTATCGCTACCAGCGCGAGTGTTTTCAATAATGTACCCACCACATCCTGCATAGAAACTTTTACAACCGTCACCGATTCAAAAGGCACTTTGTATTCAACATCAGCAGGGAATGATTCTTTCAACTTTGCCAGTTCAGCATACACGCCGTTTGCTGTTTCCAACGCATTGCTTCCCGGCGACTGGTAAATGAGCAAATAAGATGCGCGGTTGCCATCAACAAAAGAATTACTGGAAAAAGTAAATTTGCCCAGTTCCACTCTCGCCACATCTTTCAGGTAAACCAATTCTCCCGTAGCGGGATTTGTTTTCAGAATAATATTTTCAAAGTCGGAAACTTTGCTGAGGCGTCCATTTACAAGAATACCCAACTCAAATGTCTGTGTTTTTTGCTGCGGAGGCACCCCTGCCGAGCCCGCTGCAACCTGTACATTCTGCGCATTCAGGGCGGCAATAACATCGCTAGGCGTTAAGCTATACGATGCCATTTTATCAGGATTCATCCAGATACGCATACTGAAGTCGTCTGTGAACCTGTTGATGCTGCCTACGCCGGGCACGCGTAGCAAGGCATCCTGTACAAATATATTGGTGTAGTTATCAAGGAAAGTAATATTGTGCGTGCCCTTTGGCGCATAGACAGCCACCATCATCAGCATGCTGGGATTCAACGCACGCACCGTCAACCCCAGACGGCTTGCCACAGCGGGCAACAGAGGCGTTGCTATACTTACCCTGTTCTGAACATCAAGCGTTGCAACATCAATGTCTGTTCCTATTTTAAAGGTCACATTCATCGACATTAGCCCATTGTTAGTGCTATTGCTTTGCATATATTCCATGCCGGGTGTGCCGTTCACCTGTTCTTCAATAGGCGTGGCAACCGTCTGCTCCACCGTTTGTGCGTCGGCGCCGGTAAATTGCCCGTTCACCTGCACTATCGGTGGTGTAATATTCGGGTACTGGTCAATCGGCAGGTTAACAATACAAATGACACCTGTGAGCACTAATACAATAGATATTACAATCGCAGTAACCGGTCTTTTTATAAATGTATTAGCAATCATTTTTTATTAGTTAATGATTAATTTTTACTTTTTACTTCCGGTAGATATCCGTGAGCCATCATGTAGCGATTGCACTCCATCAACAACTACTCTGTCGCCTTCATTAATTCCGCTTTTTATAATCACATTGGCGCCTACAGTTTGCCCCGTTATCACTTTCTTTTGAAAAGCAAAAAGTCCCGGTCCTTTCTTTGTTTCACCGGAGCCTTTGTTTGTCTCATCGGAGCCTTTCTTTTGGGTTGAATCTGCACTCTCCAACACGGTATCCTTGGCTACAAATACAAAATACTCACCCATTTGTTCTACAAGAGCTTTGCTCGGTATCAGTATTTGCGGCGTTTGTTCCTGATTATGCACACGCACAATACAACTCATGCCTGCCTTCAAAACATAGTCGGGGTTGGGAAATACAAGCCGTATTCTTATAGTCCCAGTCTGCGGGTCAACGGCACGGTCTATTACAGAAATTTTTCCTGGATAAGGATAAAGCGAATTATCAGGCAATAAAATAGTAAAGAGAGAATCCGGCTCTTCCTGGCTTTTCACTTTTGACTTTTGACTATTAATTTTCTCTATCTTCTCAAAAGCGGCAAGTTGCTTTTCATTGATTAAAAAATCCACAGCCATTGGGTCGTCGGTAGAAATGGTATTGAGTACCGTTTGCCCCACGTTTGCCATATCTCCGAGTTTCACAAGGCTAAAACCTATTGTTCCATCAAACGGAGCATAAATAGTAGAGTAAGTAAGATTGGTTTTTGCCGTCTTTAACGCTTCCTTGGCAGATTGCTCAGCATTTTCTGCGTTTTTCAGCGCAATGATAGCATGGTCATAAACCTGCTTTGCAACCGCATTCTGGCTGTTCAGGTAAGTATAGCGGTCAGCATCCTGCTTCGCCTGTTCTGTGTTTCCCTGTGCAACCTTAAGGTTGGCTGCTGCCGCATCATAATTTGCCAGGTACAAGCGCTTGTCGATTTCATACAACTCCTGTCCTTTTTTTATGTGAGTGCCTTCTTTAAAAAGTACTGCGGTAATATATCCCTGCACCTGGGCTATCAGGTTTACCTGGCTCAGCGCCTGAGTCGTGGACGGATACTTATCATAATACAAAACGCGTTGCGTCGTCACTGTTTGTAAGTTCACAGGTGTTGGAGGAATTGGAGGCAGCGGTTTTTGCTCGCACGAAAAAAGCGCCAGGCAACTTATCAACACCATACTCAATGCTATTTTATTCATAAAGACGATTTATTTTATGTCTCAATAATTATTTAGTAAGGGATGTCTCCCATTGCTTTTTCAAAGTCTATTTTGCTCGATAATGTTTGGAATAAAGCATTTACATAGCCCGTTTCCGATGTTATTAAATTCGCCTGTGCGGTAATCACATTCAAATAAGGTACTACCCCCTGTTTATATTGAAGTCCCACTACATAGTAAACTCTCTTCGCCATGTTTACATTATCCTGCATTATATGAAAGCTATACAGGTTGCTTTTATAATTAGCTAATGCCGTTGTGTACTGAGTATATATTTCCGATTTCAAATTTACTTCACTCCAATCCAGTTGCTGTTCCTGCAGCTTGGCTTTGTGTATGTTTTCCAGTCGTGCAAACCCTGTGAATATGGGTATGCTAAGCGACAATCCTATTGAAGAATAGGGAAAACCATTTGAAAACAGGTTTGAAAAATTATTGTTTTCAAATTCATAAGTGTAATTGTAAAAACCATAAATGTTTGGCAGGAAAGAGAAACGGTAATAATTGATAAGCTGTTGCTGCAATTTTTTTGCCGTATAAAGCTGTTGCAATTCTATACGCTTTTCGTATTGTAATTCTTCTGCGGTATCTATATTTATATCCCTTATCATTTCTGCAGTATCATAGCTTACATTAAATTGCCTTTCGGGCGGGTAGCCCATTGTTTGCTTCAGAACGGCATATTGCGGCGCAACGTTTTCAATTGCCTGTTTCAATTGCGTCATTGTATTATTAAGAGTGATGGTAGCCTCCTCATAGTCCGTTTCATCTACAATACCACCCACATATTGGTGGTATGCGTCAGTAACACTTCGTCTGAGTTCTGCCGTATCTGCTTTTAAAACTTCAATTTGTTCCAGCGTCAGCAATAAGCTTAAAAAAGATTTACTTACCGATGACACAACACTGATTTTAGCGCTGTCGGTAGCCTGTTTCGCCTCCTTTACATACAAGGGCGCGCTTTTGGCGGCATAGATAAGCCCGGGATTAAAAATAGTCTGCGTGGCATTTACTTGTGGAGTAGCCGTATTGTATATGCCGGTATGCACCTGTATTGGTGGTCCGCCGGGGTTTGCGACATTAGGTTCAAAAACTGTAGGCAATTCAAAATAATGAGTCAAACTTCCCGAAGCGTTCACCTGAGGCAGCCATCCGGATAATGCAATGGCATTTGTAGTTTTGGCAATGGAAACATTGAGCAATGATTGATTCAGCGCAGGCTGGTGCTTAAAAGCATAATCAATGCAATCCTCAAGCGTTAAATATTGATTTGAGTTGGTTATAGCCGCATCCTGCCCATATACATTGACGTTACCACACAGGAAAAGAGCAATAAACAAATATTTGCAAATCATTCCGGCATTGCTAAACAGATTGCCTCTATTAAAACCCATAAACTTTTGACATTTTTA
>Ga0207047_1120_pt1 | contig 18499 bp, 15 predicted proteins | sample Alteio_BWMinCont_67_FD_153302 | JGI IMG/M metagenome (GOLD analysis project Ga0207047, IMG submission 153302) | Enriched cells from forest soil in Barre Woods Harvard Forest LTER site, Petersham, Massachusetts, United States -... | ecosystem: Environmental > Terrestrial > Soil > Temperate forest >...
AAGAAAAAGTATAAAAAGTGATATGCCGGCATAACGCCTTCGTTTTTTCCTTGCTGGTATATCCGGTAGCGATAGCAACAACTACAAAAAACTAACCGTACTTTAGCCTCATGAATATCAAACTATTCATCGGGGCATTGCTGTTAACTGCATTTCTTTCAAATTGCTCGCGCAAGGGCAATGGTAATCACATAGTAATTGCCTTTTATAACTGTGAGAATTTCTTTGATACTGTGCATAATGCGGGTAAGGATGATGAGGAGTTTACTCCCGGGGGAAAGTATCATTACACCGAAAAAATATTTCATCAAAAGCTACACAATATCGCTACTGTAATACAGCAGATAGGTGGGGATAGCCTTCCTGATGGCGCTGCAATTGTAGGGCTGGCTGAGGTAGAAAATAACACGGTGCTTGATGCGCTTGTGGGGCAGCCGGAAATTGCACGGCGCAATTATAAATATGCATGGTTTGATGGTCCTGACCCGCGGGGTATCAATGTGGCTTTGCTGTATAATCCCGCATACTTTGTGCTGCTGAAAGCCGAGCCGCTGCATGTGGATTTATCGGGTACGGAAGGCAAAATCCTTACGCGCGATGTGCTGCATGTTTATGGAGTATTGGGCGGGGATACTACTCATGTATTCGTAAATCATTGGCCGTCGCGCATAGGGGGTGCGGAAGAAAGCGAGGTGAAACGTGAAAGAGCTGCGAGGGTTGTAAAAAGCTTTACTGATTCGCTGTTCAAAATTGGCAGCAATATGAGGGTGATTGTGATGGGTGACTTTAATGATAACCCGACCGACTCAAGTATAGCCGTTGTATTAGGCGCGAAGGGAGAAAAAAATGATGCAGGCGCAACCGCTCTATACGACCCGTGGATGAACCTATACAAAAGCGGGGCAGGCACAGAGGAATATAAACATGAATGGAACCTTTTTGACCAGATTATAGTATCGGGGACGTTTTTGCAAGCTAAGCCGCAGCGCTGGCATTATGATAGGTCGGAAATTTTTAAGCCGGGGTTTTTAACCGACCACCATAAGGGTCGTGAGGGTGAACCCTATCGGTCTTTTGCAGGGACTTATTGGCTTAATGGGTATAGCGACCATTTTCCGGTTGTGTTATATTTAGCAAAGTAAAAGAGGCGTATTCCAGATTCCCGCATTTTGTGATATTACCCCAACCCTGAAGGGTGACTGCGCGAGTATTTACCCCCAATTCTTAAGGGCAATCACGGGGCTGCACCCTGTGTTATGATGTTACACCTTTTCAGGGCTCATGTAGATTTTCTTAATTATGCTTTATATTAAAAGGGCAGACTTAGTATATTTGTAATAGTGCAAGGGCATGATTGTTATAATGATGAAAGATGCAAATTGAAACGACACCCCTTTTTTGTAACGAATTTTTAAAATGAAAAGTATGTCTAAAAACGTAAAGCAGCCTGCAAAGCGCGCCGAAAAAAGCCCCGCGAAACCTACCTCGAAAAAAAACGTGAAACCTAACAAAAAACAGCCTGTAAAACCTGCTGAAAAACGAACTGCGAAACCTAGCGTCAAAAAAACCGTGAAGCCTACTGAAAAACGAACAGCGAAACCTGCTCCAAAAAAAACCGTGAAACCTACCAAAAAACAACCTGTGAAACCTGCTGAAAAACGAACAGCGAAACCTATCCCAAAAAAAATCGTGGAGCCTACTAAAAAACAGTCTGTGAAACCTGCTGAAAGACTCCTCACTAAACCTACTCCCAAAAAAATCGCGAAACCTGCCGAAAAACGTCCGCCGAAACCTGTTGAAGAATACTACGAGAGCCCTACCGAAAAACGCCCTGACATTCCGATACTGCTTATAACACACAGCGGAAACAGGCTGAACGAAATAACAGGTTTTATAAAAAATTTAGTTCGCGACAGTGTCAGAGTTGACGTGATTATTAAGAATAACGCTGAAAAGATAAATGCTAAAAATGCGGGAGGAATAAATATTATTACTGATAACCGCGCGGATGATTTGTACGGGCATATAAAAACCCTGCAACACGAAAATAATTACGCGCTTATTTGTATCGATGGCGCAAAACAGTTCCCGGAGTACAAACCGATTAAGATACACGAACTGTGGGATGAAATTGACGCAATTATATTAGTATTACCTGAAAATGAAAATACCCTAACCGCTAAAAACCTAATCATACCGACGGATTACCGCTTATTGCCTGAAAAAAATATAAGGCAAATTAAATGGCTGCTCGCCCAAACAGATATTAATGTGGATTTTCTCCATGTCGGGTTTCCGGAAGAACGGATGGAATCTCTGTATGATGCTGATGATAGTGATAAAAACAGGCTGTTTACCAAGGATGTAAAAAACAAACTTGACAATAGCCGCATTGCTTTTCACTTTATAGATAATGATGATATTTCCGAAGGCATAAAGGAATTCATAAAAAATAAAACAACATATCTGCTGGCAATAACGTATTATAAAAAGAAAGGGTTAGAAAAGTTGTTTTCAAAAAACATTTCGCTGGATGCGGGGAGTACTATAAATATACCTTTTGTTATTTTCAATCATGACTGACAAATGTATTTATTTTAACATATATTGTTTAATTTGATAGTAAATGAGCCTGTTTTATGTAAAATACTATCAAACAAGCCCTAAACCGAAGGATTATCAAAAAAAATGAGGGCTTAGATTTGTTTGGTATTCAAAATATCACTTATTTTGGCAAAAAATTTCACAACATGAAAAAAGTATTAAGTACAATCGTTGCCATAGCCTTCATCGGCTCTGTAAGTTTCGCACAAGATGCAGCAAAACCTGCAGCTAAAACTGCACCAAAAGCAAAAACGGCTAAAGCAGCGCCAGCTAAAGCGGCTCCTGCAAAAGCAAATACTGCTAAAACTGCACCTGCTAAGGCAGCACCTGCAAAAGCAGCTCCTGCTAAAATGGGTCCTAAAGCTAAGACAGCTCCAAAGGCTAAAGCAGCTCCTGCTCCTGCTCCTGCTAAATAAGCCGGCGACAGAGTAAGGCTAAAAGCTTCTGATTTAGTTTAAATAAAGTTTTTAGTGCACTCACTAAAGGCTGTTCCATTAAAATGGAACAGCCTTTGGTATTTTTACCCCGTCCCTAAAGGGTGACTGGTGCTCTGTATGTGGATTGGTGAAACTGTGGTGATGTTTGACCCGTATTGTAATTAACCCGACCCATAAGGATGCATTCGCAAAAGGGTAATGTAATTTATTGTTTCAAGGGCAACCACGAGGGATTGCCCCTACCGCCGATGGGCTAAAAAAATGTATTATCTAAATGCCTAATACCGATTAAACATATAAAAATAGCCTATGAATTTTTTTTTTGGCTAAAGCCGTCACTATTTATTTTACCTCCCCCGACTTAAAAGTCGGGGCAATTAATTCCGTAGTGTACTGATAGCTATCGGTACTGATGCTTAAATGGAATTCCTCTAAAATTTAATTTTTATTCTTTATCGTTTCTTAACTTAGCGAATATGATTTCTCCCGCTTCCATAAAAGATGTAATGAGCCGTGCCGATATTGTGGATGTGGTAGGGCAGTTTGTGCGGCTTAAAAAACGGGGGGCAAGTTATATAGCCAATTGCCCGTTCCACAATGAAAAAACGCCATCTTTTCATGTATCTCCCGCAAAAGGGATTTATAAGTGCTTCGGCTGCGGCAAAGCGGGCGACGTGGTTTCTTTTATACAAGACCATGAAAAATTAACTTACCCGGATACGATACGCTGGCTTGCCGATTTTTATAAAATAACGCTTGACGAAACAGAACGCACACCCGAACAGCAGCAGCAGCAGCTTGTGGAGGAGGGTTTGCGGATATTGAATGAATATGCAACCCTCCATTTTCATGATGCTTTGCTGAATACGGAAGAAGGGCAAACGATTGGTATGTCATATTTTAAGCAGCGGGGGTTCAGGAAAGAAATCATTGAACGGTTCAGGCTGGGATATGACGGTGAGCATGGTGATGATTTTTACAAAGCCGCCACACAAAAAGGATATGCAAAGGAAATATTAGAGCGGTCGGGGCTGATAAAAAATTATAACGGTATTTATCGTGATGTATACAGGGGGCGGGTGATATTTCCGATTCAAAGCATAACGGGGCGCATATTGGGCTTTGGCGCGCGGATATTGAAAAATAATGACAAAGCGCCCAAGTATATCAACACTCCTGAAAATGAGTTGTACATCAAAAGCCGCGTGCTGTATGGCTTGTATCAAAGCAGGCAGGCAATTGGCAAGCTCGATGAATGTATATTGGTGGAGGGATATACCGACGTAATCTCATTACATCAGGGTGGTGTGGAAAATGTGGTGGCAAGCAGTGGTACCTCTCTTACTGAAGACCAATTACGGCTAATTGGGCAACTGACCAAAAACCTTACGATACTCTACGATGGTGATGCTGCGGGCGTAAAGGCTGCATTGCGGGGGCTGGATATGGCGCTGTCGCAAAGCTTTAATGTGCAGTTGGTGTTGCTGCCGGAAAGTGAGGACCCGGATAGTTTTATACAAAAAAGCGGTGCGTCGGTATTTCATGAATATGTAAAAAAGCATAAGCAGGATATTATCAGCTTCAAGCTTGAGGTGGGTATGCAGGAAGCGGGTGATGACCCTGTAAAAAAATCGAAGCTCATCAACGAAATAGCGGAAAGCATTTCGCATATTGATAAAACAAAGGATTTTGTTTTGCAGGGGCATTATATACACAAAGTTTCGCGCCTGCTTAATGTGGATGAACAGGGGCTTGTGAACCTCGTGAATAAATATATCCGCGACGGGATAGAAAAAGAACATAAGCAACTAAGAAAAGAGGAAGTACTGCCCGCGCCCGAAACACAGTCTGCCAACCAGCAAGAGCCTGAAGCCGGAAGAAAATTTACGGATGAAGGACAGGAATGGCAACTGCTGCGTGTGCTGATAGAATTCGGACACCGACCGTATAAGGATGGTGAAACGGTGTCGATGTATATCGAAAACAAAATCTCTTCCGACATCTTTGACCAACCCATAGTGCGCAAACTCTATGATGAATATTTTGAGCATTGCAAGCACTTCGGCATGACACCGGAACTACATTTTTTTATTAACTATCCCGATGTTTCTATCCGCCAGCGAATGGCAACCTTGCTGCATACGCGCGAAGAAATAAGCCCGGGATGGAAAGAAAAATATGGTGTTGAAACGCAGGTAAATTACATCAGTGATGTGGAAAGCACTCTCGCCTACTTTGAGTTAAAGAAAATCATTTTAATACAGGATAACCTCGCGCGCAGATTAGGACAGGAAAAGGACCCCATAAAGCAGAAAGCCCTTATAGAAGCGATTATAGAAGAAAGCGCAAAAATAAAGAATGATGAATCGGGTATCATTAAACAACATGGCACCGTAGTATTATCGTCATTAAAAAATCAATAGAAATTTGTCACGGATTATAGCATTAGACTACGGGAAAAAGCGCACAGGGATTGCAGTGAGCGACCCTTTGCAAATCATCGCCACTGCCCTTGATACTGTGGACAGCAAGGAGTTGATTGGTTATTTGAAAAAGTATATGGCACGAGAGCCGGTGGAAAAAATCATTGTCGGCTATCCTCTTAATTTCGATAATACTCCTACCGATGCTACGCCATTGGTTGACAAGTTCATCATAAAATTCGGCAACGTTTTTCCGCAAATGCCGGTGGAGAAAATGGATGAAAGGATGACTTCTAAAATTGCCATGCGCGAAATTGCGGGGATGGGGTTGAAGAAGAAAGACCGTGAGAGCAAGGAGTTAGTGGATGCGGTGAGTGCTGTGATGATGTTGCAGGAGTATATGAGTTCACCCCGAAACTAAAGAGTGACTGCGCGAGTTGGTTAGAAAGTTAATTCGCAAGCGCGACGCTTGCACATGGGAGGACGCAGTGGACACTGCGACCAGTTTTTACTTTTTATTTTTATTGCAACCTTAGCCCAGATGGGAAAATAACAACGAGTTAATGCACTAAGTGAAACGGTTCATTTTTCAAATCAAAATAAAGCCTTTTTTCTGGAAATTTGTCGTGAAAAGCATGATAAATCTCCAACATATCTTCATTTATAATTTTACCTAAAAATAACATGTCAAATTTATTTTCGTACTCGTAAATTTCACTTTTAATAATGTTATAAAAATTTATAGTGAAAAAATTATCTTTTGCCCATTTAGATATACGGTGATACCTTACGAAAAAAAATCTTTTTTTCGCCAAATCAACAATTAAATTATCAAGTAAACCTTTATCAGTTATTAAGAAATCACCTTCATATAAATTACTTATCCATGGCCCCCCCATGTTTAATATCTGGTGAGCCCCTTCAAAATGTATATTTTTACCATTAATAACAAGTGCCATATTCAGGAATTTCTACTAACTCAACTATTTACATATTTCGTGAGATTGTTTTAACCTGCCGCTTATGCATCATCATACACATCCCTACTCCACCTTCATAACCATCATCTCCTTTATATCTGCCATAATACGCTTGGCGATGTTTTGGGCGGTGGTTTCCATGGCGCTTTCGGAATAGATGCGGATAATGGGTTCTGTGTTGGAGGTGCGGAGGTGTACCCAGTCGTTGTCGAAATCGATGCGGAGTCCGTCGTCGGTGTTTACGGGATGCTTTTTGTATTTCTTTTTTATCTGCTCAAAAATGTGTTTCACATTTACATCTTCTGCAAGCTCTATTTTGTTTTTCGATATGAAGTAGTTGGGATAGGTGCTGCGTAAATTTTTTGCTGACTTTCCGCTTTTGGCGAGGTGGGTTAAAAACAACGCAATACCAATAAGGGCATCCCTGCCATAATGGAGTTCAGGTACTATGACGCCGCCATTGCCTTCGCCGCCTATTACAGCCTTTACCTCTTTCATTTTCTTTACTACATTCACTTCGCCCACAGCGCTTGGGAAATATTCGCCGCCATGTTTTTCTGTAACGTCGCGGAGTGCGCGGGTGGAAGATAGATTGGATACGGTATTGCCTTTTTTGTGGGAAAGTACATAGTCGGCAATGGCTACCAATGTATATTCTTCGCCGAAAAAACTGCCGTCTTCGCAGATAAAGCAAAGCCTGTCCACATCGGGGTCAACGGCAATTCCTAAGGAGGCATTTTTCTTTTTTACGGCTGCACATAGCTCCGAAAGATTTTCGGGCAGCGGCTCGGGATTGTGGGCAAATTGTCCGTTCACTTCTTCATTGATTACCGTTACCTGCTGCACACCGAGCGCTTTAAGCAATGCGGGTACGGCAATAGCGCCGGTTGAATTAATAGGGTCAACAATTATATTGAAGTTCTTCTTTTTGATTGCGCCAATGTCCACGAGCGGGTGATTCACTATTTCATCAATATGCTGCTGGAGGTAGGTATCTTTGTAAGTGACGCTTCCTATTTTTTTTATGTCGACAAAATTTCCTTCATTTATTTCGGCAAATTCAAGTATCCATTGCCCGTCGGATGAGCTTAAAAATTCGCCGTCTTTGTTCAGTAACTTCAGTGCGTTCCACTCTCTGGGGTTATGACTTGCCGTAATGATAATGCCCCCTGCGGCTTTTTCTATTTTCACTGCCATTTCTACAGTGGGAGTAGTACTCAGACCGAGGTCAATGACATTGAATCCACAGCTTTGCAAAGTTGCGGCAATGAGGTTGCGCACCATTTCGCCGGAAATGCGCCCATCACGACCAATAACAATTTTCTTATTGGCGCCTTGCCGCTCCACCCAGGCTGCGTATGCTGCTGTATATTTAACGACGTCGATAGGCGTCAATCCTTTGCCGACTGCGCCTCCTATTGTGCCTCGAATACCTGAAATAGATTTAATAAGTGCCATAAAGTTGTTTTATTAGCCTCACCCCGTCCCTCTCCAAAGGAGAGGGTGATGTTATCACACTATGCCTTGGACTAATTTAGTTTGCTAAAAGGGGTAAGCCTTTTGGCAAAACAAAGGCATTTTCCTTAATTTTTTTATAAAAAGCATGGAGAAAAACGGCTTTAAGCACTTAATAACAAAAATTTAGCGCCAAAGAGTAAGCTAAAAGATTAATTACATAAAAAAATAAATGTTATTTTTGCACAAAATTTACCATCGTATATGAATTTATTTTGCACATTTCGCCGCATACTTTGCGGTATAGCACTTTTCACAGCCATAGCGGGAGTTGCTACCGCGCAGGAACTGAACTCAAAACTGCCGACCGACCCCGATGTTGTTACCGGTGTATTGGATAACGGTCTTACCTATTATATACGCAACAACCACAAACCCGAGAATAAAGTAGAACTGCGCCTTGTAGTAAAGGCAGGCTCCATCCTTGAAAATGAGAACCAACGGGGATTAGCTCACTTTATGGAGCACATGAACTTTAACGGAACCAAGAATTTTGAAAAGAACAGTTTGGTAAGCTACCTGCAATCAATAGGCGTGAAATTCGGCGCCGACCTGAATGCATACACAGCTTTTGACCAAACGGTGTATATGCTGCCCATACCGCTCGACAAGCCCGATAACCTTGAAAAAGGCTTCCAGATTATAGAAGATTGGGCACATAATGCCTTGCTGACCGATAAAGATATTGACGAGGAGCGCGGCGTGGTGCTGGAAGAAAGCCGTCTTGGCAAAGGTGCTGAAGACCGCATGATGAAAAAATATTTCCCTAAACTGGCACAAGGCTCACTTTACGCAGAACGTTTGCCGATTGGTAAAGACAGCATTATAAAATACTCCACTTATGATAAGGTGCGCAGTTTTTACCACGATTGGTACCGCCCCGATTTGCAGGCAGTGATAATAGTGGGAGATATTGAGACCAGCAAAGCGAAAGAAATGCTGATGAAGCATTTTGCAGGACTTAAAAACCCGGAGCATGAAAGAGAGCGCACTTACGCAACCGTTAATCCGCGCACGGCGCCCGAGGCTATGGTAGTTACGGATTCGGAAGCCACAAATTCATTCGTATCCATCATGTTTCCGTTTGAGAAAAAACATGATGAAGTAACACTGGGCGATTATCGCACTGACATGGAGAAGGAACTGGTGCAGCAGATGCTGAATCGCCGTTTCCAGGAGTTAGCTCAAAGCAGCAATCCTCCGTTTCCTTTTGGTGGCTGTGGTTTTGACGATATGGTTCATGGTTATCAAAATTTCGGTTTATATGCCATGAGCGGCAGCGATGGTCCTGAAAAAGCGATTAACGCACTTGCGGGAGAATTAATGAAAGCTAATCAATATGGCTTTACGGAAAGTGAACTGGAACTTGCAAAGAAAGAAATGAATGCCGGAATGGATAAAATGTATAACGAGAAAAAGACCACTGAAAGCAAGCAGTATGTGGAAGAATATATACGCGCTTTCTTAAATAAAGAACCATTCCCCGGGCTTGAAAATGAACACAAATACTATAACGATTTAATGCCCGGCATCAAGGTGGCTGAGTTGAATACTATGTTTAAAGGCTGGATGAAAAATCCAAACACATTTACACTTGTTACAGCTCCACAAAAAAGCGACGTAAAGCTCCCCACCGACGCAGAGTTGCTTGCAATGACCCAAAAAGCATTCCACCAGGAAGTAAAACAAGAGGAAGAAAAGAAAGTTGCCAGTTCGCTGATGGATACCAAACCAACTGCCGGCAAAGTTGTTTCCCAACAAGCGGAGGAAGGGCTTAATGCTACCACTTATACTTTGAGCAACGGTATTAAAGTAACGATTAAACCGACCGATTTTAAAAGCGATGAAATTTTGTTTAAAGGCATTAAAAACGGGGGCACCAACAACTATGGCGTTGCCGATAAAAGCAATGCACATTTCGCTACAGATGTAGTTGACGGCATGGGTGTGGGCAACTTTACACCAAACGACCTTGAAAAAGTAATGGCTGGCAAAGAAGTAAAAGTTGACTTTAGCATGAGCGATATTAACGATAATATAAGCGGCAGCAGCACGGTAAAAGATTTTGAAAGCATGCTGCAGTTGGTTTATCTGAATATTACACAGCCCCGCAAAGACGAAGGATTGTTTTCTGCGTTTAAGCAAAAACAAATGATGATGCTTCAATTCATGTCATCCAATCCTCAGATGGCATTTTTTGATACTACCGTGAAAACCATGTATAATAATAATCCTTTGGCAAGAATGATTATCCCAAAACAGTCGGATTTTGACGCCCTCAACATGGACCGTGCATTGGAAATATACAAAAATGAATTCGGGAGCGCCGATGGCTATCATTTCTTTATTGTAGGCAACATAAAGCCGGATGAAGCTAAATCCTTGATTGAAACTTACCTTGGCAGCATCGCGGCTAATAATAAGCCGGTATCTTTTAAAGACAATATGGTGCGCCCGGTACAAGGAAATAAAGAACTGAAAGTAAAAAAAGGGAAAGAAAAGAAGAGCATGATTATGGCATGTTATACCGGTGAAGCTCCTTATTCTGAAGACTTTGAATTAAGAGCGCAGGCTTTGGCTGAGGTGCTGAACATAAAAGTCATTGAAGACCTCCGCGAAAAAATGAGCGACATATATACCGGTGGTTTTTACGGAAAGGTAACCAAAGAGCCTTATCCGCATTACAGTGTGGTATTGCAGTTGCCTTGTGGTCCGGAGCATGTGGATACGTTGATTGCCGCAGCAAATATTGAAATAAAGGATTTGCAAAAAAGCGGACCTGAAACCAAGGATTTAGACAAGGTTAAAGCTCAATGGCTTGAAAAGTATAAAACCGATGTTAAGGAAAATAAGTTCTGGTCGTCTGCACTTGAAAATGTACTTTTCTGGGGCAAGGATAAAGACCGCGTTTTGAAGTATGAAACTTATGTCAATAAGCTGACACCAGGCGATGTGAAATCAGCAGCAAACCAGTTGCTTGACGGAAAGAACAAGTTTATCTCTGTGCTGTATCCTGAATCATAGTTTAGCAACGATAAAGAATTATAAAAAAAGGCGCAGATTTGCGCCTTTTTTTATACTGAAAATATTATGGTAATGTCTATGAATTTTCATCAGCAGCACCTGAAAATACAGCGCCAATATATTCACGATTAAGGCGCGCAATGTTTTCAAGGGAAATACCTTTGGGACATTCCGCTTCGCAGGCGCCGATATTGGTGCAACTGCCGAAACCTTCGCTGTCCATTTGCTTTATCATACTCACTGCACGTATTTGGCGCTCAGGGTCGCCCTGCGGTAATAAGGCAAGATGCGCTACTTTAGCAGAAACAAACAGCATAGCCGATGTATTAGGACAAGCTGCCACACAAGCGCCGCAACCGATGCAACTGGCGGCAGCAAAAGATTCATCAGCTTTGCGTTTTTCAATAGGCAAGGAATTGGCGTCAACGGCATTTCCGGTATTTACGGAAACATAACCCCCGGCTTGTATAATGCGGTCAAATGCAGAGCGGTCCACCACAAGGTCTTTGATAACGGGGAATGATTGCGCGCGCCATGGTTCTACCACAATAGTATCACCGTCTTTATATTGGCGCATGTGCAATTGGCAGGTAGTGGTTTGATGCCACGGTCCGTGAGCGCGCCCGTCTATATACATGCTACAGGCGCCGCAAATACCCTCGCGGCAATCATGGTCGAAAGCGATAGGCTCCTTCCCCTCCGCCACCAATTGCTCATTGAGCACATCAAACATCTCCAGGAAAGACATTTCGGAAGAGATGTTACTTACTTTGAAGGTTTCAAAATGACCTTTGAATTTACTGCTTTTTTGACGCCAAACTTTGAGTGTCAAATTCATGTTATAATGCTGCATAATTTTCTTCTTTACCCTTTAAATAATTTAAATAATCGCTATCCTCAATTTTCATTTTATCGTTCACAGGGAAATTATACCAATACACCCACACTTTTATTTTATCCCCGTTGTCCAATTCTAATGTTTCTCTCCTTCTGTAATACTCCGAATTTTGTAAATCTTTCCTGTCGTACCCTTCATATTCATCCAGCAATCTGAACATTTTCCGCGAATGTTTTAATTGATAGATTTCCCCGGCAATTTTTGAGTTTTTATCCTCTGTCGGCAATGCAGCGGGATACTCGCCTATATCATACAATGCTCCGTTAATAGCACCACTTCCTACATAATCGATATTGTGACTAATATTTTTAAGCATTTGCAAACCAAATCCTTTACGGAGCGTGCCGTAAGCGAATAAATAATCAGGTTGTGAATTAACTTTCATTATTTATAACTTCTTGCGCTTGGATGAACTACTTCATACTCAAGCGCCTCTTTATGCAATTCATAATTACTCTCTCCCTTATACTCCCATGCAGCTACATACATAAATTTATCATCTTCCCTGAGCGCTTCGCCTTCCTCGGTCTGGTACTCTTCACGGAAATGTCCGCCGCAGCTTTCGTTGCGGTGGAGGGCATCTATGCACATGAGTTCGCCAAGTTCTAAAAAGTCGGCGACACGTCCTGCTTTATCAAGCTCGGGGTTGAATTCATTGATTTCACCCGCTATGCGCACATTACTCCAAAATTCTTTGCGGAGCGCCTTTATTTCTTCTATCGCTTCTTTAAGTCCCTGTTCATTGCGCGCCATGCCGCATTTGTTCCACATTATTTTGCCCAGGCGTTTATGAAAACTCTCCACACTTTCCTTCCCCTGGATGCTCATCATGTGTTCTATTCTTTCCCGCACTTCTTTTTCTGCCTGTTCAAAAGCAGGGTGTGTGGTAGGAATAGCATTGGTGCGAATATCATCAGCAAGATTGTTGCCGAGGGTATAAGGAACTACAAAATAACCATCTGCAAGCCCCTGCATCAGCGCGGAAGCACCAAGCCTGTTAGCACCATGGTCGCTGAAGTTGGCTTCGCCTAAAGCATAGAGTCCCTCTATATTCGTCATCAGTTCATAATCCACCCAAAGACCGCCCATCGTATAGTGCACTGCGGGATAAATGCGCATGGGTATTTTATAAGGGTCTTCGCCGGTTATCTTTTCATACATTTCAAAAAGGTTACCATATTTTTCTTTTACCACATCATTGCCCAGCTTCCGTATAGCAGCATCATCTGCATTTGCCAAACCCTGTTTGTGTGCCTCTACTTTTCCGTAGCGCATGATCGCAGAATTAAAATCAAGATACACAGCCATTTTAGAAGAGCCAACGCCATAGCCAGCATCGCAGCGCTCTTTGGCGGCGCGGCTTGCCACGTCGCGCGGCACAAGGTTGCCGAACGCAGGGTATCTTCTTTCAAGATAATAATCGCGCTCCTCTTCAGGTATTTCATCAGCCCTCCGGCTTTCACCTTTTTGCTTGGGCACCCATATACGCCCGTCATTGCGCAACGACTCCGACATTAGCGTGAGCTTCGACTGATGGTCGCCGGTAACCGGGATGCACGTAGGATGTATTTGTGTAAAACACGGATTGCCAAAGTAAGCGCCCTTCTTGTGCGCTTTCCAAATAGCCGTTGCATTGCTGCCCATAGCATTGGTAGAGAGATAAAACACGTTACCATAACCACCGCTGCACAATAATACAGCATGACCGAAATGCCGTTCCAGTTCGCCCGTAACAAGATTGCGTGCTATGATGCCGCGCGCCTTGCCGTCTATCGTCACAATTTCAAGCATTTCGTGGCGTGAATACATATCTACATTACCGAGCGCAACTTGCCTTTCCAATGCCTGATAAGCCCCAAGCAACAGTTGTTGCCCTGTTTGCCCGGCAGCATAAAAAGTGCGCTGCACCTGCGTGCCGCCAAACGAGCGATTGCTCAAAAGCCCGCCATACTCACGCGCAAAAGGAACTCCCTGTGCCACACACTGGTCTATAATACTGGCACTCACTTCTGCAAGACGATAGACATTGCCTTCACGTGAACGGTAATCGCCGCCTTTGATAGTATCATAAAAAAGACGGTAAGTACTGTCACCGTCATTTTGATAATTTTTTGCTGCATTGATACCACCTTGCGCAGCTATGGAATGTGCGCGGCGGGGGCTGTCCTGGAAACAAAATGCTTTTACTTTATAACCGAGCTCGCCAAGCGAAGCAGCAGCAGATGCTCCTGCAAGCCCGGTGCCAATTACCACAATTTCAAGTTTGCGTTTATTGGAAGGATTTACAAGTTTGCAAGTTGATTTATAAGTTTTCCATTTTGAATCTAAAGGACCTGAGGGAATTTTGGAAATTAAAGCCATTGAAAAATATTTTTGTACAACATAAGATATTACTCTAACCAATGTAAATAAAACGCGACGGGCATTAAGGCAAATATTATCGGAACAATAATTGAAAATGCAACGCCTATCCCCTTAATAATATTTTTGTATTTATGTGTGCCAAGCCCCAATGTTTGAAATGCGCTGTAAAACCCATGCACAAGGTGCCATGCCAGCGCAAACACCCCAAGCAGATATATCCCAACTACCCACGGAATTACAAATTCTTCTTTCATTTTATCATACAGGTTCAACTCTCCGCTGCCGAATGTCTGTGCATAACGGTTAGGTCCCCAAAATGTGGAAAGATGTAAGACGAGAAATAACAAAACCAGCGTACCGAGCAGCGCCATAGAGCGGCTATACCACGGGCTCGTTTTATTTCCGGCTTTAACGGTATAATCTATTGGTCGTCTGCTTCTGTTCTTCGCCCATAGCAAAAGTCCCTGCACAATATGTAGTATCAGAAAAGCAAACAGCCCTATTTCAACAACACGAATGACGAAGTTAGTACCCATGAAATGAGCTGCTTCATTAAACTTTTGTCCGCCATCGTTCCAGAATATCTGGGCGTTAATGTAGCAGTGCACAACAAGAAATGTGATAAGGAATAATCCGGTAAAAGCCATTTGAAGTTTCTTGCCTATAGAAGTGCTGAAAGAGTGTATCCAATTCATACGCGAGGTGGTATTTATTGCGTTTTGTGTAGCAAAATCGGATGCAAAGGTAATATGCTTAATTGTTTATCCGATTAAATAATTTAAAGATTAATGGGTTAACCCCAATTTCCCAAACAAAGTACAAAGCATATTTAATTTAAAATGCGATTGACAAATAAAATAATAAATGCTAATTTTGCACTCCTGACAAAAAAAATTGTTCATCAACCAAAAAATTTTAAATTATGAAAAAACTTTTTTTACTCTCTGTTTTGATTTTATCACTTGGCATAAAACAAAGTCATGCTCAAACGGTGCCCAAACCCGAGCATGTAATTATTGTAATCGACGAAAATCATGCTTACTCACAAATCATCGGCTCTTCATCGGCACCTTACATCAACTCCCTTGTGTCTGATACCGACGCCGCATTATTTACGAGCTCATACGCATTAAGACACCCCAGCCAGCCAAACTACCTGTGTTTATATTCCGGCTCAGACCAGGGCATATCAAGCAGTGATGCTATCTCAACAAGTACCCCATTTACATCCTGCAATTTAGGCGCCTCATTAATCGGTGCATCCTATACATTTATCGGTTATAGCGAAGACCTGCCATCAACAGGGAGTCTCGTTACCACATCAGGCAGTTATGCACGCAAACACAATCCGTGGTCTAACTGGCAAGGGACCGGAAGCAATCAAATACCTTCAACCGACAACCAGCCCTGGACAAGCTTTCCAACCGCTTATGCTAACCTGCCAACAGTATCGTTCGTCATTCCCAATCTGGATGACGATATGCATAGTGCAAGTGTAAGCGCCGGTGATACATGGCTGCAAACAAACTTAGACCCACTGATTCAATGGGTTAAAAAAAATAACAGCCTCCTTATTTTAACCTGGGATGAAGATGATGATAGCCACGGCAATCACATTGCAACTCTTTTTATCGGTCAAAATGTAAAAGGAGGTTCTTATGCAGAACATATCACCCACTACAACGTGCTTAAAACAGTTGAAACAATGTATGGGCTTTCAGGATGCGACAGCGACATAACAGCCACTGCTATTACAGATATATGGAGACCTAAGGTAAGCGAAGTGAGCAATATCTCTTCTGTTACCGATGTAAGTATCTATCCTTCGCCCGCAAAGGAAAACCTGAATGTTTACATTAAATCAGACCTTGCCAATAAAGCAACACTCTGCATTACCGACATGACAGGGCGGGAACTAAAGAAAGAAGACATCGCAATCAAAGAAGGAGAAAATAACTTCAATGTCAATATAGAAAATTTCACTACCGGAATGTACTTGTTAAGACTTTCGGGTGAGGGTATTAATTATTGCAACAAAGTTGTTGTAAATAAATAATTTTTATCGCCCATAATTTAATCCTTTAAAGAGGCTGCCTTTCAAAGCAGCCTCTTTACATATACAAGCATTTGATTTCCGTTTTAATACTTCAAAAACAACACTACTTTACCAAACTTTCAATAATTTTGCCGCCAAATCACCCTTTAATGAAAATAAGAGCCATTTGCAGCATAGTTTTTATAATACAATTTATACTGCCAAATACTATCAAAGCACAATCTCCTGCAACAAAATCAGAATCTTCTTCAACAAAAAAGAAACACAATACAAAATCGTTCTACTTCAGTTGGGGGTATAACGAAGAATGGTACACCAAGTCAACCGTATCTGTAAAGCAAAGCGGCTTGGGCAATGATTACCAATTGATACATGTTGACGCACACGACCATAAAGGATGGGACCAAGGTATTTTCGACAGAGCCCTTACCATACCGCAGTATAACTACCGCCTTGGTTGCTACTTCAATGATAAGCAGGATATGGGTTTTGAAATAAACTTTGACCATACCAAATACCTTATTGCAGACGGGCAATATATCAGTATCAAAGGAACGATGAATAACAAACCCGTCAATGAATCAATTTTCTTCTCAGGGCAAAATGGTTTTCATTACTACCTCAACAACGGAGCTAATTTCCTGCTATTCAATTTTGTAAAACGATGGGGCTTGTATCAAAACAGCGGTAATACCTTCCGCCTTGACCTTACCGGCAAAGCCGGTATCGGTCCCGTAATACCCCATGTAGATAACGAATTTTTCGGCAATTCCAACAACCCTCATTTTCAATTAGGTGGCTGGAATACAGGTGTTGAAACAGCGCTACGCGCTACTATAAAGCACTATGCTTATATAGAATTTTCGCAAAAAGGAGACTATGCCCGTTACAGCAACCTGAAAATCTACGACGGAACTGCCAAACAAAATTTCGGCACTTACGAGCTAATACTCAGCATAGGCGTTACCCTGCCCAATTCAAAGCATAACCCATTGTTTGTTGCGGATAATAAAGGGGGTGATAAGAAAGAATAGCACTCCTCTTTTTCCATTTCCAGATAGAATGAGGAGTACTCCGATATTACAGCTATGTTACTTTATTTACTTACTGCTTAGCACCGGTAAATGTGCAATTAATTGTACCGGATACAACAGTTGAGGTTAAAGTAAGATTAAACATCAAACTATTACCACTTAACGAACCATTACCACTTATTGTATAAGAGTTGCTGCAATTATCGGTGAAAGTTTGTGAAGGGACTGTATAATTGTTTCCACTCACGTTTGCTATATATGTTACAGCCTTATAACAAGTTCCGGTTCCAACATTGGTTGGAAAATTTATAACAGAACTGCTACTTCCTGCTGTAATATTAATCGTATCTACTGTACCGCTACAAGAGCTTGTTCCTATATATTTTCCTACAAAAGAATTTGACGAGCTACTGCTGCTGCTTTTTTTACAGCCCGAAAATGCAGTTAAGCCGATAACTGCGATAGCGGCAAGTGTTAAGATTTTTTTCATGGTTTTTATATTTTTTGTAAATGTAATCATAACTTTTAAAATTACACTTGTAATTGAGTATAAATAAAACGGAACAAAAGGTATAGAGCTATCTGAAATAAAAAAACTGCCCGAAAGAGCAGTTTTTTCTATAAATCATTAATGATGTCGTCAAAAACTAAACTACGGTCCAACTTTAGCAGTAAATGAACCGTTAGTAAAAGTAGTGCCGTCAGCAAAAGCGATATTAAACGTTCCGGAAATTGTTGAAGAACTAGACGAACTAATTGTTATACTACCGGTGGAAAGGTAAGTCAGGGTAAAACCCGGACCAATAGTAGGAGTAAGGGTTGAAGTAACAGAACTTACAGTCGAATCAAGTATAGCAGCTGCCTTTCCTGTGCTATCCATAATAAAAGTCCCGGTGTTACCTATCGTATAAGTATTCAAATCTAAATTTAGTACCGGAAAATTAAACCCTGCCGTTGCAGCAGCGCCATTCGCTCCAATTATAGTCAACTTATCAGTCTGCAGAACGAACCAGCAATATGGCAGTGAAAATGGAGCGCCATTAACTGTAGCTTTCATAGTGCCGCTGAATGAACTAGTACCGGTATTACTGCTGCTCTTTTTGCATCCTGTAAATGCAGAAAAGCTGATAGCTGCAATAGCAGCGAGTGCTAATATTTTTTTCA
>Ga0207047_1086_pt2 | contig 17843 bp, 13 predicted proteins | sample Alteio_BWMinCont_67_FD_153302 | JGI IMG/M metagenome (GOLD analysis project Ga0207047, IMG submission 153302) | Enriched cells from forest soil in Barre Woods Harvard Forest LTER site, Petersham, Massachusetts, United States -... | ecosystem: Environmental > Terrestrial > Soil > Temperate forest >...
CTGTTGGTATCGAGGCCGTGAAACTCCAGAAGCCTATGATTCGGAAAAACCGTCCCCAGTAACTTTTGACTTTGCCTACCTGCTGAAATTCATTCCAGAGAACGCCCCAAACCCATCCGAGCAGCACGGCCCCGAAAACTACTCCCGCGGTGCCGAAGTTGAGATACCAACCCGTGGCATGGTGAATCGTGTATCCCTGTCCGTCGATTGAACCAACTTGGTATGCATAATAAAGAGAAATCTCTTGAGGCCGATTCAGCCACACGATCTTTGGAATCCAGGAAGCAATAAATGCAACGAAACTGGAGCCATAGGTCAGCTCAACGCCTTTGTGCAGGCTGCCGTACATGGACATGTGCGCGACAAACGGTTCGTTGCTTACCGCGTAGGTTGCCACGGAGCCAGCCCCGGCTCTCAAGATGCCCATGTTTTGCACCGTCTCTGACACCTGCGCTCCGCGTGTCATTCCTACGACTCCTACGGCAAGGAGCGCGACGGAACCCGCAATTGCGATGGTCCTTGTCCTTGGTTTTCGGCAGTTAGCCAGATAAAAGAGGGCGCTGGTCAGGAAGACAACCACCATATTCTGGCGGAAACCCAACATAAGGTTCATGACGAAAATTCCCGAAAGAATCATGAAATACATCGCCCGTTGGGCCAGCTTCGCGTGAGCCGCGATGTATCTCGCCGTGTTTCCAGAATAATGGATTGCCAATCCCACCGTCGTCGTGAACAGACAGATGCGGTTTAGAATCTGGTGCAACGTAAACCAGCGCGAGATCGAAGCATCTTCATATACGTAGTGATACGCCATCTCTCCCATATCAGCCGCCGCGCTAAAAGTGCCCTTGACGATCCAGAAGCTCGTTATCCCAGACACAGCGGCAATGAAAATCAACACGCTATGAGAGATGCGAATCGGCCGGCTGGGCGGTTGCGAAATACCTGGGCGTAGGGAGAGAAGAAGCGCGATTTCAACAAACAGAATGAATATCGAATAGAGAACCAGCGCCCAGAAATAATCGGAGTCTAGATGGATGGCAAACAGCTTGTAGTACAGATAACCGTACTGGAAACCGCTATTGCCGCCTCTCAGATCGTAAATGATGAACCATGAGCCCCACAGCGTCCAGTAATAGATGAACCCCAGACCAATCACAAACGCGATCGATCTCGTCTTCAGCCAGATCGCCAGGCCAAGAACGACAAAAAGAAGGCTGGCAACTCCTAGAACTGTGTAGTAAATCATTCGTGATTCGTTTCGCGCGTGGCCGCTATTCGCCCGCTATCTTTATTGAGAACACGGTCGTAAATGAACCGTGTTCGCTCAGCGACTTTCTCTTCGGAAAGGTCGGCTGTTGCGACACGCCCGTTGGAACGGCGCCCGAGTGCCAGAATTTCGAGCACCGCTCTCCCTAGTTCCTCTGCACTGCGCCCTACGATCCGTGATGGAGTGACGCCCTGGACCCTCTCGGCAACGTCGCCGACGTCTACCGAAACGATGGGCAGGTTACAACTAAGCGCCTCTTTCACTATGTAAGGCGAACCCTCCCAATCGCTCGTGACGAGGAGGCAATCCGCTGCATTTAAATAAATGGGAATCAAGTTCGGATCGATTTGTCCATCGAGCACGACCATCTCTACCTCCGGATGACCGTTGATCTTATTCGCTTCACAAACCGCTGCCTGGGCGAGGTCCAACCTCTTGACTTTTGGAGTGTGGCCGGCATTGAACAATACGATCTTGTCGGTCAAGGACCACCCTAATGCCTTGCGTGTCCCAGAGGGTTCTTGTGGCTGGAACAAAGTGAGATCAACGTAACCGGCCATGATGGTGGCGCGGTCGGCGCCCCACCACAGTCGATCTTTCAGTCGGCGGGTGGCACAAATTATCCCTGCGGCACGCAGTGCCGCCAGTTGCGAGAAGAGCCTGCCGACAAATGAACGCAGCGGGTTCATCGTCGGGCACGGATTCAAATCGGTTCCACGGAAAGTCACCACGAGAGGCCGTGCCGTGGCCAGTGCGCAAAAAAGTGCCGTCACCGTGCCGTAGTGCGCGTGAACCAGATGCGGCCGGAAAGCTTGGATTTCTCGACGGAACCGCAAAAACTCTTTCACAAGATCGAAAGGCGATGTTCGAGAGCCAAGAAAAAAGGGGCGCACTTCGACGTCTGCCGAGTGCAGAATGGCCGCTTCTCTCCTTGCGAAAACCATGGACGAGCCACTCGGAGATCCCGAAATAACGTGAAGGGCGCGAATCGTCTCCCTTTGCACTTCTTTCGCAGTAACTGCTGGAGAACCTTCCGCAGTACGTTCGCACGAAACAGTTCTAGTCATGGTAACGACCCGAATACCTCTTGGCAGTGTTCGCGGATCAAATCAGCTCACCACGCCCGCGATCGCTCGCTTCGCTTCAGTCACTTCAGTGCAGGATCGATTCTCGATGGCATATTTTCGCCCGCACGCTGCGCAATTCAGGACGGCATCATTGTCGCGATTGTCCCGCAGGCGGATGCCGCAGTAGCAGACCCAGCCGAGCTGTCTGGCCGGAACGCCAGCAACTAGCGCGTAATCCGCAACGTCTCGATTGACTACCGCCCCGGCCGCAACGAAAGCGTGGCGGCCAATCGTGACACCGCATACAATCGTCGAATTCGCTCCCAAACTGGCGCCGCGCTTTACAAGCGTGCGCTTGTATTCATTCTTTCTTACGATATGGCTTCGGGGATTTATCACGTTCGTAAACACCATCGACGGTCCGCAAAAAACATCGTCTTCAAGCTCCACGCCCGTGTAGACCGAGACGTTGTTCTGGATCTTCACGTTATTTCCTATCGTCACACCCGGGCTGATTACCACGTTCTGTCCCAGGTTGCACTTCTTACCTAGCCTGGACTCAGCCATGATGTGCGTGAAGTGCCAAATCTTTGTGCCCTCGCCGATTTCGCAAGGCTGGTCAATTACGGCGGTGGAATGAGCGAAGTAACTGGATTCCTCTAACCTCACCGCGACAGGTTGTCCCTGGTGACTCAGAGAATGTTCGCAACTTTCTAGAACTCGTAATACGCGCACGGCACTCTCTGCGTCCGTGCGTGGTCGCGTCCGCTGCGCCACACATTCCAGAAAGTGCTCGCACTCCATTCGCAATGGCTCCACTTTTGCCAAGGGGACGACTTGACCGGGTTCTTTGTGCGTCACCGGCGACCGGTCCAGCCAATCAATACGGTGTGGGTACAAAACCAGTTTGCGATCGGGCTCCATGTCGTCAAAAACGGCCATCTTTCGATCGGCAACCAGAGTCAATTTCTGTTCTTTGAATGGGTGTAGCCAGCTAACGAAAATATGAGCCTGAACCCCGCTCTTAAAATCACACGTCGTCAATGTGGCATCTGCGATTCGCTTGTTGACGAAACTGCCCCCGTGCGCGGAGACGCTGGTTGGTACCTCCCCCAGCAGGAATAGAACTGCGGAAATATCGTGAGGGGCGAAGCTCCACAGAATATTTTCCTCCGTCCGCAATTTTCCCAAGTTCAAGCGGGAACTGTAGATGTATTGGATACGTCCGACTTCGCCTTCCCGGATAAGGCGTTTGAGTTCAAGGATCGCCGGGTGGTACTGCAGGATATGTCCCACCATGAGGATCCGGCCCTGACTCTCAGCAAGTTCCGCCAGTTCCTGACCTTCTGAACTCTTCAGCGCCAGAGGTTTTTCGACATACACGTCTTTGCCGGCGAGGAGGGCGCGTTTCGTCAATTCGTAATGCTGGGCGGCGGGAACAGCAATGACCACGGCCTGCAATTCCGGATTCTGCAATACCGATTCGTATTCTTTCGTGACTTCCACGGAATAGGTTTGGGCCATTTGCCGGAGCGTTTCCGCCTGGGTATCGCAAACGCAACCCAAAACTCCCAGTCCATGGAAAGTTCGGACCAAGTTCTTGCCCCAATACCCACTGCCGATTACCGCTAGGCGGCAGGGCTTACGCTGGGAATCTGATTGCAAGCAGTCCTCCGGTTATGCTCCGAAACAGTACGGCAAAAAATGGCGCTCCTACCACCAAGGATGAGCTTCTGATCTTGGCAATGCCCTTTGCAGCAGGAAGGTCTTCAGCTGGGCGGCCGTGTCTTTTCTTTTCCGGGCACTGAAGAACCCGTCAGCCAGAACCTTGCACGTTTCATTTGCTGCTCTGCAGTGCGGAGGAAATATTGGCGTTTCGTGGCTTCCGTCGCCGGGATTACGGCCAACACAGGCACTTGCATCACCTGGCGGACTTCGTCACTGGAACGAAGCGTGTTGTCCCAACTTTCGAGGAAGAACGCGAGGCAGATGCTGAGTGGAAGCGTAACCAGGAAACCCAGTCCAGCCCAGAGCAGCCGCCACGGTCCGGCAGCCTCTCCGCGTGCAGGCAGTGTGGCGTAGTCAATTACACGGACGTTGCTGGCCATCGCCGCCTGGGCAATGTCGTTTCCATTGAATTGTTTCAGATACTCATTGAGGAGATTCTTCTTTGTTTCAATTTGCAGTTGGAGCAGCCGATAGCCCACAGCGTCCTGGTTCTGGATCTGCGTGACGCGGCGCTGAGCTTCGAGTGCATCGCGGATGGAGTTTTCGTGTGTGAGTTCCTGTCGATACTTCGTCTCCAGGTTGGCGAGAATTACGGTGGAAGCGTGACTTCGCACCTGCTCCAATGATTGTTGCAGCGACGCAATCTGCTCATCGACTTCTTTTACTTCCGGCCAATTCTCGGTAGCGCCCACGAGCAGTTGCGCCCGCTTCTGCCGCAAATCGGGTAGCTTGCTTTCCAAATCAGCGATTTGCCTTGCATCTTGTTCCGCCAGGGCATCCGCGGCTTTCAACGCCGGCGCCGAGTCGGCGCTCGTCCCCGCCGCAAGGGCGCTTACGGGCGCCGCGTCACTTCCTTCGGCATCCACATTTCCTCTAGTTGACCCTGCTTTAGCTGCCAGACCTACTGAATCGATTTGCGCATTCGCGATTTGAATCCCGCCGTCTTTATCGAGTCCACCCAACGCGATCGGATCGAGAGCTTCGCGGTAGTTTGCTTCTGCTTCTTTGCGCGCGTTCTCGGCTTCCACCAACTGACGGTTGAGTGCCTCGAGGCGTTCGATTTCTGTGTTTTGACTTGGCTCGAGAGAGAGTATGTTATGTTTGCTCGCGTATTCCGCTAAGGACCTCTCGTCCTCGCGGATTTCTGACTGCAGATCGTCTATTCGGCGGGCCAGGTAAACATTCGTTGTTTTTCCAGCTTGCTGTTTGCCTTCCTTGTTGGAGAGCGCCATCGCGTCAGCAATAGCGTTCGCTAGCCTGGATGCCAGAGCCGGACTGGGATGTCTTACCACAACGCTGACCAAGCGTGTATCTTTGACTGCGCTGCTCGGCTCTCTGATCGGTTCTACCGTAAGCCGGCCTTGCAGGTCTCGGACGAACGCTTCGAGTTCTTTGGACTTCTTCAGTTCGTCGGGGGAGACAGCCGGATTGAGCGTGGCGGTCAGCAGCGATCCTTCGGATTCTCCATCGATCATTGGATCTTTTTTGGCGAGAAAGCTGAGCCGCAGCAATTGACGAATTTTGCCTCCGCCTTTGGCCATATACTTCTTGTAAATAGGATCGTGCTCGAGGTCCATCGCCTTGGCGACCTGCTCGAGGACCATTGGGCTTCGGATGATCTGCAACTGGGTTGCAAAGTACTCGGGATCCATCTCCACGGGGGGCTGGCGGTTATCCGTTGGCGGCGGACTAGGGTTAATTAAATCGATTTCGATCCGTGCATGACCTTCGTAATAGTCCGGGCCCAAGGCCAGCCAAGCGGCGATCATTAGGCTGAAAACGCCCGGTATCAAGATGATGAGCCAGGCGTGATTACGAATGATGCGCCAGTAATCACGCAGAGTAATTTCCCTCTCCGCATTCCGGTTGGCCCCATACAAAAGTTCCAGCACCTGGGGTTCGGTAGCGCGTTCCGCTAAAGCATTTCCGGGAAGGTCTTTTGCGTGTCCGTTAGACTCTGGTTCGCGGCTCATGTTTGCATGCTCCAGGCTGGCTAGTGAATGAGAGTCAGCGGGCCGTAAATTGCGTAAGCAGGGAAAATCCCCGTAAAGAACGCACGCAGTACGACCTTGCCGAGCGAAGTGGGCACCTCAACAATGTCATTCGCCTCCAGCAGAAGATCGGGTTGCTTGTGTTTGTCGATCTGTTCCAAATCGACGAAGAGTTCCTGGTTACCATCAGCTCCGGCACGGATGATGCGGATTTTGGATTCCCTTGTTGCGGCAAGGACGCCTCCAGCCATGGCGATGGCCCGCGATACGGTGAGCGGATCGGTCAATGCAAGCGTAGAAGGTTTATATACATTGCCCACCACAAACACCTCATCGGCTTTGGGAACGTGTATGAAATCCCCGGGACGAATATAAGGGTTTGAGCCGGCTTCGCCCCGCAGCATCGCGTGGAGGTTGATAGAAACCAGCAGAGACTCAGCAGCAGAACCTCCCTCCGTCGCGACATTCGTGGTTGCTTGCCCAGATTCTGGTTTCAGCGCCAGACCCTTGACGGCATTTCCAGAAGGACGGTCGCAGCTCGGACTGTTCTCATCGTGAATCACCTGAATCGTCCCCCCGGCGTCCAAGCTCGGCCCTCCGGCAAACGTCAGCAGTTCTCGCAATCGAATTCGGCGTTGCAATTGGAAGCTGCCAGGCTTGTTAACGGCGCCGATCACCGCCACCGGTTCGGAACTGAACTCCTTCACGAATACGTCCACTTGCGGATCCTTCAGATAAGTTTTGTACCCGCCAGCTATCTGTTCGGCGAAACCAGACTCCGTCTGGCACGCGGCAACAAAATCGCCCTGGATCAGCGGCATACGAATCCTGCCGTTACCGTCTACTCGGATCGCGTCCCGACTCAACTGCGGTCGCTCGAATACGCGGATTTCCAAAACATCACCGGGTCCGATACGGTAGCCCTCATCGACGCGAGATTCTTCCACTCCCGGCGGTTGCGCTGCCGCGTTCGCGCCCGGTGAGTTCGTCGGCGCCGGCGATTCCTGAGGGCTACCACTCTCCACCATGAGGATGCCGAAGCCAATGCATAGACCGACACTCGCTATCTTGAGCCAGTTGGGCCGAAGCATATCTGTCCTCCTAAGATCCTCAAGCTGGGTGCTCAGTTCAAATTGTGTTGGGTCAAGTGAGACGGTAAATCGAGTGTTGAAGAGTCAGATCTTCCCCAGAAAAGCTCACGCTATGCGCTGGTCCTTAATCAATTCCACATCAGCACCATCGACGTCCAGAACAAACGAGGACCTGATTATTTGCAGAGAGAAAACCACGCGAAACTTTCCTTTGCGGCGCACTAGGATCCCTTGCAAACCTTCGAACGGACCAGCTTTGATACGTACTTTCCGACCGATCTCTAGATAGGGGTAAGGCTGTGTGTGAATTCCTGTGCTGCGGGCATTCTTTAGCGATTCTATCTCATATTCCGGCAGAGGCGTGGGTTGGAGGGACGTTCCCACGATTCGAGCGATCCCTGGGACGCCAACCATCCGAAAGTGTTCCCGCATTGCGACGTGCACGAATACGTAGCCCGGAAACAAAGGCAGCTCAAGTTCAACTTTGCGGTCCTTCCAGCGCCGTACGACATGGTACGTAGGCAGGAAATATTCGATCCCTCGGGCACCGAGGTGATCGGAAACCCGCCTTTCGTGATGAGCGCAAGTGTAGGCTGCAAACCACTGCGGGACATCAATGGACATTAGGGCGGAGAAGGGCACGTTATATATGCCTCCGGGCACACCCAAGGCTTCGTCTCTTACAGTCCTCGACCAGATATAATTACTGTAGGATCAGTAACTTATCCTGTGGAAATCCTCGCTCAGCACATTCGAGGCCCACAAATTTACCGACGTGTTACGACTGCAACTGCTGTTGAGCATTAAGTGCGAAAGCGGGATCACTGAGCTTCTCTGCTCCCGCCGGACGAACACAATTTGAACACTCGCATTACTTTAACTCGCTGGTGCAATTGTGATTCCAGCTACCAAAAAGAGAAGCTTCAATGATTACAATCATTTAGGACTAAGAGCAGATGCGGGATGCGCAAAGTTTTTCCCATCGAGGTAAGGCGTCTGCTGTATTACTCCCCCCTTATATAAGGAAAATACCTTAACCGCGTCTATCCTCGCAGGTTACGAACCCCGGCACCCGGTCAGAAGTGCTCGTCCGAGAGTCAGAATGCCGGAGCAAGGACAGGCAATTACCTATAGGTTGCGAATGTTTTCACACTTCTATCCATTCTCCCCCCTAAGCTGTTGATTTCTGGACTCCTTGTAGCGGGCTTAAACGTGCTCGACGTTTAGGGCGCTATAAGTATGCTCGGCTACACCTCGAGTTGCGTCGTCGTAAACCAGTCTTGCTTCGCTGGAGAGCTCATGAGTCGAACGGGAAGTCTGTTTGGTCTCGTCGTTCTGCTCTTGGTTTTGGTGTCCGTGCCGACCGCCAACGCAGACGAGATTGTGTTCGCTGGCGGGAGCGGCGGAACTGTGGAAGTGCTCGGGAATATTTCCCTGCCGGCTTTCCATCAGTTCATTCTGGACAATGCACCTCTCAGCGAACTCCAAATTAACGGCACGCTTGTGCCGTTCACCGGTTCTCTGAATATCGGCGCGACGGGCACAACCACCGGCACAGACGAGCTGTTATTTTCAAGCGGGACTATGACGGTGTCGAGCGGCGTGAATACCGAGGTCACAGGTCAGTTAGTCGAAGCAGCACTGGGAGTCGACAGCTCAAACAATAGCGTTGTATTCCTCGGGGTTTTGGACCCGACGAGTACCGCGTTTGGCGACCTCCTCGCATCGCAAGGACCTCTAATCGGAGGAATTGCCGCAACTGATTTTGAGGTTGAATTGCCAATCATCAGTCTTCCGACAGTGGGATTTGCAGGCACGGCATTAGGTTCCGGCGTGATTTTGATCACTCCCGAACCCTCGTCACTTCTACTGCTGGGGGTGGGATTGGCATGGCTGATCATCTGGAACTATCGAAGATTGAGCACAAGAGGTGGTCTTAGATTCGACTGACCTGCCGCGAACTAACAAGGCAAGCCGATCACGCAAACCACTAATGTCTCAGCCCGAAGCTCCAACGGCCCCCACTCGCCAGATCTACCGCGCCATACCTGACGTCTGGCACCTACTATCGCCCCGTAAGGCATTGTTGGCATGGGGACTCGTGCTGATGAGCATAAACCGCGTTGCAGGCGTGGTTTTGCCTGCCTCAACAAAGTGGCTGATCGACGATGTGGTAAATAAACGTCGCGCCGATCTCCTACGGCCACTGGTTTCGATTGTCCTCGTTGCCACCATCATTCAGGGCTTAACTCATTTCGCCCTTTTGCAATCATTGCCCAAAGAAGGGCAGCGGATTATTGCAGATCTCCGGCGCAAACTTCACGCCCACATTAGCCATCTGCCAATCGCCTACTACGATGCAACGAAGACCGGCACGCTGGTGTCACGCATTATGCAAGATGTCGAAGGCGTACGTAATCTGCTGGGTATCGGGTTGATCGACTTCGTTGGTGGATTGTTAGCCGCTCTCGTCGCGCTCGTCGTCCTGTTACGAATCAGCCTGCCGATGACTGGATTAGCGGTGCTCTTCCTCGGGCTCTTTGCTCTAGCCGTGAAACGTGAACTCAAGACCCTGCAACCCATTTTCCGCGAGCGCTCCAAAATCAATGCCGAAGTGACCGGCCGTCTTACCGAGTCGTTAGGCGGCGTGCGCGTCGTGAAAGGTTACTACGCCGAGGAACGCGAACAGGCCGTCTTTTCCATGGGTGTTGAGCGCCTGCTGCAGAACGCCCTGCGAACCCTGAGGGCTATCTCCCTTATGACTCTCACATCGAATATTGCTTTAGGTGTTGTCGGCGCCACCATCATGTACGTTGGGGCTAGGCAGATATTGGGCGGGACGCTTACGGTGGGGGAATTCTTTACATTCACGCTGTTTCTTGGCTTGGTGGCTTTACCGGTCATGCAAGTCGTCTCTATCGGAAGCCAGATCACGGAAGCCATCGCAGGTCTAGAGCGCACCCGCGAGTTACTCAACGAGCGCCCAGAGAACACCGATCCACGGCGAGTCGTAGCGCTACCCAGGCTTGTGGGTGAGATCAGATTTGATGACGTCACCTTTGCCTATCAGCCAGGGCGCGAAGTCTTGCAAGACCTCTCCTTCATAGCCCGACGGGGAACAATCACTGCCTTGGTCGGCCCTTCCGGGGCAGGAAAGAGCACGGTCATCGGACTCATTGCCTCATTTCATAACGCCACTGGTGGTACCGTCAAAATTGATGGCGTCGATTTGGCCACCGTGACGTTGGAATCCTACCGCAGGCGTTTGGGGATTGTGTTGCAAGAGACTTTCTTATTCGAAGGTACGATCTTGGAAAATGTCGCTTTCTCTCGTCCGAACGCAACTAAGGAGCAAGTCCTGGAAGCTTGTCGTGTAGCTCGGGTCGACGAGTTCGCCGAATCATTCGACGAGGGTTACGACACCGTAGTTGGTGAACGCGGTGTGAGGTTGTCCGGGGGGCAGCGGCAGCGTATCTCCATCGCCCGAGCCATTCTCGCGGATCCAAGGATTCTCATTCTGGACGAGGCCACGTCCAGCCTCGATTCCGAATCCGAGCACCTGATCCAGGAAGGCCTTTACGAGTTGATGCAAGGCAGGACGACCTTTGTCATTGCCCACAGGCTGTCTACGATCCGCCGCGCCGATCAGATCCTGGTCCTCGAAAAGGGACGATTGGTCGAGAGCGGCAAGCATGCTGAGCTATTGGCAATGGAAGGTCGTTATTTTGAGCTCTACATGCGGCAACAAGGAGTCGAATCGAATCTATTCCTCGCGCCGGGTGAAGGCGACTTAGTCACCCAAGATCTGCCAGAAGTGAGCCCTGATTTGACGCAACAACCCTCACCTTCTAACATTCTCTGAACGCTCTTCAGCTTGAGTGGTTTGAAGTTTTCATGGCACGCACGGGTTTTTGATCTGGCCGCTCGTGAACAATGCGGGCGTAAACGAGTTCGACCTGCCGTATTGTAGGTCCTTCCCAAAATCGTTTGACGTGAACCCAGTGATGTCATTGCCGAAAGTAAAGAAACACGTCGAACCGCTTGTTCCCTGACTGTAGAAGGGGTAAAACGCCGCTCCTGGCGGTGGTACCGTACAGCCGCTTCCAGTCAGAACATTGCAAGCGCTCTCCGTGTAAGGGATATCGGTTTCGAACTGCATGTTGGGATACAGGTTGGTGAACCCGGCGGAGGTAAGGCTGATCGGACTTCCAGTCACAATCGCGAGAGGGCGAGGGTGGTTGCTTAAGCCATCCGGCCAATCCACTTGATAGGGAGGCCCGTCGAAATCGGTGTCTCCTGACTGAGCTTCTGCCAGGCATCCGGCAATCGTCGGGCCACTAAAGCACGGTGCATCATCTGCGTCGCTATCTCCGCTCGCTCCGAGTTCGAAATGGCCGGTTTCCATCGAGAAATTGACATTTAATTGCAGTGCCGCCCAGGGAACTGTATTCGACGCACTAGCGGTATTGTATTCGGGATGAAAAGTGAATGGAGTTGTCTGACAAGTCGTCGGATTTGTATTCGCAAAACCGAGGGCTGCGCTCGCAAACATATAACCCACTCCGCCGGTAGTGACGTCCTTCACATAGGTCAACAATCCGAGGCTGGTGTCGGCAACGATGACTTCCAGGACGTCTCCTGGGTTCATCATGAGCGTATTTGAGTTAGGCGTCATAGAGGCGACCGTCTGCTGCCCAGGACCAGGGGGCCCCGTTGGGATTCCATTGGTCTGCAGGAATGCGAAGTTGACCGGCTCCAAACACGCCAGACTTAATTCCGCGCTGTCAATGTTGAGCGCCGCACACCATTGTGTGGTGCTGCAACTGATTTGGTGTATATAGGGTGGCCAGCCCGGTGGATAGAACTGAAGCTCCAAGGCTGCCGAGCCCGCTCCGCTAAGAAGGTTCGACGAATTCGAGTCGCTGTCGGGTGTGCAGAGGCCGAATGGAAAGGAGTTGGGATCACAGAGGGCAAGGCTCATCCAAAAGGCCGGGTATAACTCGAAGTTCGCGACGGAACTCCCCGATTGCGTAGGAATAGGGTCCGCTGCCGGTAGCGCCACCACCCACACCATGCTATTACCCGATTTTGCCGCGCTGGAAAACCATTGAATCGACGGTTCATCGTGTCCGACATAGTAACCATTGTCCCAGAACCGACCCCCATTACTCGCTCGCCGGTCGGCGCATATCATATTTTCCTTGGGATTGACGGAAATAGCGCTGTGCCCGTTACAATCGAGGCCTCCGCCTACCATGCGGTCCTGCGCGGCAGACGTAACCGTGAATAGGCCGAGAACAGCAACAAACCCCACGCCGAGAACTGCAGCGCTAATGATTTTCACATTCGTCTCCAGTTCGTGAATGGCTTCGTGAACATGTTCCTTCAGCGGGATTCCATGGCTGTGAAGAGAATCGAACCGAATTACACATTTTAGGAAATGGTTTAACGAGGTAATCGAGCGGGGCGAACTCTACCCTTGGGTCGCGAAGACTGTCAAGCAGAATTGCTTTCGAAAGCACAATGAGAAAGACGGGATGGTGGCCGGCGCCAGCGGGGCGACCTCCACGGTCTTCGACAATTCGGTCATCGCCAACAACATTTTCTATGGCAACGTGCAATACCTGCTAACCGAATGAAACTCTGGCAGCACGCAAGAGATTTCCCCAGCGCACTTTGAAACCGAGGAATTCCAGAGAGGCTGAATAGATGCCCACCCGTGGGATTTCCAGTTCTGGAACCGAACGCACCGAAGCAGCCACGGCATAGCCCTGTGAAAACGCCAGCTCACGGCAGAAGCCGAGCACGTCCGTGTTGTAGTCGCCCGCTGGATAGGCGATTGCGTCGCACCTAACTCCACTGACCGCCTCCAGCCAGCGTTTATTCTCCTCGATCTGCCGGCGCATCTCCCGCGGCTCGCAGCGAGAGAGAAAGGGATGGTCCACGGTGTGGCAGCCAACGGTGAAGAGCGCGCTCTTGCCTAGGGCTGCGATTTCTTCCGCTCTCATACCTTCGCATTCGTCACGCAACTGCTGAGGCGTCATGAACTCCTCGAGCGGCGGTAACTTCTTTTCGATGGCCCGATACATGGCCGCCGGATGCGGCTTCAAATCAAGCAGCGCGTTGGTGAGCCGGGTTACGCTCTCTTCGCGAACGGCGGGCCGCATATCGATGTGGGTGCCGTGAAACGCCAAGCGATCGTGCGGGTAATACTTCTTCAGGGCCCGAAGATAAGCGAACCAAAGATACCGGCCGGGCTCGGCATGCCTCGAAGAGACGAAAAACAAAGCTGGAACACCGTGCTTGCTGAGAATTGGCCACACAACATCGAAATTATTCCGCATTCCATCGTCGAAGGTCAGCAACACCTCAGTCCGATGGCTTCGCGGGCGGCGAATCCCCATCTCGAGCGGCGAGATGAACTGGAAGTGTTCCTTGAGAAATACTACGTGGCGCTCGAAGACAGCCGCATCGACCGAATCTCCATCTCCTACTCGAGGGACGCTGTGGTAGATGAGCACCACCGGCTGATGGGGCGCGATCAAGCTCGCGAGAGGCAACCGCCAGCCGATCGAGGCCAAAGAGCGGCCCATTTTGTCCGCGACGACGCTGCGCATGCTGTTCAGTGAGTCTCCAAGCCCAAGCCGGGAACCGCAGCAGAATTCTTGCGTCATGCTCAGGGCAACACGAGAGGATCGTGTTCGGCGATTTCTAGTATGTTGGCGGGCGGGATGTTCGTTTGGAATGCCTCGTTAATGTCTTTGATGAATTCATTGGCCATGATGCCATAGCCGGTGTTTGTGGGGTGCAAACCATCGAGCGAGAACAATCCTCCCAGATAATCTGTCGTTAGTGTCGAGTTGCCCAATTGGTAGCCATCGGCATAAAGGTGATCGATCAACGAGAACAGATCAACCACCACCGCTCCGTGAATAGCGGCCTGCACCTGAATGATTGCATTCAATACGATGGTCACGAGCCGAACGGCGGCTGCTTCTGCAAACGTCACAACGCAGGGGGTGGATGGGGAGGCAACGAGACAAAATACGGGCAGAGGTCCGGGGGCAGAACGCGTAAGAATCGCCTCTATGGCCGGCAAAGCCGCGAGTGTCACAAAGTCCAGCGGTCCGACGCCGAGGGCCTCCATGACTAAAAGCAATGGAAGATTCTCCCTTTGCGCGAGCTTCGAGACCGGAACGAAGTAAGCCGCCTCCATCACGTCGGGAAGGTTCCCGACGATCAAAGTCGCTTTTGTGGCGGCTAGCGAATTTAGTAGCGAGCCGTAGGAGTTATTGAAGTTTGCGAAGAAGGCGTCCGGCGCAGAAAGTAGGGATGGGAGTTGCCCGGACGTCACAGCCGCCAAGATGTCGTTGTTTCCGATGTCCACAATGACCGTTGTTGGCCGCAAAGCTACTGCTCGCTGCACCTGGCTGAGCGCCGGACAAGGCAAGAGGATGGGGCAGGGGAATCCCAACACAAGGTCGGTCGCCAGTTGAGTTTCATCTGTGGTGGCGAAGTTCGCATTTGGCTTTCGATTCAATGCGTCGGCTACCGTTTGACCAGGCACTGCCAGATCGTTGATATCTGCGAATGGATTGTCTAGCGGAGGAAACGGAAGAGTTCCTGGGACTGGCTCGATCACCGGAGGAAATTGGGCGCTAATGAGCTCGAGGGTATTGGGCGCGCCGGGAGATGGAACTAGCGGTAGCACAAGCGGTGTGTGGATTTGGCCCGCTATCACGCTGGCGAACCCGTGTTCCTGTTGGTTATCCTCCATGGACCCATTCTCGACGCCGGCGGCGAGCGAATCGCCAACAACCACGAGCCTGGAAAAATCGATCGCTTTCCAATCCTGCGCTCGCAGCGGCCCAACAAATGCCAATGCCAACAGAAACGAGACGAGTCCGCGGGATAGGGTTTTCCAATTCTTCTCTTTTAGGTTCATGAGAGCTGAACCCCCGTTTGCATCTGTCCCAAATTTCCGATTGGGAAACCGTAGCTCGCGCATCGTATACTTCTCCTGCTCTCGAGACAATGAATTGATTTGAGGACGGTGCGGCCATAATCCGGGGCCGCAGCGGTGCGAGCGAAACCTTGCCTCTATTTTATTCTCCACGCTTAGTGAAACGGAAATTGTGAATGCACCGGGCATTGAGCACAAAACCGGAAATGTGCTGGCTCTCGTCACACTTGAAACAGGCTCTCACGCCGCTGAAAAAGGGCAAAAGCAGCTAGATCACGCGCCCGGGTAGACTTCTTTCGGGGACCGCCTGCCGCTGGCTGCTCACGCCAAGGGTGGGTGCGGGCCGGGCGCAGTTCGGCCGAAAGCCCGTCGGCGATGCGGGAACTACCAGAGCCACGGGCACTGGGACAAAGACTCTGAGCTCACCGCAGTTGCATCCAGCGACCCCTTTTATGCACGACCTTCCAGGCTTTAGAATGCATCGAAACATCTACAAGGCTCATTCCGTGGATCGAGTGTAAATTAGCTTCAGGAGAGGAGGGTGTTTGCGCGCAGTCATCACCGGAGGTGCGGGCTTTTTAGGTTCTCATCTGTGCGACTACTTGATCGAACGCGGCTGGGATGTGCTTGCCATCGACAGCCTGGTGACCGGGAACGAAGGAAATGTGGGTCAATTGATCAAGCATTCCCAGTTTCGGATGGTACGCCACGACGTTTCGCAGTACATCGATGTGCCTGGGCCGGTGGACTACGTTCTAAACTTGGCGTCTCCGGCGAGTCCGGTCGATTATTTGAAGCTTCCCATACAAACGCTAAAGGTCGGCGCACTGGGGACCCATAACTCTCTGGGCTTGGCGATGGCCAAAAAGGCCAAGTACCTGCTGGCCTCGACCTCCGAGTGCTATGGCGACCCTCAGGTAAGCCCCCAGCCGGAGAGCTATTGGGGGCACGTGAACCCTATCGGTCCGCGAGGCGTCTACGACGAGGCCAAGCGATTTGCGGAAGCGATGGTCATGGCCTATCACCGGTTCCACGGAGTGGACACTCACATCGTTCGCATCTTCAATACTTATGGACCGCGCATGCGTCTCAACGACGGCCGCGCGCTGCCCAATTTCGTGCACCAGGCGCTAACGGGCCAGCCCATAACGGTGTATGGCGACGGACGCCAAACGCGCAGCTTCTGTTATGTTTCGGACCTCATTGAAGGGATCTATCGGCTGATGAATTCCGATGAGCACGAGCCCGTGAATATCGGGAATCCACAGGAAATCACGATTCTGGAATTCGCCGAACGTATTCGCCAACAGCTGGGATCGGAAGTGCCCATCGTTTTCAAGCCGCTTCCACAGGATGATCCCAAACAGCGTTGCCCGGATATCAGCAAGGCCAAGCGCCTGCTTGGATGGCAACCAAAGGTGAAACTGGACGAAGGGCTGCGGTTGACCCTGGAGTTTTTCCGGCGGCAGGTGGCCGCGGGAGAATCGGCAAGATAAATACCACCGGATACGACGTTCTAGGCTAGGGAATTTCCTTACAGTATCTGCTGAAGTAGTCCTGAAGCCGATTCTGACAATCAGTACCATAACTTTCCCGGCTGTTTGCAGTTTCTTTCAGGGCATATCGTGGCGTCCTCCTCGCTGCCATGCCTGTCGAATGAGCGGGAAGCGATAGCCTCAGATAGACCGCTCATACAGCCGCCCTCGTTGTCCTGAGCCGAAGCGTTTCCCGCGAAGCAATTCGTTCTAGGAAGTGACCGCTCTTGCCGCGTTCACGCATGGAGTCTGATGCGCGCAATTCAGCGTATTCCGTTATTCATGGCGCTTTTTCTCTTTGCCGCCCTGGCTCAGGCGCAAAGTCATTCCGTGAGCCTCTCCTGGACCCCGGCGCCGGAGCCCCAGGGCATCGCCATTGCAAGTTGGAATGTCTTGCGCGCAACCGTTGCGGGCGGGCCTTACACTCAAATTTCCAATGTACAGGTCGACACGAGTACCTATACCGACGATTCCGTTTCTTCCGGCCAAACCTATTTCTACGTGGTTCAAGCTGTCGACACATCGGGTGACGTCAGCGCCAACTCGAGCGAAGCCCAGGCGGTGATCCCGACCTCGCCGCCCCCTCTATCCATCTCGACCACGAGCCTACCCCCCGCCATAGCCGGATCGAGCTACAGCACCACGATCACAGCCAGCGGCGGCACAGCGCCTTATAACTGGTCTGGCGCCGGTGCCGACGGCCTGACATTGAGCGCCACAGGCATGCTTTCTGGAATGCCTTCGCAACCCGGAACATTTGCGCAAGTCGTCACCGTGACCGACTCCGCCAGTGTTACCGCCAGCGCCTCGCTCACTCTGGTCGTCGTAGCGCCTCTCGCAATCTCCACCACGAACTTGCCCTCCGCCACCGTTGGCGGAACTTACAGTGCCAAGCTGGCCGCGACCGGAGGGACCCCGCCCTACACTTGGTCTGGCTCGGGCGTTGACGGCCTGACTCTCAGTGCTGCGGGCCTGCTCTCCGGCGCACCTGCGCAGCCGGGCACCTTCATACAAAACGTCGCGGTGCGAGACTCTGCGGGATTCACGGCGAGCGCCACTCTGAGCTTCAGCGTCACTCCAGCTTTGATGATCTCTACAACGAGTTTGGCGCCCGCTGCGGCACAAGTCAGCTACAACGCAATACTCACCGCTATTGGCGGCATTCCGCCGTATATCTGGTCGGGTACCGGCACCGACG
>Ga0207047_1125_pt1 | contig 17842 bp, 16 predicted proteins | sample Alteio_BWMinCont_67_FD_153302 | JGI IMG/M metagenome (GOLD analysis project Ga0207047, IMG submission 153302) | Enriched cells from forest soil in Barre Woods Harvard Forest LTER site, Petersham, Massachusetts, United States -... | ecosystem: Environmental > Terrestrial > Soil > Temperate forest >...
CAAATGTTATGAGCAGGGCATTACTACAGAGCAGTTATATGAGATTTTCGCTGTGGCAAATATAGTTGGCGGCACTATTGTAATACCACATACACGCCGTGCTGCGGAATATTGGGAATCACTTCAAAGTGAAGAATAATCGGCTATCTGTTAGCCTTATATGCAGTTGTTACCTCGCTATAAAGTTGTTCATACATTGGGATGATAAATTGCTTTTCGTATTTGCGGGCTTGGTTCAATGCCGCTGTTTTAAACTGCTGCAGGCGTTCTTCATTGGTAAGCAGGTCTATTGCGTGTTTCGACATGGCTTCCACATCACCTATATTACTTAGGTAGCCGGTCACGCCATCAATATTTATTTCAGGCAGCCCGCCGGCATTTGTGGATATAACAGGTACGCCGCACGCCATAGCTTCAAGTGCAGACAATCCAAAACTTTCCGTTTCGGATGGCAATAAAAACAAATCGGTTATGCTGAGTATTTCGCTGATTTGCTCTTGCTTGCCAAGAAATCGGACATCCCCGTATATGCCCAGTGAACGTGCTAATTCTTCTGCATCCTGCCTTTCAGGTCCGTCGCCTATCATCAAAAGTTTGGAAGGAACATGCTCTTTTACCTTTTTGAAAATATTGATTACATCATTCACCCGTTTCACTTTCCTGAAGTTGGAGACATGTACAAGTATCTTTTCGTCTTCAGGTGCCAGCATTTGCTTGAAGTGATTTTTATCGGTCTGGTAAAACCGTTTAATATCCACAAAGTTGGGTATGACATGTATGGGTTTCTCAATCTTGAACCACTTATATGTTTCCCCTCGTAAATGGTTGGAAACAGCAGTAATTGCATCAGATTCGTTTATGGAAAAAGTCACTACCGGCGCATAGGTAGCATCCCGCCCAACTAATGTAATATCGGTTCCATGCAATGTTGTAATGAAGGGTATATCTCTATTGGTCTTTTTCAGGATTTGCCTTGCAAAATATGCCGCTGAGGCGTGTGGTATGGCATAATGTAAATGGAGCAGGTCAAGATTTTGGTTTACAATCACGTCCACCATAGTGCTGGCGAGTGCTGTTTCATAAGGCGGAAAATCAAACAATGGATAGGTAGGCACGCTTACTTCATGATAATAAATTTTAGGGTGGAAGTTTAAACGTACAGGTTGCTTATAAGCTATAAAATGTACTTCATACCCTTTTTCTGAAAGTGCCATTCCCAACTCTGTAGCAAGTACTCCGCTACCGCCAAATGTAGGATAACAAACTATGCCTATTTTCATAAACTCTCTCTTTTCTCTCTTGCAAAAATATAAATCAAGTGCAAATATCCGTTATTGGTGGTAATTACTGTAAATAGGGTTATTTATTATAATGATAATAGCTTTGGATGGGTTTTTTCTACTCCATTATCCCGATTTTAAATCCCGCCAGCCAATTTACCCCGGGCAATGGGCGGTAAGCGGCTACCTCGTATTGTTCATTCCATATATTATTGCATTGGGCAGTAAGTTGTAAGGAGTGTTTATGTATAGTACTGTTATACATTAATTGCGCATTTCCTGTCTGGTAGGGTAGGAGGTATTCCGATTCATCGGATGTAATAAAGCGATAGCCTGTATAGGTGTGATTATAATTGAAGTGAAATTTTTTATAACGGAATCCGGCATTTAATTGCCCGTTGTATCTTGGTGTATAGGGTATTTGTTTGCCTATGCTGCCGTCATTGGGAATGTAGCTTGATTCGGTTGTGGCAAGAACATACGAAGTATTGACACCCAGGTGGATTGTCCAGTCACCAAGCGTCCATTCTATATTATTTTCCGTTTCTATACCCCGGCTATTTACATTGGCAATGTTGTGGGGCGTCCATATTGCGCCGCCCAGCCACACTATCCAATTTTGTATATCGCGGTTGAATAGGGAGAGGTCGTGGTAGAATGATAGATTCCCTTTTTTTATTTTTATGGTATAGCCCGCATCTTCATTCCATCCTTGTTCCGGTTTCAATTCAGAATTACCTCCCGGAAAATAGTACAATTCATTGAGGGTAGGAGCCCGGTAAGTACGCTGCACATTAGCGCGGATATTCAGCCACTGAAAAATTGTGTAGGAAGCATCAGCGCCGGGCAAAAATACGCTTGTACTGTCTATGATTTCGCCACGCGCATTTATGGCTACGTTCAATTTGTTTTGAAAAAACTTAATATTGTATGCGCCTGCTAATGCGATTTTCAGTTGGCGTTTGGTTACACCGCTCTGCAAATTGAGCCACGATAATTGAATGGGTGAAAACAGTATAAGTTGCCCGTTTGTAAAAATGTTTTTCTTCCAGCCTATTTCCTGATAATATTGGTAAGCGGTATTTTTTGTGTCTAATAACACAGCGCTGTCGGTATAGTGGATATAGTCTCTTATCAATGAGGCTTTTGCGTACCATAGGCTTCTTTCAGCTTGCCTGTTCCAATCAAGGAGCAATCTCAATGAGCCATCGGTTTGTTTTTTATCTGAAAATGTTTCAAATAGAGCAGAAGGTATTTCCCTGTTATATTGCTGGTACCATGAAGAGAGGCTGATAATATTTCGTTCATTGATTTTGTAAGCGATGCGCGTTAATACATCGGTGCTTTGCAAAAGGCTGTTGGTCATATCGGCGTGAACGCCCGAGAGGGTAGTGTAGGGGAAATTATTTAACGCCGTCTGCGCAAGAGCGCCCAACGAAAAATACCATCGTTTGGAGGCAATGCTACCGGTTACTCCTCCTGTATATTGGCCGAAATTGCCTGTCCCTCCTGATAAAGACAACGTTTTTTTTCCTGAATCAAAAACAGTATTATCATTTTCAAGCAGGACCGCCCCACCTACATTCCCGCTTCCCCACATTGCTGAAGAACTGCCATATACCACGTTGATGCGATTTATCAGGAATACGGGTAACTCAGAGACATCGGCTATGCCAAGTGCGGGATTTTGCAGAGGTACCCCATTCCATAATACCGTTGATTGGGCTGCCGATGAGCCGCGAAAGTTAAGCGTGGCAAGCTCGTTAAAGCCATAAGATTTTATAAATACCGATGTCTGCTGGGATAAGAGATTGGCGAGGTTTTGTAGTTGGTATTGCTGTAACGAAATGCTATCAATCGGTTTTATTTTTTGTCCCGGAGAAAAATCGTTGACGCGCAAATCGTTGGAAGTTTGTTTGTGTTCATGGACATTGATTTCTTTCAGGGTATCAGTCATTTTTTGTGCGAAAAGAAAACAAGGCAGAAATGTCAACAATACAACAAAATGGCAACGCAAAGGATTTACAGCATTAGTGATTAAATAATCAGCAATGATAGAAAATATTTTTATTGAATGTTGTGAGTACACAATAAGTTACAATTATTCATCGAAATAAAAATGCCCCGGACCCAGCCCTACGTTAAAACTTTTTATTTGTGTACCGTCAGGACCATAAACATACACACTTCCCCTCTGTGTAAAACCTTTTGGATCGCCGATATATATATCATCAGTCAGCGGGTCAATGCCCAATGCCCAGAAGTATTGGTATTGTAATGCCTGAACAAACGCTCGCGATGGCAAGGCAGCCGCATGTATATCCATACGATAAACTCCATTGTTTGAGGTCCCTCCGTAATAATTGGCTTCAATAAAATAAAGTGTATCTTTTGTTTTATTAAATGCAGGGTGCAAGGGGTCTACATCAACGGAGAATTGATAGGAGGCGAGGATTTGCCCGGTGGAGGGGTCAAGGCGGGTGAGGGTGGCTGTTTTTCCCTGTGGTTGGTTGCCGGATAGTACCCACAGCATTTGTTCCTTATCTAACAGAACTTCCTGGGGGGCGGAGCCTGCTACTTTGATGGTTTGGATGATTTGGTCGGTGGTGGTGTTTACTTTATAGATGTTGTTACCGGCGGTGTCCCAGGTGCAGATGAAGGCGTTGTTGTAATAGAGGCACATGCCTTCCGTATTTTGATTGGGGAAATTTATGGTTCCTGTTTGTTGGAATGTTTGTGTATTGATGATGTACACGGAGTTGTGATACAGAGAGGATACATAGGCTTTGTTGTTGCTGACAGATAATATATCACGTGGCTGCGGAACGCTAATTGTTGCTGTGACTTTCCAATTTGTGGCATTGATTACTACAACCTTATTGGAATTGTTGACGCAAAGGAAAAACTGGTCGCCTATCCGTGTCATGCTTTGGAAAACGTCGCCGAGGGGCTGGTTGTTTGCTGCTTTGTATATATCGCCATATACACTGTCGCGGGTGGGCTGGTAGAGATATAGTGACGCATTGCCGATGCCGTAATTGCCTTCGCAAACTATGTATATATTGCCGGAAGCATTTGCAGGGATATTGTTTGCTATTTCGGGCTTGTCTTTTACACATGCGGCGAGAAAGCAGATAATAAGCGCTGTTAAAATTTTACAACTTTTTCTACCCATTTGTTCCCGTTTGTGTCATCAAAAATGAGATAGTATATACCGGCAGCATAGTTTTCCGTATGTAGTATATTGGTGCTTTGCTGAAGTGTTTGACGTTGCAATATATTCCCGGTAATATCTGTTATTGCTACATTCAGGTTTGCAGGCGCGTTTTGTTTTACTGATATATATATGTTGTCGTTTGTGGGGTTTGGGTATGTTTTTATGTAGCTGTTATCCGGCAATAAGTGTACCTCCGCTTTGCCGACCTGATTGATAACGCCGACTGCATCAAGGTCGAAACCGCAAGTTGGAAAGGGTGTAGGGTAGGGGTCGTTGATGATTCTGCCGGCGATGTCGTAAGAAGAATGACCGTGTATGGAACCAATAACATCTACAACACGTACATGGGTGATGTTGCTAATGTCCACTTTAGATGAGTCTGCGAGTTCCTGCAAATCGAATGGGGTGCCATAGAGGGCAAGGTATTTTCCTGCAAGGTTATTGAGGTTGTTGGCATAGAGGTAATTGCCATTTGCCACTTGCACACTATCCTGCGTCAGTGACATGGCGGGGAAGCGGACATAATTAATGCCATCAGAACTTACTTCAACAAATCCCAATTCGAGAAAAGCCTGCGAGTCATTGGCGGGGTTGGTGAAGCCGTTTTCAAAGACGGCGAAATCGGGTCCGGGTCCGTCGTAGATGGGGCTTGCAAAAGTGAGTACGGCAACTCCGCTGTCGCCTAGGCTTACGGTATAATCATCGGCAGTACCTATGGCAAGGCTGCTGTCGCCTGCAGTTGCGTAGCCCAGGGAGGTGTCTGCTATATTCATAAAGCCGCGCTGCACCGCGCACCCTGTTGCCCAGCCTACAAATACACTATTGGAGCCGCTTATAGCGGTGCTGCCGGGTAAACTTACCTGCGGCGCATACTGGGCTTTACAAACAAGAGCTGCAAGTAGAAAAGTAAATAAGCCAGTAAAAAAATGTTTCATAGCTATTCTTTTATAAAACGAACTGTTGCTGATTTGTCATTGCCCAAGAGTTTAAGAAAATATTCACCTGCGGGCAATGTTGCAGTATTTATTTGTACCTGTGCATTGCTTACAGTAAAGGTATTGATAACCTTACCAAGAATGTCTGTTACCGTTATTTCTTTTATTGAATTATCCGCAACATCTACATACAGCATATTTGTGGCAGGATTCGGATATACTTTAGCGATGGGAGCGGTGATGTTTTTAACTGAAGCACTTGTTTCGTCGGTAGTGAAATTATCCATACAGAAATAAGATGGAGTATTCATTCCATAAACGCCGGTATCGGATGAGGTAAGCGTGAACAGCAGTGTGTCCACGTGTCCAAGCGGTAAGAGATTTACCCATTGCCATGTATTCAGGATGTAATTGCTGTCGGTATCTGAGAAGCGAAAATCGGCAAGATAAAAATTAACGCTGTCTTTAGTCAGTACGCTATCCTTGACCCCTTTGATAGTGAGCAGGAACCAATCGCCGCTATGAAATTTTCTGGCGGGGTAGTTGATGACGCCGCCGTCGCGCATAGCATTATATGCGTAAGTGCTGTTAGTAACATAAAAGCCCGACACGGCTTTTCCAATTGCTGAAGAATCGAGATACAATATTGCATTGTCGGCATAAGTCAGAGGGTTTAAGCAGGATGCTACTGCATAATTATGTGAGGTATCATATCCAATACCTGTTTTTGCAGCATACTGATTACCAAAACCGCTTGTAATACTATCTGTCATGTTGGAATAGGCGAAGTAGCTCCATACCACATATCCGCCGGAGGTGTCGTACACACAGGGGAAGTGCGCGAGCCCGTCGTTGAAGCCAACATCGCTTCCCGACGCCGAATAATTGACGTAATAAGTGTCCGCCTTTGATAATACGAGGTCATCGAAAGTGGCTACTGTTTGTGCATTTGCTGCAATTGCGCCCAATGTGAGGGCTAATGATAACAATGTAAATGTGCGCATATATATGTTTGTTTTTAGAAACATTTTTTTAGGGAAATTGTCAAAATAAGTTTCACGAATTTTATACAGTTATTTTTCTTTTTTTCAAGGCGCCAAAACTGAGAATATCAGCATATTTAAGGCTTTTGGCAACGTAGGAAAAAAGAAAAAGAACAAATAAAATGTGGAAGTTATTTTGACAACTTCCGTTAGCAGCAAAAGGGAAATGAGATAAAAGAAAAGCACGAATAGCCGTACGTTTTTCTTACCGCGCTTTTCTTCCCGAAAGCGGCAAAGTAAAGTATATTACAAAGGCAGGTCTTCTGACTTACTCCGTCTTTTGCAGCCTTCCCATTCTTTTTGAGAACAGTGGCGTAGGTGGCAAAAGGTATTCTTTGGAGATTACAGCATCGGGAAATGTCGGAGATTTTCACTCCTGTTCCCTTTTCATCCACGTGTTGAAGCGTGGAACCCTTGCGAGTGCAAATGTAGTATCTAAAATCCAGAATGCAAAGACCAAAGTAGAGGAGTGAGGGAGTGGAGAAATGAAGAAGGCAAAATTCCGGAATGCGAAGCCTATGTTTTTGTTTCATGAAGGCAAAGTTCAGGGTGCCAATGAAACGGGGTGGAATTATACCCCACTATTTTTTATTTTTTAATATGCAAATGTGCAAATTGAAAAAATTACACGGTACCCTATTGTCTTATTGTCTTTAAGTCTTATTGTCTTATTATATGGTACTTAGCGTGGCACTTAGCTCGGTAGTTAGCGTGGCAGTTAGCTCGGCACTTAGGTTGGTAGTTAGCGTGGTAGTTTTTACCGGGGTAAAATGAGAAGTTAAGCCTCCTTTTTTAACCACTGCCGCTGACGGGGCAAGTTGTGCAAACTGAAAAGTGATTCATCCTAACCCTATATTCATCTAAAAACTATTTTTCATTAACTTTGCCTGCTTTAACAATAAGGCGCCGGGATTCAATTTCCGTTTATAATAAATCAGAACAGATAAGAAACAAAATATGATATTGCCGGTAGTAGCTTACGGAAACCCGATTTTGAGAAAAGTAGCAGACGACATCACACCTGATTATCCCGCCTTGGAGCAACTGATTGCGGATATGTGGGAAACCCTGTATAATAGTAATGGGGTAGGGATTGCAGCGCCGCAAATCAACCGCCCTATACGTTTGTTTATAGTGGATACCATACAAATGGTAGAAAGCTTTGATGATGCCGACAAGCGTTTATACCCCAATGAAAAAGCGATAAAGAAGGTATTTATCAATGCCCATAAAATAAGTTTTGGCGGCGAACTGTGGAACTATAACGAAGGTTGCCTGAGCCTGCCGAAAGTACGTGAGGATATTCACCGGAAAAAGCATGTGCGCCTGAGTTATTTGGATGAAAATTTCCAACTGCATGAAGAAGAATTTGAAGGCATCACATCGCGTGTTATCCAGCATGAATACGACCATATAGAAGGTAAGTTGTTTATTGACTATTTACCCCAGCTTAAAAGAAGGCTCCTCAGAAAAAAATTAGACGACATTAGCGCGGGAAAGGTAAAAACGGACTATAAAATGTTGTTTTCGAAATAATAAATAGTATTTTGGGTTTCCAAATTGAGCAATTTGCCGCCGGTTGACACTACATATAGCGAAGATGAATTGGTACACCTGCTGAAGCAGCAAAGCAGGGAGGCATACAATTATTTATACACGAATTATTCCGCCGTTTTATATGGTATTATCAGGAAGGTAGTATATGATGAGCATATTGCCCAGGATGTATTGCAGGAGGCATTTGTTAAAATTTGGTCAAATATAGAACGGTATGATTCGCGCAAAGGCAGGATATATACGTGGATGCTGAATATCGCCCGCAATGCGGCTATAGATAAGCTTAGGTCGAAGGGAGAAATTATGAAAGGTAAAATCCAAACAGGTGAAGATATCGTAAATATAATGCAGAAGGGTATGAAAACAGAGCAGATGACGGATGCAATTGGGCTGCGTAAAATGGTTGGAAACCTGAAACCGGAGTACGAAACAATCGTGAACCTCGCCTACTTTAAGGGATTTACCTTAGACGAAATATCCAAAACTTTAGAAATACCGCTTGGTACGGTCAAAACCCGTATACGGCATGCTATAAAACTGTTGAAAGAAAATTTTGAGAATAAGTGAATGTAAAAGAATACATAGAATCGGGGCTCTTGGAATCCTACCTGCTCGGCGCACTCAGCACAGAAGAAGAGACGCAGGTGGCTGCTGATATTGCCCAATATCCCGAACTGAAAGCGGAACTCGACTCTATTGAGGCGGGTATGCTGCTTTTTGCGGAATCAATGGCTGAAACCCCGCCAGCAGGATTGCAGGATAAAATATGGAATTCACTACCCAAAGGTTCAACAGGCGAAAAAGAAATCAATAACGACGGGCAACCGAAATCCAGGGTTATAGCAATGGAAGTACCCGACCGTTTTTATTATGCCCAATGGCAGCGTGCCGCAATATGGATTGTACTTGTGGGGAGTCTTTTGGTAAATATTCTTTTATGGTATCAGCGCAATGAAACATCAGAACAATATGCCGCAACAAAACAGCAGATTGATTCTTTGCAGCATCAGCAGTCGCAGTTGGCAACCGTGCTGAATAGTTATGAGAGCGAGAAAAAAATGATGTCCGACACCGGCATGCAAACCATTGTCATGCACACGGTGCAAAAAGGACATCCCATGGCGGCCACCCTTTTCTGGAGCAAGGACAAAGGCGAAGCCTATGTATCTATTAACGGACTGCCTGCGCCGCCCAAAGGCATGCAATATCAATTATGGGTTATACAAGACGGCAAGCCTGTTGACATGGGCGTACTACCCAATAACATGGCAAACACACCCGCGATGCAGAAAGTCAGCAAACCCGTAACCGGCGGCGAAGCATTCGCCATATCCCTCGAAAAAGAAGGCGGCAGCCCCACGCCCACCATGCAGAATATTTATGTAATGGGAAAACCGAGTTAATCATAAGCTCATAATTGCGATACCATCTATGTCATGGTGAGCCCCGCCGAACCATCTAATGAGTATGTCCCGGCTTGGATAAAATCTTAAATGACGCCATCCTTTCAATTATTTTCCCTCTGCGCCTTCTTTGCGTTTTTTTTCTCTGCGTTCTTTGCGGTTAAACCTTCATTATTAAAATTCAACCTCCTCAACATCGGCGCCGCAAAATAAGTAACACCCACCACCACCATCGTAGCACATCCCCCAAACACCACAGCAGGCACCAACCCCATCCATTTCGCAGTATAGCCGCTTTCTATTGCCCCCAACTCATTGGATGAACTGATGAACATAGTGTTTACCGCAGCCACCCTGCCACGCATATTATCAGGCGTATAAGTTTGCAACACAGTGCCCCGCACAATAACACTTACCATATCAAACATACCCGTGAGCAGCAGCATAGCAAACGATAAAACAAAACTTGTGGAAACACCGAAAACAATCGTAGCAATACCGAAGCCAGAAACACATAGCAAGAGCTTCATCCCTGCACTTTTTTTGAGCGGGATATAAGCTAATATAAAGGACGTAGTAACAGAACCAATACCGGGCGCAGCCCGCAGCCATCCAAACCCTATCACCCCGACATGAAGAATATCCTTCGCATAAGCAGGCAACAAGGCTACCGCCCCGCCAAACAGCACGGCAAACATATCCAGCGACAGCGCCGCCAATACTAATTGAGTATTAAAAACAAACCGTATTCCCTTGCGGAGGCTCAGGAGTATAGGCTCTTTTTCATGTTTCAAAACTGCCTGCCGCGGGATGCGGAAAATGGCAAACAGCGCTACCAACTGTATTAAAAAGACTGTGAACAAACCCACAGGAATACCGAAAGCAAGCATAACCCCCCCCCAGCAAAGGACCAATAACGGCGCCCACCTGCCACGATGTGCTGCTCCATGCCGTAGCGTTTGGATAATGTTTCCTCGGCACAAGCATACCCATAATGGCAAATGATGCGGGACTGATGAACGCCCTTAAAACGCCGCCCAAAAATACCCCCGCATAAATCATACGCACAAGCCAGTAAACATGGGTATGTTTTTCAAAACCCGGCAATGAAAGAGAAGTGAAAATCAGCGACAGCGCAAGATAGCCGAGTATGCAGACAGCAATTAGTTTCTTCTTCTCATGCTTATCCACAAAATAGCCGGAAAAAAGCGAGCAGCCTATTGCAGGTATCGCCTCAAACAAACCCAATATGCCCACTAATGAAATATCGTTAGTAAGATTATACACCCAATAATAAATAATCGTTGACTGCATATTGAGCGCAAGAATAATAAAGAACCGCACCGTCAGGTAGTTGCGGAACAACGGATAACGAAGCGCTTTGTTCTTTATTAAAAAAGATATTGCAGGGCGTGGTGAAGGCATTTGGGAGCAAATTTATTGCATAAAGGAGAGATTGAAATGATTGAGGATTTTTTAAGGTGGATATCGGTAATGATGTGTCGTAATGTGTCGCTTTTTTTGTTGTAATGGGGGCGTGTTATATAACTGCTTTTAATACAATCAGTTGATAGCGTATATGTTGAATATGTGTTATTTATCTGTTTTGTAGATAATTCTATAGCAAAAGTGGGGTATTGGGTACATACTTTGTACCTGTTTTGGCTACAATACAGCAGTAATTGGCGCATTGAGGTCATAATGAAAATTAAAATCATTTCGAAAGGGATGCCTTCGCAAAAAATTAGAAGTTCTGTGTTCGTTGTTTTGATTGTTTCCATAAAAAATAAAAAATGATATTTCAATTTTGTCAATTTTCTAAATCCTTTTGCTAAGTTCAATGGTATTGATGAGATGACGTGAATTATACCCCACTATAATTTAAATCTTTATGTGATTACTGTTTTCATTTAGCTACTGTAGTTTTTTTGCCGGATGAAGTTCAGGGTAATTTCCTCTATTAAAGTTTTGTGATCTAACTTTTTATTTATTTATTTGTTTACTTTTATAAACTATGATAGGGCAAACTATCAACAACTATGTTATAGAACGCAAGCTTGGTGAAGGCGGTATGGGTAATGTATATTTAGCCCGACATAACCGAGTATACAGGATAGTGGCAATAAAGGTGCTGCATCAAAATTTGTTTGCCAATGAAAGTATTCGCAATAGATTTAAAAATGAGGCTAATGCTTTAATAAAATTAGGACATCCTAATATCGTCAAAATATACGATTATGTAGAGTTGGATAATCTTGCTTGTTTGATAATGGAGTATATAGAAGGATATACTTTAGATGATTACATCAACCAGATTTCAGGACCCTTATCTGCAACAATTGCTACCAACATTATTTGTGATGTTTTGGATGCTGTACAATACGCGCATGAGCAAAACATTTTCCATCGTGATATAAAGCCAGGGAACATAATGGTTAGCAGGGATGGGAAAACTGTAAGGATAATGGATTTTGGTATAGCAAAATTCAGCGACACCGGAAGTTTTAATACGACCCGTGCGAACATACAATTGGGCACTCCCTTCTATATGAGTCCTGAACAAGTTAAAGGGATGCCGTTTACGGCGCATAGCGATATTTATTCATTAGGCGTTACCCTGTATGAAATGGTAACTGGCAAATGCCCATACCAATCTATTACAAATTTGTATGAGTTGCAAAGCAAAATTGTAAATGAACCGCTTCCGCCAACAAATACCTATTACCCGAATGTTCCGCAACGCTTGCAATCAGCTATTATTACAGCTACGTATAAACATCCGGAGCAACGTTTTCGCTCGTGTGTGGAATTTAAAACCTTCATTTTAGGAAATAAACAAGTAGAATCTATAACAACCTCTCCTGTTATCAATAAACCTATTCCAATAAAGCCCACAGTACCGGATATTCAAAAAAAGAGTATTAAAAAACCTTTGACTTTTATAATAATTGTATTAGTATTGTTGCTTGTTGGGGGGAGGGTGGTATTGGGCAACTATAGGTAGTTCAATCGGAACTCAAATTGATAAACCTATCTCGGCACCATCTAAACCAATAAAAGATACCACAAAGATAATTACAACACCACCAGTTGATACCATACAAATAGATACCACAGAAATAGCGATAATAAAAAAGCATAAGATTGATAGCATAGCTAAACTAAAAGAACAAGAAAGGAAAAAAGCAGAAGAAACAAGGCTTGCAAAAGAAAAAGAACAAATTCGGAATGACCTAATAGTAAGAGGCAAGTTTGATTTGGATGGTCATCCTATAAAATGTGATTTTAAAGAGAAAAAAAATGAAATTATAACTTATTACGTAGAATTTACAACAAGTGATGGTGAATTTCACAAAGGAACAGTCTTGTATAAAAAAGATGGCGAAAATTTGAAACATGTGAGGGACAATATTTATTAATATGATAAAAGGATTGTTATCATTAGTGTTAATTGTAAATTCTATTTATTCCTATGGGCAACAAGATAAATCTTGTGATGGGAAAATGATAGATATTGTTAGTAATAAAATTGAGAGAATATGTTATATTAAAAGGTACAATCTATACGACCAAAATAATTTCAAAATCGAATATGAGATTTCAAAAAATAGCTCTTCACCCTTATATTCAGTTATATTAAATTATGATCCTGCCACGGACAGTTTTACGATAGAATTGAAGGATTTAATTAGCGGAAATGAACAATCAATGGCAATTAAATGGGATAGAAGTGTGCGCCCATTCATTATAGTAGGTAATAAATTTAATGAAACAATATATATGGATGCTAATAAGCATTATGAATTACTACTCTCTATTCCTAACCCCAGTAGCCCCTGCTTAGTATTACACCAGTTTCGTTCAATTGATGCTTCAACATTTTTTAGTATTGAAGATTTACACGCATCAACGGTAAATGACCATAATAAAAGTGCACTCGAATTTAATGAAAAAAACGAAAGACAAAAGCATTATAATGATAGCATGAAGCAAAAGCATGATGATTATATTGCAAACAACAAGAAAAAAGAAGAAGAAATTTCAAAATTAAAAGATGAAATAAGGTTGGAAATGGGAAAGAAATTAGATAGTCTAAGTATAATTAAATCAAATAAATTAAAAAAGACGGTTAAAGCAAGTAATGAGTTAATGGAAGAATTAAGTAATGAATTGGATACTGTTTTTAAAAAACATATTGGAGTTCTAAAAGGAGAGTCTAAGTTATCAGCTTTTTTTCGTGCATTTGTTGACGTATCAGGGCATGTTACCGTTAATCTTGATAGCGTTAAGGAATCTCTTTCAAATCCTGATTGGTTCAGAACACGTGTGCGTGATAGTATAGCTAATTACATAGCTCAGTTAAATGCCACACCTGAAACAAAAACAATTAATGCTAATAATTATTTTGAGATAATTGAAAAAGGATACAACGATGAAATGAAAAAATTGGATAAAAATAACTTTAGAATTTTTTTAGACTCCCTAAAGGATGAATTTGATGGATATAATATAATCTCTATCCCGTCATATTTTTATTATCACTATGACTATAGTTCTACTTTTTCAAAACATCATTGGCGATACTCGGATGTTCCAGACGAAAGCCTTAAAAGTGATTTCAAAAGACAAATTCTCAGTTGGCAGAGGGGTGGATACAATGTTATTGTTTATGAAGGATTTTCAAATGGGGAAAGACTTTCTAGTAAATTGGTTTATGATACAGTCAAACTGAATCAATAATTTTTTAATGTAGCATATAAAAAAACAAAAAACTATGGCAAATTTTAAAACATGTCCAAACGGTCATAACTATGACGCAAACGTTCATTCCTCATGCCCGTTTTGTCCGGCAAATACCGCAGGCAATGATTACGAAAAAACTGTAACGGATTTTAAGAAAACCCAGTTATTTGAGGGCAACAACCAACAGTTCGGCAAGACCATGATTAATGAGGAGACCGTAGATTTTAAAACCACCCCAGTAAGCAGCGGTAACCAACATCCCTTTAAACGAACTACGATAGTAGATACTGCCTCCAGTGCTGCGCCGCTTCAGCAAAATGAAAAAAGAAAATTAGTAGGATGGTTGGCTACTTTCAGCAACGATGAGTATGGACAGGATTACAAATTGTATGTCGGGAAAAATAAAATCGGAAGTGGTGCAGATTGCGATGTTGTTATTAATGATTCATCAATTTCAGGCGAACACACCACTATTCTTTTCCGCGATAATGAGTTTTTGATTAAAGATAACTTTTCCACCAATGGCACAAAAATAAATGGCATATCGGTAGATGAGGGGAAGCTGAAAGAAGGTGATGAACTAAAATTAGGCAATACAGCTTTCAAATTCAAGACAGTTTTTTAAATTGAAAATTTCTGACTATCATATCAGCATAGGTAATGCAACCGATGTAGGCAAAGTAAGGGAACATAACGAAGATTATTTGGCTCACTTTGATACACCTTTAGGTTATTGCATCATTATATGCGATGGTATGGGGGGACATGCCGCTGGTGATGTCGCTGCACAAAGTGCCACTGCCGCGATACAACAATTTTTACAAGACCCCTCAAATAAGAATTCAACTATTCCCATTGCTTTGAAAAATGCAATTGAATTTGCTAATTATAAGCTGAAGGAAATGATGAATCAAAACCCTGCCTTAAAGGGAATGGGGACTACAACGATAGTAGCTTTAATTAAAAACGGGCGGCTTTATACGGCTCATGCCGGCGACAGCAGGCTCTATTTGATTAAGAAGGGCGGAATAAAACAACTTACAAAAGACCATTCCTCCGTTCAGCAATTAATTGACCAGGGTGTGCTTACTGAAGCAGAAGCAGAGTTGAGCGACAAAAAAAATCAAATCAGCAAAGCTATAGGAATTTTTGATAAGGTAGAACCGACAATTACCGAATCGTCCTTTCCGCTGAATAAAAATGATAAGCTCCTTTTGTGCAGCGACGGGCTTACCGGACATTTAAGCAAGGAGAAAATTTACGAAACAATTTTATCATTTGATAATATTCAAAGCGCTGCAATGAAATTAGTAGAATTGGCAAACGGGAACGGTGGCAGTGATAACATTACGGTACAATTAGTGCATTACGCCGGTCAATCAATGAGGAGTAAAAAGAAGATATTATCTAAAAGAAACACAGCAATCGTAATTGTTGTTTTTGCATTATCATTATTTTGGGTATGGGCTTTTAAAAACCATAATAGCAATAATAAGATGGTTACAAAAAAAAGCGGATAGCGTTTTGGTTGGTGTGAATAATCTAAATACTGATACATCAGAGAGGAAAAATGTTGCGCCAACCAAAAACGCCAAAAAATCAAATACAGACACCAACAAAATAAAGGTTAACGACAAAGCAAAAAACAAAAAAGAGCAACTAAGATAAACTAAGAATAAACATAATTGCTTATGAAATCTTCAATAAAAATTGGTCGCGATAATACAAATGATGTGATTATTAATGAACCAAGCGTAAGCCGTAACCATGCTATCATTACTAACCTTGGCAACGGTTCTTATGAAGCGAAGGATTTAGGCAGCAGAAATGGAACTTTTGTCAACGGGCAAAAAATAGTCCGTCAAATTATTAAACAAGGTGATAAATTAAAAGTTGCATCAAGCAATGTCGATTGGCAAGCTGCTTTCCAGGTTTCCTCAGATAAAAAAGTTGACTCAATAATACAGGAAGAACCGTTTTCTAAAATTATAAAAACAATTACTGTTGGCTCAGCGCCGGATAATGACTTAGTACTCAGCAATAACTATGTTTCTGGTCATCATGCAAAAATTTCAAAATTAAAAACAGGAAATTTTTATTTACAGGATGTAGGTAGCAGCAACGGTTCTTTTGTGAATGGAGCCAAAGTGACTGCTAAAAATTTCACTAAAACGGATGTCGTGAAAATTGCTAATGCCGATTTGCCTAAAAATTGGTTTTTGCATAAAAGCCTGAAACGCAGATTGTATAAAGACAACAAAAAAACTTTTTGGACTACCCTTATTATAATATTATTAATAAGCGGCGGGGCAGTTTTTTATTATAAAAGCTGTACATGGTTTAACTGTTATTGCAACTTAATACCAAAACAGATGTATAGCCGTAATGCAAACGCCTTAGTACACATTGAACATGAATACTATTACACCATAACATTCAAAGGAACAAAATATTATGTGGGCAAAAACAAAAGTTTTGTTGAGCAAACAGAAGCTAATCCGGAAAAGCAGAATATTTTGCCTTATAATAAAATTTCAGGCAGCGGGTGTTTTGTAAAATCAGATGGCTCTATTCTTACTTCACCTGTTATTATCAATCCATGGCTATATAATAATAAGGAGATTGCATCAATGCTCGGGGAGGTTGTGGCGAGCAAGACAATTAATGGATTAAAAAGCGAAAACGCAGTAAAAATTTGCGGCGAAACAGCCGATTTAAATTGGATACAAAACCGAGTTGTGAATAACAAGCAAAATTTTGTGGAGGCTACTGCTAATAATGATTGTATCCTTACTGATAGTGCTACAGCTATAATGCAGTCCATTAAAAAAATGCTGCCTTCAAACGCAAGCGTTGCAGAGTATTCTTTCAACAAAAAGTCAATTCAACACCTGCACAATACGCCCGAAAAATATTATGCCTATATTATCTTGTCACACAATAACCAGGTTATAAAAGATAGCTTTATTACAACAAAAGATTCATTAGATATAAATAAAGTTCTGGTAACACCACTTGCTGAATCATTACCTCGGATGCAGGAAGGAAGCGCTGTATTTAATTCTCGCGGAGAGTTGATTGGAATAGTGCAGCAACAGCAGGTTGTTTTATTAAATCGCTTCATCAATCAAATTCATAATTAAACGTCAACTGTATGCAAACATTTAATATTGGCAGGGATGCAAGCAATCATATCGTATTGAACGACAACATGGTTAGCCGCCAGCATGCTCAACTCATTGTTTTGGACGGCAGGTCAATGATTAAAGATTTAGGCAGCAGCAATGGCACCTATGTAAATGGAAATCGTATTACAGAAGCTAATTTGAATGCAGGAGATATTGTGAAATGTGGTCCAGTTTTTTTTGACTGGAGTCAGTACTCAAATGCCGGACAACCAGCTTCACAAATGGAGGAGCAATCATGTTCTGAATCTGTAGTTGATGAGAAAACGGAGCAGTATGAATTAATCGATGTATTTAAATACCTGACCAGCAGGATTTTTGATATTGGAGACTTGTTTAAAACAAACTGGAATAAAATGCCTTCTATTTTATTTTTAAATGGTATTCCTGTTTTATTGACAATGATTGCATCACTAACGTTATTAGCATATTTCCCCATTGGGAGATTTATACCATTTATGATTTTGGGAGTCATAATT
>Ga0207047_1126_pt1 | contig 17745 bp, 16 predicted proteins | sample Alteio_BWMinCont_67_FD_153302 | JGI IMG/M metagenome (GOLD analysis project Ga0207047, IMG submission 153302) | Enriched cells from forest soil in Barre Woods Harvard Forest LTER site, Petersham, Massachusetts, United States -... | ecosystem: Environmental > Terrestrial > Soil > Temperate forest >...
TTAGTCAACTTATTACACCCCCAACTAAAGTTATATTTCCAAAAGGCAAACATTGGGAAATAGCCTGTAATTGTTTTGAAATGCCAAATAAAGAAAAATTCAATAGACCTAACTTGAGGAAAGCAAAACTTACATCTACTGATTTGCAAAATAGCATAACCTCAATTGTTGAAAAACTACTATATTAACTGCTGATTACGACACGACGCAAATTTTTTTTAAATATTTTCAAGCTATCAAATGAAGTAAAGCACCGATTTGCTTTATAATTTTCCATTCACGACGCACGACACGACGCACGGCGCAGGGCGTCGTTAGCCTTATCCAGCCTACTTTCCGCTCCACTTTTACATCGTGATTGATTATAAAACTCAATCCTTTAAAAAAGATGGAAGCAGTAATTCTTACAGCAGAACAGTACGACGACCTCGTAAAGCGCATGGAGGATATTAAATCCGCAGTATCGCAAAAACAAAATTCAGAAAACATTTTCCTTGACAATCAGCAGTTCCTGCAACTAATGAATATTAGTAAGCGAACCGCACAAAGCTGGCGCGATGAAGGAATAATTTCTTTCTCTCAGGTCGGTAGTAAAATTTATTACCGGATGAGTGATGTAAAGAAGTTATTGGACACCAATTACAAGCCATCATTTAAAAAATAACCAGCCAAACTACATATCATGGCATCAGGCACAATTTTTAAAAATTTTGCAATCCCGGTAGAGCATAAATCTCTTATTGTTATTTCAAAGAGGATAGCATCTGATATTTACAAACCGGAGGTTGAGGAAATCCGGTCACTCATCGCCCAGGGCAAGCTCAAAGAAGCACAGGAGAAAAAACAGCAGCTTTTGGCGTTCACACCATCGGCGACCTTTAAAGAAAAAAGACTGCTTACTCATATTGAGCAGTACAGTGGCTTTGTACATTTAGATTTTGATAAGCTGACACCGGAGCAATTGGAAACGGCATTTCAGACCATTTCAAAAATTCCTTACACGTTTGTTTGTTTTCGCAGCCCAAGTGGGTCCGGTTTGAAAGTATTTGTTGAAGTAAGCACCGGCAAAGAGCATCACGAGATTGCTTACTCACAGGTAATGCAGTATTATGAAAAGGCAACCGGATTAAAAGCTGATGAAAAATGTAAAGACATTACCCGGCTTTGTTTTATGAGTTACGACCCAAAACTTTATAAGACCTTAGACTATCAAAAATTTGAGGTAGCCATTACAGCTATTGCACAACCGCAGCAGCCGGCAATAGAAGCCCCAAATCAAGAAGTAGAAGAGAGTGACTATACAGCACTATTACAGGACTGTAAACGCTTTACCGAGAATATAAAGACCTATTCAGAAGGCAGCAGAAATGAGTTCATCTATACATTCGCATCAAACTGTAATCGTAAGGGAATACCCGAACATATTGCTTTGCAATTTGCCCGGATTGGTATCATAATTTATATAGGTAAAGGAGTAACATTCATCAACGGCGGCAGGAATATTATTATCGTTAAATGATGCATTATCTTGTAAACTGCTTTCTAAGGTTTTATTATTTAAATAATTGTGTTTTGCCTTTAACCATTTATAGAATCTTTGCGGTACAGATTGATTATTTGAACAGGAAGAATCAATATAGCTTAGTTCTTCCATTGCATTTGTTATTTTATCGATTGGGCTTAGACCGTTAGCAGACTCTAAAATATTGGTGATATTCCCCAAACTATTGCTGAGAGTATGTTCAATAAAATTATGGTCAGTAAGACCTTCTATTGTTCTATACTTTACTGCAACGTTATTTCTTTCAATAAAAATCAGGTTTTCAAGCGCCGCCTGTAGCTGTAATAAATCTTCGCTTTTAGCGCTGTTGATTTCTTTTAATAAGAATAAGATATTTTCTTCGGAAAATTGGGAAGCAGTTACTAATTTACTTGTGTGCCATATATAATAATGAACAGTAGATTTCAATTCATTTCTGCCGGAATAGGTTTCATTTAGCGCATTAATGATTATGCTCTCCTCTGTTTCTACTTCCTTCAATAGATGTTTGTGCCGCTCCTGTGTATCAAAAAATAATACTAAAAGGCTTTGCCTTAATGTTTGCAATGTATAATAAGACAGAGGGGCAATGGTTACCGGCTGGGTTCCATTGGATAAACGGGTAATTTCTTTAAGAAGGGATTTAATGCTCTTCAAAAATTTTCTTACGTCATAGGCGATAATACTTTCATCTTTTTGGCTGGATGTATTATAATGGAGTAGGGTGGACACCCTTTGAGCCTCTTTTGTGATTATATGATGGTAATACTTTGTAGGGATATTTGAAAAGTTAGCTAATGTTATATGATATAAATACGGCTGGATTTCAATATCAATGCTGCTATTTAATGATGCCTTCCAGATTTTGAAGTCAGGCTGTACTGATAGAATTGCTAAAATTTGATTTTGGAGTTCAGTAAATTTATTAGCCGGGTTAGTATTTGACGGTTTTAATGCTGCGGATATTTCCCTTTGATTTGTAAAATCCATCAACCAAGGGCGTAGCGTGCCAAATAAAATACTATTGAAAATATTTAATTCCATACTGCAATTAATCGTTAAAGATAGTCATTGCATTATCTAATTCCTGATTTACGATTTTAGTGTAAATCTGCGTTTCTTTTATTGCTGAGTGCCCCATAAGTTTAGACACATACTCTATACGCATGCCCTTCCTTAATGCCCTGGTAGCCCAAGTATGCCGGCTTGTATGGAAACTAATGTGTTTAGCGATTTTAGCTTTTTTTGTGATTGTTTTTAAATCCTTATTTATATAGGCTGTGGCTGATGAAATGGCATTGTGTATAATGCGTGGGTCTGTTTCTGATTCATTTACTTTAAGTAATGGGAAAATAAAGGATTCAGGGTTAACCTTTTTCCTTTTAGTATTATTAATATGTAAATTATTATAATGTTTTATTATATCCAAGGCTTTACCGGGTAATAATATGCTAAGTGGTATTCCGGTCTTTTGGATTTTGATATTTAGCTTTTCACCGTCAAAATTTGCCCATTTAAGCTGTAATATATCTGATACCCTTAACCCGCCGGTATATGCCGCAAATACGTAAATATTGCGATGGTGGAACATCATTAAATCTTCTTTGATTGAGAGGTTTTCTATTTTCAGCAATTCATCTTCCGTGAGGTAGGCTCTTTGGGTGGCTTCTGTTTTTAGCTTGTATCTCAAAAACGGGTTTTCAGTTCGCGGCATCAAATCTTCATTCATAGCCTCATTCAGAATACGCCTAATAATTTTCATGTTTGCATGTACCGTATTAACGCGGTTACTTTTTTCAGATGCCAGGTAGGCTTCATAGTCCTTTAATAACTTAACGGTAATTTCATCAAAAAATAACGGGCGCTCATTCATAAAAGTTTTGAGCTTTTTTACCACAGACTTTGCTTTTTTGTAGGTGCTGTAATTCCTCGTTTTTTCTAACTTGTCTATGTGCTTATCAGCGAATACGAAAAAATCTGTTGAGGCTTTGCCTAATAATTTTTCCTTGATTTTATATGCGTTCACGCTCTTTGACTTGGTTTCCATTTCCACAGCTAAACCTTCAGCCTCAGCGATTTTCTGAGATATTGCGGCATTAAACCTCCCGGCGTTGGGGTGCGATTTACGGACCTTCCCATCATCTTCATTCCAATGTTCCGGCTTTAACCGGATACCTATAGAAACGAACTTTGTTTTCCTATCTTTGATAATTCGCAAATAAAGTGGTGCAAAACCTTGTTCATTTTTTTTATTCATCTTGAGTAAAACCTTTACTGTAGCCATTTTCAGAAGTTTTAAAATTTCTATGAAGGTACAACAAATGGTACAACAAATCTAACATTTGCTTGCTTTTTTTTGCACTTATTTTATCCTGCTAAAAAATGAAAACCTTTAGTATCAACACTTTCAGAGCAAAGCGATGTAAAGGGGTGAAAATATTTAGTCCCTACGGGACCACAAGGCAGGAAGGGGTTTTAACGTTTTATTCGTTTTAACCCTTTTTCATTTGCATACAATTTGCATACTTTTCCAGTTCTTACTTAGTGTACCATGCAAAGACGGAATTTCCTTGATTTTGCATTTTATCTGCTCTGTTGCTTACTCATTTTGTGGGATTGCTTCAACACCAAGCCCATAGCTGGTTTCCACCGCCAAAGGGCGGGACAGGCAGGAATGACGAACTTTATTTCTTTGTTCAACTTACTTTTCCAACTTCAACCTTATTCTGCATTAATAAGCCCTCGCAAACAACACCCTCTGTCCTGATGGTCTTCCGGTAAGTATGCACTTGCCTTCTTCTTTTAAATTGTTCAGAGGTATGCAACGGATGGTGGCTTTGGTGAGTTCTTTTATTTTTTCCTCGGTTTCAGGACTGCCGTCCCAGTGTGCTGAGATGAAGCCGCCCTGGTCGTCAAGGGTTTTCACAAAGTCATCCCAGGTGTCCACCATCCTTGTGTTTTCCGTGCGGAATTGCAAGGCGCGCTGATACATGTTTTCCTGTATGTCGTGGAGCAATTGCGGTATGTAACCGGTTATATTGTCGAGTGGGTGTATGCTTTTTTCTTTGGTGTCCCTGCGCGCTACTTCTGCCTGGTTATTTTGAATATCGCGGGCGCCAATTGCAAGGCGGATCGGTACGCCACGAAGTTCGTATTCCGCGAATTTCCAGCCGGCGCGGGTAGCGTCGTCGTCGTCAATTTTTACTCTTATTCCTTTTGTCTTCAGTTCGTCGGCAATGCTTTTACATTTATCATTAATCAGGCTCCTCGTATCTTCTCCTTTGTAAATGGGAATTATTACTACCTGCACGGGTGCAAGGCGGGGCGGCAATACGAGCCCGCTGTCGTCGCTGTGCGCCATTACCAATGCACCTATAAGGCGTGTAGAAACTCCCCATGAGGTTGCCCATACATAATCCAGCTTATTGGTTTTGTCAGTGAATTGTACGTCGAAAGCTTTTGCAAAATTTTGCCCGAGGAAGTGGGATGTACCTGCCTGCAAAGCTTTGCCGTCTTGCATCAGCGCTTCTATACAGTAGGTTTCTTCCGCTCCCGCAAAACGTTCATTAGCTGTTTTAACGCCGCGTATTACCGGCAATGCCATAAATTCTTCCGCAAACGTGGCATACACATTCAGCATTTTTTCAGTCTCAATTACAGCCTCTTCTTTAGTCGCATGTGCAGTATGGCCTTCCTGCCACAAAAACTCGGTGGTACGGAGGAATAGGCGGGTACGCATTTCCCAGCGTACTACATTAGCCCATTGGTTAATGAGCAAGGGTAGGTCGCGGTAGGACTGTACCCAGTTTTTGTAGGTATTCCAGATGATGGTTTCGGAAGTGGGTCTTACAATCAACTCTTCTTCCAGCTTTGCATCAGGGTCAACGATAATACCGCTGCCGTCGGGGGCGTTTTTAAGCCGGTAATGGGTTACTACAGCACATTCCTTTGCAAAACCCTCCACATGGGCGGCTTCTTTGCTCAGGAAGCTCTTGGGTATAAATAGCGGGAAATAGGCGTTCTGATGCCCGGTGTCTTTAAACATCTTATCCAGGGCGTCGCGCATGTTTTCCCAAATAGCGTATCCATTAGGTTTTATAACCATACATCCCCTTACCGCCGAGTAGTCGGCAAGCCCACCTTTGATAACAACATCATTGTACCATTGGGCGTAATCTTCTTTCTGTTTTGTTAAAATGTCTGACATAATAAACCTGGCATATTTTTAGCAGTCTTATATTTGGTAGAAGTTGGCAAAAGTACTAATTTCACTAATGGTTTTAAATATTAAAACAACATAAAAATGAAACGCATCTTCTTAGTCGGTCTGTTCATATTAGGATTGGGGCAATTCACCTTTGCTCAAACAGACGATATATACTCAAACGGCAGCGACCAGAAAAACACATCCGGCTATAATAACAGCGGGAATAACAACCAGCAAAACGGAAGTTATCAAAGCAACGATAACAACGGCGATGACTATATAGATTATGATGACGACGCATATAGTTCGCGTATTAACCGTTTTGACAATTCTTTTTACAATGAGGGTTATTACAGCACGTTTTATAATCCGTTTTGGTATAATCCCTATTATGCCGAACCTTATATAGGATGGGACCCCTTTTGGGGCGGCGGTTTCGGAATAGGTCTTGGTTGGGGCTGGAATGCATGGTATGGCTATCCCGGTTGGGGATGCTGGGGCGCAGGTTTTGGTTTAGGCTGGGGTGGTCCGTGGTATGGTAATGCTTATGGTTTCGGAAGATATGGCTGGGGTGGATATGGAGGATATTATGGAGGCTGGGGCAGAGGTTATGGCGGTTATGGTAATTACGGACCTCGTAGTGCCAGAACCAGCGCTATGCTTGCTCATGGTGGCATAAATGGAGGATTGAGGGGCAATAATAGTAATGGACTGTTCAGAACTGCTTCCAATAACAACAGCCAGATGGGATTAAGAGGTGCCACACTTGCAAGTGCATCTCATAATAATTCAGTACTTCGTAATCATGCGACTAATGGTAATGCGGTACGTTCCGGGGGGCAAATGCATAATGCAACGCAAAATAGAAACTTCAGTTCAGGAAACAGAAGTAATGGCAACTCTGGAATAAGGGGCAATAGCAATGGCGGCATGAGACCACAGGGTCAACATTTCGGGCAAGGAGGAAGAGCGCAAGGGATGAATAATCGTGGTGGAGGTCGTTCAGGTGGTGGATTCTTTGGTGGTAACCGCGGCGGCGGTGGTCGTTCGGGTGGAGGAGTTTTCGGAGGTGCTAATCGTGGTTCCGGAGGTTTTGGTGGTGGCGGAAGCCGTGGCTTTGGCGGCGGTGGTGGTCATAGCGGAGGCGGAGGAGGCGGTCATTCCGGTGGTGGTGGTGGACACGGCGGCGGCGGTCGCAGATAATTTGCAAATAGAATTGAATTATAAATCTTTGGGCTGTCTTAAAATGCAGCCCTTTTTTATTCGATTGTCTGAACTGGGATTTTTAGGATATAGGGAATGATAAGATTTTTTTGGCGGGTAACTGTGGGAGTGGGGTTGCTTGTGTGGCTACCTTTTAAAGAGCAAAGAAACAGAGCTGAGAGCAGGCGGGGGCTTCTGTGTTGTAATACCAATTAGACATCAATTTTTGTCATAAAAAATTTTCACGCAAAGCGCGCAAAGATAAAGGCAGAGTACGCAAAGTGTATTTAGTCAAAGCACGTTTTAAGTGTCTAAATGGTATAAAGCCTCACCCCAGTTCTCTCCGAGGGGGAGGGAGGTGTTACCGTAATTGTTTTGGGCTAAATAATTTGCTAAGCGGGTTTATATGTTCTTATGAATCATTACGTTTTTGGGCTGAACGTATTTTTTATCTCCGGGTGGTATTTCTTCATCCTGCTCGTAAAATTCATAGAGTTTGCGGAATAGCTTTTTGAAAACAAATTGCTGAATCATGACAGTATCTTTTGCATTATTAATAACCGCGTAAAGACGGTCGGCATCGTAAATATCGGGTACATCAGCATCGGAAGTTGCCAGATTTTTGCTTCTGCGGTTGATGGGCATCCAATAAATATCTGCATGAATGTCATTTCCATGTATGTCGGTTATATCCACTATAGATTGTTTCCCTGTGTTTTTTATAACAGAGTCTATGCCATCGATTCCATTCATGTAACCTTCACAATTGAGGTTGGTAAAATATTTCAGGTAAACATTGCTGCGGCGCATGTTTAAGTGCTGATAGTGTATTATGGTATTGTTCCCTGTTACCGTTATTTTGTTGCTGTCATCCTGAGTTATAACAAATGAATTGAGCGGATGGTCGGGATAACGGACAGAAACGCTTTTTATTTGTTCCTGCGGTATATTAAATACTGTTCTGTCGCGCCAGGCTTTGATATCGGTTGTATATCGCGGCGTCAGGTATCCGTCAAATCCTTGTATCTGCACCACATAGGGCTTATCCGCGCCTTCCATGAGCATGTTGGTGCCGACCTGGTTTACGGAAGAACCGCCTACATAAAATGTACGAAACATTTTACCGCTCCTGTTGTAGAGTATCACTTTTATACCATCGGCAGACAGGGATTTGATAACATTGTTGTATGCGTTTTGATTGACGGGATACAAGGCTTCCTGCTCCGCAAGGGTTAACAATAGTGTATTGAGGGTGCTTCTTAATGCCTTGTATTGTTTATTCAACATCCATCCTGAATCGGTGCGTTCCAATAATATTGATTTGCCGTCTGTATTGGCGATAAATATTTTACCGATTGAAGCAGTATCTCTTACTGTAAACGCAGCTTCATTGCTGCCATAGAGCGCATTTTTATTACTGAATATAAAGTAATAAACACTGAACCCCAGCAAAGCAAGCACAACAAAATATAATAGCGTTTTACGCATTGGTCGGGTCTCTCTTTTTAATTAAGTTTCGTAACGACGTTTTCTGAAGAAGAAATAACAGGATGCAAAAACCAAAACAATGGCTACCGGCACTACCACATTTATTATTTCCCATTTATCTTTTTCTTCTTTTACCCTGCCGCTGTCGAGTAGCCTGAGCTTTGATTCTTTTGAACGCGCTTCAAGTATGCCCGAACGGTCTGTGAGATACTCCATGCAATTCAATAAAAAGTCTTTGTTTGAATAGAAATTTCCCGTCCATTTCCAATAGCCCATAGGTAAAACACCTTCTTTTGTAGCGTAATCATTGCTCATAATATTGCCATCGGATATTACTATCATGCTGTTGGAACTGTCGCATTCGCCTTTGAATGGCAGATGGAGTGAATCGTTGAGAATATGAAGGTATTCGGCAGCCAACCTGTTTTTGTATGCAGAATGGAAAGCGCCTTCCAGCAACACAGCAGCAGGTATGGAATGTTTGTTAAACATATTTTCTCGCGGCAGATAATTCATAGTTGAAAGAGAAACGCGGACGGGCGCGTTTGCACTGCGGCTATATTTGGATGATTGCAGTAAAATTGTTTTTTTGATACCGGGAGTGGCTATAGTATCAATGCTATTGGGAAACATGCTGAGAACGGGCTGCATGTTGCGGACAATAATGTGCTGCGAGGTAGGGTCAAAAACGGGGCTGTATATCCAGGGCCTTGGTTCCTGAGAGTTACCGTTATAGAAAGTGGGTAATTTCTCACATTGCATGTCTTCAATGAGATTGCTATTGATACGGACTCCATAATTAAAGAGCATATCATCAAGATTAAGACCATAATCCAGGGCAATGAACATGGGTGCATTCGTTAAGCTGTCCAGCGAGGCATTGAGCATACTAAGCGCCCAAAGTATGTGACCTCCGTGCATTACATACTGGTCAATTTTTAGTTTCTCAGGTTCTGTAAATGCAACAGTCGGCTTCGTGATGATGATTGCGTCGTACAATATGGGAATATGAATTCCTTGTGTGAGATTCAATGTATCAAGGTGGTAATACTGCATAAGGGTGCTGATAGCATCCTGTATATGTATATCAATAGGTTCTCCGTTGCCGGTTATATAGGCAATGCGGGGTTTATCGGGTCTCCCCATTTCATTAATAGCGCTTGCAAATTTATATTCAAGCAATGATTCTGAATAACTGATATTTTCGGCGGGACTTCCACCATGAACAGTCTCAGTAAGCTTTATAGGTTTTTCCCTGCCATTATAACGAACCATTGCCCAGGGGAAAAAAGGTTTCACAGAATATTCTTCCTCGCCCTTTACCTGGAGTGGCATCACTTTGATTCCTTTTTGGTCAAGCGCATTGGCTATGTTTTTTTGCTCATCTTCGCTTTTCCCTTCAAAAGGGTCTGAAAACCTGTAAACGAGCCTGTTGCCTGCTATGTCTTTAAAGGATTGTAACCTTTCGCGCACAGCCTCCTGCAGCCTCTGAATCTCGGCAGGGAATTTTCCTTTGAGATAGACATCCACTTCAACTGTCTCTGTCAGGTTGTTCAGCAGTTTTTTAGTGGGACCTGTAAGCGTGAAACGTTTTTCTTTGGTAAGGTCAATGCCATAATGATAATAAGACGCAAGTATGTTTACACAAACAACTATACCCGTCATAGTGATGAGACGGATGATAGCTTGTTTTTGCTTTTTACTTTTTATGGACTTATCGGTGGTCATTTGTTAATTTCTTATTGCCGCCCCGCATCCTTAGTGCGGCTATTGAGCGAAAAGCGTGTAAGTGATATAAACAATAAAATAGTTGACAGAAAATAAACAACATCGCGCGAATCTATAACACCGCGGCTTATGGAATTATAATGAAATTCCATTCCTATCATGCTGAGATAATAATCAATTCCCTCTGCGAATTTAGGCAGTTTGCTTAATTGCTCAAACCCTGTATATAACAGATAGCAACCAACGAGCGAAACAAGAAACCCCACAACCTGGTTGCCGGTAAGCGACGAGCAAAAAATACCAACGGCGGCAAAAGTGGCTGCGAGAAACAATAGTCCTATATAAGAACCAATAATAGCGCCGGTATCAAGGTTGTTTTCAATGAGGGAAAGGTTGCCAATGGTGTAAACGTAAATAAGCGTAGGTAATAGTGCGAAAAGGATGAGCGTGAGGGTAGCCAGATATTTGCCCATAATAATACTAATATCGGTAACGGGCTTCGTTGACAACCACTCGATAGTGCCGGTTCTGAATTCGTCGGCAAAAGAACGCATGGTAATAGCAGGAACAAGCAACAAAAGCAGCCACGGGGCGATTTGGAAAAAGCGCTCCATAGAGGCATAGCCGTATTCAAGGATGCTATATTGCGGGATAATCCACAAAAAAAGCCCACAAGCGGCAAGGAACACGATTAATGCTACATAACCAACTACGGAACTGAAAAAAAGATTTATTTCTTTAATGAAAATACTGCGCATGCTCAATCTTAGCCTTCAAAAAGTTTGCAAATATAATGAAAATGACATGGTTTCAGTATCTTGCCAACCTGTTAAAAGATTGCGTAATAAATGCTTTTGATGCTATATGTTTTAGCTTAATAGCTATTTTTACATTTCAAAGCGGCAAATTGAAGAAAACAAAAAAATATTTCTACAATACGGACTCCCATAAGTTTGAAAAACTTGTGGTGCCCCTGCGTGTGAAGGCTTTACGCGTAATAGGGGTAATATCGGCGGGGATAGTGACAGCAGGTATTATTATTGCCATTGCTTTTCGTTTTATAGATACACCTAAGGAAAAGATGATGCGCGGCGACATTAACAAACTTACCGAGCAATACCAGCAGTTGCAAACCCAAGTGAACAGCATGAATACCGCACTGGCAGAACTTGAGAACAGGGATAATAGTATATACCGGGCTGTATTTGAAGCCGCACCTTTGCCTGACAGTATCCGCTATGGTAAAAAGTACAGTGAAATAGACCCGAGAGCTTTTTTGTATTGGGACCCGGATGATATGCTCGATAAAATAAAAGAAAGTATTTCGGTGTTGAACAGGCGTATCCACATGCAAAAAATGTCTTATGATTCTATTGACGAAATGGTACGTTCAAAGGAAAAAATGTTACAGGCAATTCCTGCGATACAGCCTATTTCCAATAAAAATCTTTCTCATCTTGCTTCGGGATTCGGGTATCGGATAGACCCGATTTATAAAACAGTTAAATTGCATACAGGGCTTGATTTTGCCGCAGCAATAGGTACGCCTATTTATGCTACGGGCAATGGTGTGGTTCTTGAGGCAAGTTATGATGAGGGGGGGTATGGCAATCACGTAGTAATTAGTCATGGGTATGGATATGAAACCCTGTACGGGCACATGGCGAAAATAAAATCCTTCATCGGGAAAAAAGTAAAGCGTGGGGAAATAATAGGGTGGGTTGGCAATAGCGGCAAAAGCACGGGACCGCACTGCCACTATGAGGTTATCAGGAACGGAGAAAAAATAGACCCGATACACTATTTCTTCAACGACCTTAGCCCTACGGAATATGAACGTATCGTACATATTGCGGCGTCAGCCAATCAATCGTTTGATTAACCTTTGAAGATAAATTGAGCAACATGATTTCATGGGAAGATTTTGAAAAAGTGGAAATGCGCACGGGAACAATACTTGATGTTGCCGACTTTCCCAAAGCAAAAAATCCTGCTTATCAATTAACCATAAATTTCGGGGAATTGGGAATAAAAAAAAGCTCCGCTCAAATAACGAAACTGTACAGCAAGGAATCCCTCGTTGGGAAGCAGATAATAGCTGTGGTGAACTTTCCGCCCAAGCAAATCGCCAATTTTATCTCGGAGTGTCTTGTGTTGGGTGTGGTTGATGATAATAAAGAAGTGATTTTGCTACACCCGGAAAGAACGACGAAAAACGGATTAAGGATTGCGTAAGTGTAATTTAGCTAGGCATTTTTAATTATTCATTTTACACTACTTACATTTGCAGACAAATTAACACTTTCCAATGCGTAGCCGGTTATTATTATTATTGTTTGCTATATCAATGTTGTCATGCACCCAAACCCATATCAAAGAACATAAAGAATGGGGTAAATATTTTGACGCCTATGGCTTGAAAAACGGGTGCTTCATATTGCGCGACCATACCCACGATGCTATTCATTTTTACAATAAAGAACGTTGCATACAGCGCTTTTTGCCGGCTTCGACATTTAAGATATTCAATTCACTTGTGGCATTAGAAACAGCCATTGCCCCTGATGATGAGCTGGTAATAAAATGGGACGGTGTACGCCGCCGCCCGGAATGGGATAAGGATATGGATATGCGCGAGGCATTCAAAGTGAGTTGTGTGCCGTATTACCAGGAAATAGCGCGTCGCATAGGGCAGGCGCGCATGATGCATTATCTTGATACAGTAAAATATGGCAATATGAAAATGGGAGGAAGTATTGACAACTTCTGGCTCAATGACTCATTGCAGATTTCGGCTGATGAACAGGTAGGTTTTTTAAAGAAGTTATATTTCAATGAATTGCCTTTTTCCGAGCGCAGCCAGCGCATTGTGCGCAGCATCATGCTTCAGGAAGATTCTACTGGGTACAGGCTATATTATAAAACTGGTACCGGCAGGGTAGGTGACTCCCTCACTTGCTGGATAGTGGGTTTCACAGAAAAAATAGAGCATGTAAAAGAGCCTAAAGAATCCATGAATAAAAGCGATGTGCGCAATTATCCTTATTTCTTTGCGGAAAATTTCACCGTACCCGCATCAGACACAACTAAGGACTGGTATAAAGTGCGTATTGATATACTGCACAGCATATTGAAAGATTACGGTGCAATGTGATTAAAATAGCTGTTTCAGCGCATTGTATATTACATGGGGCTTTCCAAGTGTATAAAAATGAAGTACAGGCACATTGTTTTTCAGCAAGTCGCGACATTGTTCCAGTAACCATTCGGTACCAATTTTGTCACAATCGGCATCTGTTTTTGCTTTCATTATTTCATTACAAAGTTCTGCGGGCACTTCCACATTGAATATGCTGGGTATGGTATTTAGCTGACGCTTGCCGGTAATAGGTTTTAAGCCGGGAAGAATCGGCACATTAATACCGTACTCGCGGCAGAGTTTTACATAATTATAATAATAAGAGTTTTTGAAAAACATTTGCGTTGTTACATAATCTGCGCCTAAATCAATTTTTCGCTTCAGGTACTGGATGTCTCTTTCTATATTAGGCGCCTCGAAATGTTTTTCGGGATAACCGGCTACGCCAATGCAGAAATCTGTTTTTACTCCTTCTATAATATCCTCTTCCATGTAATGACCATTGTTGAGCGATACGATTTGTTTTACCAATTCGTCTGCAAACTTATGACCGTGAGGGTGGGGGGTAAAGAATTTTTCATTTGCCGCGGCATCGCCCCTCAATGCCAATACATTCTCAATACCAAGAAAATGAAGGTCGATTAGTGCATTTTCGGTTTCCTCCATGCTGAAACCTCCGCAGATAAGATGCGGTATCGCTTCCACCTTGTATTTATTCATGAGCGCAGCACAAATACCCACAGTGCCAGGGCGCTTGCGTATTTCCACCCTTTCAAAATGCCCGTCGGAACGTTTTCTATATACCTGTTCGGCACGATGATAGGTAACGTTCACAAACGCAGGCTTGAACTCCATCAATGAATCCAAGTGGTTATAAATAGACTCTATGCTCTTTCCTTTGGTAGGAGGTAAGATTTCAAACGATATTATCGGTTTCTTAGCCGCTGCGAGATGTTGTGTTACTTTCATAAACGAACCGCAAAAATAGATTAAATTCAATATTTTAGTAAAATATAAATTTTGGGAAGGTTTCCCGTTCCGAATATAGGTTTTTAATGTATTTTTATCGGTTATTCTGCCCTTTTAAATATTTATAGCCTTTCATTGATAACCATCAAAAAAATAACACTCATACAGTTCCGCAATTATTCGTCTGCGTCATTTCAGTTTGATGCGCCGGTTGTTTGTATTACGGGTGCTAACGGGAGCGGAAAAACTAATTTGCTGGATGCTATCTATTATCTGTGTTATACCAAAAGTTATTTTTCGTCTTACCAGCAAAACAGCGTCAAAACCGGATTGGACGGATTCAGGGTGGAAGGAGTATTTGAAAGGGAGGGTAGGGAAGAAGTAATAAGCTGCAAATGGAAACAGGGTAAAAAAGAAATTTTCGCAAATGGCTCCGAGTACGAAAAAATCACCGACCATATAGGGCTATACTCGTCGGTGATGGTGGCACCGGATGATATAGAACTTATCAACGATGGCAGCGAATTGCGCCGCAAATGGATTGACAGCATACTGAGCCAGGTGGATAAGGACTATTTGGAACACCTCATGCACTACAATCGTGTATTACTGCAACGCAATGCCTGGCTGAAAAACCAGGCAGTCAACCCTACGCTCAATGATACTGTGCTGGCATATTATAACGAACAACTTACCATTGACGGTGCATACATTTACAAGCAGCGAAGTGATTTCCTGGAGCAGTTTGTTCCCTTGCTGGAAAAATATTATCGTGAACTATCAGGAGGAAAAGAGACAGTACAACTTGTTTATAACAGCGACCTCTCTCTAAAACCATTGAAGGATTGGCTGGAACAATATTTACAAAACGACCTGCGCGTGCAACGCACGCTAAGGGGCATTCATAAAGACGATTGGGATTTTATACTGAACGGGCTTGCGTTAAAGCAATTCGGCTCGCAGGGGCAGAAAAAAAGTTTTTTGTTTGCATTGAAACTGGCGCAGTATGCTTACCTGAGCAAACGCTTAGGACACTTACCCATCCTGCTGCTGGACGATATTTTTGAAAAACTTGACCAAAGCCGTATGGAGGCATTACTTTCCATCATCCGCACCAATTCGTTTGGGCAGGTGATTTTGACGGATACACATCCGGAGCGTATAAAAGAGGCGTTTGGTGTTGGTGCCGAGGTTGGGTTTATATATTTATAAGGATTCAACCACAAAGGGCACAAAGGCTCCAAAAATTCGGGAAATATCTGTGTCGTGCGATTGCTTCGCTCCTCACAACAATGACATTCCGTAATGATATAGTATTTTAACCCAACAAGTGGGTAGTGTATCAGTTTGAAATTCTCCTATAACATTTCAATTTCTTATAACCGACAATTATCGATATGATTCCTATGACTATTAAAGAAATGATAATTACCATTCCTATTTGCCAATATTTATAATGTCTGAAGTAAAAGTAATAAGCTGTCCCCCAAAAAAATAACAGAGGGATTCCCATAATTAAAAGCAAGATGCCAATAACTAGAAGTATTTTCGCTCCATTAAATTTCATTGAAACAAAGATAAATAAAAAGGAGACTACTTGCCCCCTTCTATTGCTTTCGGTTTGCCAGCCTTTGATATTCGCTTAATTATTTCACCGAATGGTACGACCTGCAATTCGCCTAGTGCATTCCTTCTGAAATATCCACTTTATTTTTGCTGCTTTTTACCATTAATATGAATGGGATGCAAAAGAGGAACATAAGCCCGATGTAAAGAAATGCATCCATATAAGTTTGCACGGCTGCCTGCTTATTTATCATGAAGTCCATACTTTGGTAAGCACTGCGAAGCGCTACGTCGGGCGTCATGCCGTGAGCGATATAATTAGCTTGTGAGTTATGTATACGCTGCATGACATTGGGATTATTCACATCAAGTTTTGCGACGAGGTTATTTCTGTGAAACATATTTTGCCGTGCAATGAGTGTGGTAATCAGCGCTACGCCGAACGAGCCTCCCAACTGGCGCATCATTCCTGTAAAGGATGCACCTTCACTTATCTGCCTTCCTTTAAGGGTTGACAAAGACAAGGTGGTAATCGGCACAAAGAGGAAGCCCATTCCAAGCCCGCGCATAATAAGCATCCAGAAAAAATTGTCTTTACCGGTATCGGGTGTAAGAATCAGATATCCCCAAAAACTGTACATGAAAAAAATAAACATCCCGATAACTATAAGGTATTGCTGCTTTACACCGCGCTGTAGCATTTGCCCGATGAACGGCATCATAAAGGCGGTGACGACCGTAGCTGGTATGAGGAGTAAACCCGATTGTGTGGCTGTCCAGCCGAGAGTTCCCTGTGTATATATCGGTATGATGAATGTGCTTCCATACAACCCAAACCCAAGTACAAATGACAATATCGTACCGACTCGCAAATTTCCATTTTTAAGCACACGTAGTGCTACGATAGGATTTTTGGAATTGAGTTCGTGCCAGATAAAGAAAAAGAACCCGAAAAATGAGGCAATGGTAGCAACGGTTATGGGAGTACTGTTAAACCAATCATCTTCCTGCCCCCGTTCCAATACGAATTGCAGTGAGCCTACAGCAACAGCAAGGAGGAAAATACCAAGCCAGTCTACTTCACTAATTGATTTTTTTGCAGAGTAGCGCGGGCTGCGTACAAATTGTAATGTAAGCAATGTAGCGATGACTCCGAGCGGAATATTAATATAGAAAATAAAGGGCCATGAAAAATGGTCAACAATATAACCGCCAAGCGGCGGACCGAGGGTAGGACCTACTATAACCCCCATACCATAGAGGGCTTGCGCCATACCGCGCTTTTCAGGAGGATAACTTTCGGTAATGAGTGTTTGGGAAGTAACGAGCAATGCGCCACCACCCACACCTTGTATAAACCGGAATGCAACGAGTTCCCATATACCATGGGCATTGCCACAGAGGAAAGAAGCTACGGTGAATAGAACAATGGATGCTGCGAAATAATTTCGCCTGCCGAATTGTTGTGAGAGCCATGTCGTCATCGGGATAATGATAACATTGCCTATTGCGTAGGCGGTTATTACCCATCCAATTTCACTGAGTGTAGCGCCGAGGTTTCCCTTCATATCATTGAGCGCCACATTCACTATGGTGGTATCCACTATTTCCAGCAGGGTGCAAAGTATAGCAGTTATGGTAATAATAACCCTACGTGCTCCGTATTCTACCAGCGACTGTTGTTGAAATTCCATAATTACTCAAAATTCAAAAACAAATTAATCCAAATGCACATCCACAACTACATTCATGCCCGGACGTAACTCTTTTACATACTTGTCCTGTGTATCTGTAAATTCAATTTTTATCGGCAACCGCTGTACCACTTTTACAAAGTTTCCCGTAGCATTGTCTGGAGGCAGCAGTGCAAAACGCGACCCCGTAGCCGGAGAAAAGGAAGCAACC
>Ga0207047_1124_pt2 | contig 17717 bp, 12 predicted proteins | sample Alteio_BWMinCont_67_FD_153302 | JGI IMG/M metagenome (GOLD analysis project Ga0207047, IMG submission 153302) | Enriched cells from forest soil in Barre Woods Harvard Forest LTER site, Petersham, Massachusetts, United States -... | ecosystem: Environmental > Terrestrial > Soil > Temperate forest >...
ACAACGGCGTGGCAAACGGAAACCTATGGAAGCTGGTTGCTCCCAGCAATAATCAGCACTTTCAGATCATTGGTGTAGTGGGCGATACGCCTAACAGAGGCCTTGGTGAAGAGGTTTCTCCCGGCGTATATGTCCCTTACACGATGACGCCGTTCGATGGCTTCAACGTGGTCATCCGCACCCGGGGCAATCCCGCCGCCCTGCTGCCCACAATCAAAGAGCATGTTCACAGCGTGGAATCAGGTCAGGCTGTGGGTGATCTGGTCACGGCAAGCGACTTAGTCGAAGGTGACAGTCTCGGCCGGGAACGATTTGTCGCAAGACTCTTTGGCGCGTTCGCATTCCTGGGCCTGGCCTTCGCGGTGAGCGGCCTCTACAGCATTCAGTCCTATCTTGTGGCCCAAAGGAGACGGGAGCTGGGGGTGCGAATCGCGCTCGGGGCGCAACGGTCGCACATTGTCGACCAGGTCACGAGGGCATCCGCGCTTTCTGTTGTAACAGGAACCGGGATTGGGATTGTTGCGAGTCTGGCACTCAGCCAGATTTTTTCTCATTGGACGAACGGAAATGCGCGCGATCCTCGGATGCTGCTGGCCAATGTTGTGCTGCTGTTTTTCGCGGCTTCGCTCGCATCCGTGGGGCCGGCGTTGGCGGCGACTTCCATTGCCCCAGCCGATGCATTGAGAGCTGAGTAGCGTCGAGGAGAACTGAGATGAAATGGTGGCCGGGGAAGAAGAGAGACGCGGACCTGGAGCGCGAGTTGCGTGCCGATCTCGAATTGGAAGAGGCAGAGCAGCGCGAGAAGGGTGTGTCGCCGGAAGATGCGCCTTACGCAGCGAGACGCGCGTTCGGCAACAAGACGCTCATCAAGGAACAGACGCACGAGGCGTGGGGTTGGGCGCCCTTCGAACAATTTCTTGCGGACGTGCGCTATACACTCCGTGTGTTGCTCAAGAGCCCCGGGTTCGCGTTGACCTCGAGTCTCACGCTCGCGCTCGGCATTGGAGCCAATGCGGCCATCTTCAGCCTGGTGAGCGCTATCATACTGCGCCCCCTGCCTTACCCAAGCCCCAGGGAACTGGTTGGTTTAGGCCAATGGAGAGACCAGAAGGGAGATGGCTATGTGCAAACGGGCGTATCTGCACCGAACATCGTCGATATAGCCGGGCAAAAGAATATTTTTCAGCAAGTCGGATACTATCGCTGGTCGGGCTTCAACATCACCGAAGGCAACCATCCGGAGAGCGTTGACGGCATCAAAACTTCCCTCGATATGTTGCCCATCTTCGGGATTCAACCGCTCATCGGTCGTCTCTTCACAGCCGAGGAGATGCAGACTGGTCACGATCAGGTGGCGATCCTCGGTCATCGTCTGTGGCAGACGCGCTATGGCGCTGATCCGGCGATTTTAGGCAAGACGATCCGCCTGGACGAAAAACCCTACACGATTGTGGGTGTGATGCCCGCACGTTTCCGCTTTACCTGGGACCAGGAGATGGGCGTGTTCGCGCCGCTTGCACTCACGCCCGAGGAACTGAGCGAGAAGGGACGTGCCACGTCGCGAGACCTGGAGACGCAGGCCAGGCTTCAGCCGAACGTAAGCGTGAAGCAGGCCCAGGCCGCAATGGACACTTTGGCCGCTAATCTGGCCGCGGAGCATCCTGACGCCAATAAGGGCTGGGGCTTCAAAGTCGAACCGCTGCATGCAGCGTATTACCGCCACATCGGACAGCCGCTGCTGATCATGTCGGGAGCGGTGCTGTTTGTCTTGCTCATCGCCTGCAGCAATGTTGCCAACCTGCTTCTGGCACGCGCCACGGTCAGGAGGCGGGAGATCGCGATTCGCGCGGCGATTGGGGCCACCCGGCGGCGGTTAATCACGCAGCTACTCACTGAAAGCATCGTGCTGGCGGCGATAGGCGGTGTGCTGGGACTGCTGCTCGCCTTTTTCGCAGACCGGATTCTGACATTGGAGATGACGCACTATCGCCGGTTCAGCGTGCCGAACGCAAGTGTGATCAATCTCGACTGGCGGGTTGTGCTGTTTGCTCTGGGTCTGACGCTGCTGACCGGAATCATCTTCGGGCTGGCGCCTGCCTGGGTTGCATCCGGAACTGATTTGAACGAATCGCTGAGAGAAAGCGGCGCAAATTCGGCTGCGGAGTCGGGGCGGCGGCGCCTGCGAAATGGCCTGGTGATTTCTGAGATTGCGCTGGCCCTGGTGCTGCTGACCGGCGCTGGACTGCTGGCGCGGACATTTCTGGGACTAATGCAAGTGGATCTGGGGATCGATCCGACCAATGTGGTAACCATGGAGATCGATCTACCCCAATATAAGTATTCTGTGCCCGCCAATCAGACGCTCTTCTATCGTCGATTGCTGCAGCGGGTGCAGAATCTGCCGGGGGTTAAAGCGGCAGGAATCGAGCAGCCCGGTTCCACAGTTTTCTTCCAACCCGAAGGCCAAGCGCCAACTGCCCCGGGGCAGGAACCGACAGCGGGCTTTAATGTCGTTTCACCTGGTGTTTTCTCTGCCATGGGGATCGGGCTTGTGGCGGGACGAGGGTTTACGCAAAACGACGCCGACGGCTCGACGCCGGTGGCATTGATCAGCGAAGCAGCGGCGTATCGCTATTGGCCGAACTCGAACCCCATAGGCCGCCATCTCTCGGTTTTGGCGCGAGTCTACTCGGGGAAAAGCGCGGGCACCGCACAGTCACTTGAGATTGCCGGAATCGTGAAGGACCGGCGAGGTTACAACCTGTGGGAGCCACGCGCTGACATTTACGTTCCCTTCGAGCAACACTCTATACCCTGGGGTTATCTGAACGTTCGAACTGTCGTGCCGCCAATGACGGTGGTGCCGTCGATTCGCCAAGCCGTGTTGGCTATCGACAACGAGCAGCCCGTGAACGACGTGATGCTGCTGACGGATCAAGTTGCTCAAAGCTATGGAACAGTCCGCTTCCCCATGACGTTGGTGTGGATTTTTGCAACGCTGGCGCTCGTGCTCGCTGCGGTTGGAATCTTCGGTGTGATGTCGTATACGGTGAGCCGGCGCTCGCATGAACTCGCCATTCGCATGGCGCTGGGAGCTGATCGCGTGAAGGTGTTGCGCCAGATACTTCGCGAGGGTCTAGGGGTTACGCTGATCGGCGTTGGGATTGGTTTGGCGGTGGCGCTCGGCCTAAGCCGCATCATGGCCGATTACGTTTATGGCATCAAAGCCACCGATCCGCTCACCTATACGGCAGCCACTCTTGTGCTGGTGCTCGCAGCTCTGGCGGCATGCTACGTTCCAGCTCGCCGTGCCGCATCCGTCGATCCGATGCAAGCTTTGCGAAACGAATGAGCGGGGCGCCAAAGGCGCCACGGCCCGCTGCCGAGGAGAACTGAAATGAACTGGTGGCCGATGAAGAAGCGCGATGCGGACCTGGAGCGGGAATTGCGCTCCGATCTGGAGTTGGAAGAAGCGGAGCAGCGCGAACGTGGGTTGTCTGCGGAAGCGGCTCGCCAAGCGGCGATGCGCGCCTTCGGCAATCCCACGCTCATTCGCGAACAGACGCGCGCGGTGTGGTCGTGGAACCGGCTGGAAGCCCTGGGGCGCGATCTGCGCTACGGGTTGCGCACCCTGCGGCGCACGCCGGGATTCACCATCATGGCCGTTGTGGTAATCGCGCTGGGGATCGGCGCCAACGTGGCGTTGTTCACCGTGGTGCGGAGCGTGCTGCTGAAGCCGTTGCCGTTCCGCGACCCGGACAGGCTGGTGCTGATGTATGAGTACGAACCCGAGCGACCGCATCACATGCCGTGGCTGCCGGTGGCTGCGGGCGTGTTCTGGGAGTGGCAGCGGGCGACACAGTCGGTCGCGAAGATGGCGATGGTATCGCCGTTCCAGGGCTACATTGTTTCGAGCGAGAGCGGCAAGCTGCCGGAACAGATTGACGCGGCGTGGTGCACGGACAACTTTCTTTCGCTGCTGGGTGTGCGGCCGGTGCTGGGGCGCGAGTTCACGGCCGGCGATGACAGGCCTGGCGCGGCGGCCACGGCGATACTTTCTGCCCGCTTTTGGAAGCGGCGCTATCGGGCCGACCCGGCCATTGTGGGCAAATCGATCTGGCTGGATGCGAAGCCGTACACGATTGTCGGCGTGCTGCCGGCCACGTTTGTTTACTCGGGAGCGTATGGGGGCAACGCTGTGCAGGTGTGGACGCCGGTAAGGCATGAGGCACCGGCATGGCTGATGCAAACCTATGGCGATCACGAGTTCCAGGTGGTGGCGAGGCTTGCTCCGGGCGTCACTCTCGCTGCTGTCGAGTCGCAGATCGTCGCGCTGCAAAAGCAGATCAAGGCTGCTCATCCCGAACCCGCAGTACATCCAAGCGCGATCGGCAGGACCATGCTGGACGATGCCGTGCACAACTACAAGACGCCGCTCTACGCGCTGATGGCGGCAACCGGTTGCGTGCTGCTGATCGCGTGCATGAACGTTGCGGGTCTCCTTGTGGCTCGAGCAGCCTCGCGCAACAAGGAGCTGGCGATTCGCGCTGCCCTGGGCGGCGGACGGCTGCGCCTGATGCGGGAGAGGCTGATTGAGAGCATGCTGCTATCGGCGGCAGGCGGAGCACTGGGCATACTGATGGCGTGGGGCGCGCTGGCGTGGCTTATTCATATTCGCCACGACATGAATCGCGTGGAGTCGATCCGGATTGACGGCTTCGTTGCCGCGTTTGCAGTGGGAATCATCGCACTGTGCGCGATGTCCTCGGGATTGATATCGGCCATCAGCGCAGGCGCTAGAAATGTGTTGGCGGGCTTGCAGGAGGGATCGCGCTCGCACAGCGGCGGAACAGGCCGGGCAATTCTGCGGCGCGCTTTGCTGGCCTTGGAAGTAGGCCTGACCGTGGTGCTGCTGGTGGGCGCGGGGCTGCTGATCATCAGCTTTGAGCGGCTGCGGTCGGCGGACATCGGGGTGCCCGTGGACAATGTGCTCACTATGCGGCTTGCCCTGCCCGATGTCCGCTACGGCGATCAGCGCAAGGCTGTTGCATTCTTCGAGCGGTTGATTGCCGGTGTCCGTGCGCTGCCAGGTGTGTCGGGCGCGGGATTGGTGAGCGCCGCACCGGGCGAAGGCTGGGGTGGCGACACCGAGTTCAGCATAGTGGAGCACCGGCCCCTGGCCAAAGGACAGGGGATGGACTTCATGCTACGCGGCGCGGATCCCGGGTACTTTTCGGGCATCGGGCTTCCCATTCTCAAGGGCCGCACCTTCCGGCCGGATGAGCGCCTGGCGCACGCCAATGTGGTTCTAATCAGCCGCGGCGCGGCTCAACAGTTCTTTCCCGGCGAAGACCCGGTGGGCAAACACATTAAGGAAATCAGCGGCAACGGCGTCTGGGAGGTGATCGGCGTGGTCGGCGACGTACGATGGCATATCTCGCAGCCACCGATGCCCACGCTTTACTGGCCGATTTACGGAAACGAATACACCGTCGCCACGATTGTGATTCGCGCGCCGCGCGACGTGGAATCGCTGGCGGTTCCGGTGCAGAAGATTGTTGGCCAGCTCGACCGGGACCTGCCGGTATGGAACGTAATGACGCTGCGCGAGGCTGTTGGCAGGTCGACAATGGACTCGGAGTTCGATTCGATCCTCGTGCTTGGGTTTGCGGTGATCGCGCTGGTGCTGGCCGCGGCGGGTCTATATGGCGTTCTGGCCTTTCTGGTAACCCAGCGCTCCGGCGAAATCGGGATTCGCATCGCACTGGGCGCACGGAGAACCCAGCTGCTCCGCCGCGTGCTTCTCGATGGCCTGCAGCCGGCGCTGGTCGGGCTACTGATCGGATTGCCCGCGAGTGCCGCCGCGGTGCGGCTCATCCGCAGCATGCTCTACGAGACACAACCGCTTGATCCCGCAGTGTTTGCGGCCGTCGGCGGGCTGCTGCTGCTGGTTGCGGTCGCGGCGTGCCTGGGACCGGCATGGCGCGCTTCGCGGATGGATCCGATGGCCGCATTGAGGATGGAGTAGCGGATACGGAGCCACAAAAAAATCGGCGGCGGGGACCTGATCCTCGCCGCCACCGGTTTTTGGCATCAACCGTATTTGCTCTCTGCCTAATTCCTGTGATGCAGGAAGTAGGCTATTCGATAGCCCCGGCTTCAGCGGCGGGAGGAACGCCCGGTGCCAGATCAAGGGCAGGTCCGGGAGGAAGCATGCCTTCAGGGCCAGGGCCGTCAGGAGGAGCAAACTGTGGGCCAGGACCACCCTGGGGAGCTCCTGGAGGTGCACCGGCGGGACCGCCCGGCGGGCGCATCATATGGCGGGGACCAACGCCGTTCGGGCGAGCTCCGTTCTGCCGCAACTGGCGGCGTTCGGCGCGGGCGGCCTGAAGCTGCTTCCACTGGTCAGGGGTGAGCTTGGCGCGGATGGCCAGCAGAAAGCGCGCGTTAGCCTTCTCCAGCTCGGCACGAGCCTGGGCAATTTTGTCGATCTGGGCGAGGATGAGCTGCTCGCTGGGCTGATCGGCGCTCATGAGCGGCTCCATGGCGAGCTCCGCCTTTTCGACGCTGGCGTGCATGTCAATGAGATTCCCCTGGTGTTCAAGAAGAATCGCATCCATGCCCTTGCGCTGGTCGTCGGTCAGGTTGAGCTTATCCACCATGGTTTGATCGTTCCACCACCGGCCGGCGCGACCGGAACCGAGGGCTCTCTCGAGCGGGGGACGGTGGGCTCCGAAGCCCTGCCCCGGGCCCTGGGCGAGTCCTTGCGCCCCGGCAGTGAAGGCGCAGAACAGGGCAGCAGCCGAAATGACGGTAAAAACTGCTTTGAATCCTCTCATCTTGTTCTCCTTGTCGCTGAAAAAGTGAAACTTGCGTTTCATTATGCTTAGGCTCGATCCCCTGCACGGTCTGCGTAGAGGCGAAGCTCACCTCTCACCGTCGCCGGTGGGGGAAAAATGAAATACGTCTGAGCCCTGGTTACTGCGTATTGTCCTCAGCCATCAATGTGGCGAGGGGTTCCATGGCACTGGGTACTTCCCGCGAAACGGCACTGTCAACCTTCGCCAGCAGTTCGTCCACGTCGCGTGCGCGCTGCTCAAGGGCAAGCTGGCGCTGGTGTTCGGCTTCGCGCTGGGCGGCCTGTTTGGCCAGTTCGCGCCGATGAAGCTCATGAACGCTGGCCGTGGCCAGACCGGCTGTCAGGACGAGGGATAGCGCCCAGCCCAGGGATCGCTGACCGAGGATGCGTCGAGGAACTGGAGAGAAAACCAAGGCCCGGCTGCGATCACTCGCGTCGCTCCGGGAGCGATAAGTCGCTTCGCTCCACGCATACACGCTGGCGCGGAAGTCCTTCAAAATTGCTTCCAGGATCGGGTCCTGCTGCTGGTCTGCCGCCCCGTTTCCTGCCTTGCCCGTATTGTTGTCGATCGGATGCTGCCCGTTCATGATCTTCCTCCCAGCTCCGCGCGCACTCTCCCAAGCGCCCGCGAGAGATGCGCCTTCACGGTACCGTCGCTCAGACCGGTGGCGCCTGCAATCTCCGCTATATCCATCTCTTCCACGTAGCGCAGCAGGAACACCGTTCTCTGCCTGGCGCTCAGCCGTTTTACCACGTCCCAAACCTTGCCAACCTTCTCCCGGGCCAGCAGTTGCTGCTCGGGAGAGCTTTCGCCGCTGGGGAGCCATTCGCCTGCTTCGTCGACGTCCACCGAATTGGTGCGGGTGGTGCGCCAGAACTGAAGGCGGCGGTTGCGCCAGTGGTCCTTCTGCACGTTGATGGCGATCCGCATCAGCCAGGTCAAAGCACTGGACTCGCCGCGGAAGCCGGCCCAATTACGATACGCCTTCAGGAAGCACTCCTGCGTCAGCGTTTCGGCCAGGTCGACCTCGCGCGTAGAGGCCAGCAGGAACCGGAAAATCTGCTGCCGGTGCGCGGAGACGACGTGGGAAAACTCTTGAGCGGCAATCGGTTGAGCCGGGACCATGGTCATTGCTTCGAATGCGGTGCCGGCTGCCATCACTGCTGAGGTAGTTTACAGCCGGCGCGGAATGCTTTGGGATTAGGGCTTTTTAGCCGGCCCGGGTGCCCCCCGGATGTTGGAGATGGGATAGCACCGCAGCCCACCATTGGGAATCCACGGGCTGATTGGCCCCATTCATTGCCGATTTATCGCGCCCTACCGTCTGGAGGGGCGGGGAAGGGACTTTGACAGCGGTTGGTAGACTGTGGGCGGGCGATTCTACAGCTCGCCAAAGGGAATAACGATGCTTCTTGCTGCACTTCGTGAAGAGGTTCTGCGCGCCAATCTGGAGATTGCCCGGCGCGGGCTGGCGCCGCACACGTTCGGCAACGCCAGCGGGGTTGACCGGTCGGGTGCGGAGCCATTGGTGGTGATCAAGCCCAGCGGGGTGGATTACACCTCGCTGACGCCCGCAGACCTGGTGGTAACGGACCTGGACGGACGGATTATCGACGGATCGCTCAGGCCGTCGAGCGATTTGGACACCCACACACTCCTCTACCGGGAGTTTCCCCAGATTGGCGGGGTGGTGCACACGCACTCCGAGTTCGCCACGTCGTGGGCGCAGGCTAACCGCGAGATTCCCTGCCTGGGCACGACGCACGCGGACTACTTCCACGGGCCTGTGCCGGTGACCGACACGCTGACGGAGGCGGAGGTGAAGGACGGGTATGTGCGGAACACCGGCGTAGTGATTGTGCGGCGGTTCAGGCGCGACGGCCTGGACCCGGTCGCGGTTCCGGGGGTGCTGGTGGCGGGGCATGCGCCGTTCGCGTGGGGAAAATCCGCCGCCGAAGCCGTGGAGCATGCCGACGTCCTCGAGTACATTGCGCGGCTGGCATTCCGCAGCACCCTCCTGGGGGCGCCGAACGGGGGCCTTCCCCCACACGTGCGAGACCACCACTATCTCCGTAAACATGGTCCACGCGCGACCTACGGACAGCGCAAGTCCGTGTGAAATGTGTGCAAGTTGTGTCGTTTGAGCCGCAGGTTGTGTGAATATCGAATTGCATAGGGCGATTCGATTCTACGTAGTCCACCTACCGATTTCTGCATAGTTCCGGCAGGCACCGGATTACCTGCGGAATGGACCGAACGTCTAAAGTAACTGGATAACTCGAACGTTTCCAACAGAATCCGGAAATTTCTTCAAGGCTTGCATGCACGCTTCGGCGGTGGCATACGACGTGCATCTGGAGTGCGGTTAAAGGCTTCCCACGGATGGAGACGAACCTATCCAATCGCATTCAGGCGACACTGCTGGCCGTATTGACGGTCGGACTGGTGCTGCTGGCGGTATGGAACTTCCACCAGGAAGGTCAGTTTCCGCAGCCGGACGACGGGGTGTGGTGGGCGGAGGCTTCGAATGGGTCGGGACTGGTGGCCCAGAAGGTGCTGCCGCATACGCCGGGAAGCCGTGCGGGATTGCAAGCCAATGACCTGCTGACGGCCGTAAACGACGTCCCGGTGCGGAGATTCCCTGACTTCCAACGAGAGCTGCACCGTATCGGGGCGTTCGGAAATGCGCACTACACCATCACGCGCGAGGGCGAGGAGCTGGACAGCCCGGTGCTGGTGATTCCCGAGCCGGTGGACCGGAGTGCGCAGCAGGCCCAGCGCATCATCGGACTGATTTACCTGGCAATTGGGATTTATGTTCTGTTCCGGCGCTGGACGGCTCCGAGGGCGACCCACTTCTACGTCTTTTGCCTGGTGTCGTTCGGGCTGTACGCACTGAAGGTGACGGGCGCGCTGGACTTCGCCGACTGGACAGTGTTCTGGTGCAATGTGTTGGCGGAATCGTTGCAACCAGCGCTGTTTCTGCACTTTGCGCTGAGTTTCCCAGAGGAGCGCCTGAAGAAACTGAAGCGGCAGTGGTTGTTGCCCCTGATCTACGCGCCGGGGGCCGGTTACCTGTTTCTGTGGGTCTGGGCCATTAACCGGTGGCAGGCGACGGAACTGCTGCGACACAGCATGGATCAGATGGGCACAGCCTACGATGCCGCCTATTACGTGCTGGCCGCTGCCTTATTCCTCAGGAGTTACGCTTCGGCAAACACGCCGCTTCTTAGGCAGCAGCTTAAGTGGCTGACACGAGGAACGCTGCTGGCAGTGCTGCCGTTCACGCTGTTATACGCGGTACCATACTTATTTGATTTGCATACGCCTTCGCTGATGACTAAGGTGGCGGGGCTGTCGCTCGTGTTTCTGCCGTTAACATTCAGCTGGGCGATCGTGCGCTACCGGCTGATGGACACCGACCTGATCTTCAAGCGGGGCATGGCGTACACGCTGGCGACAGGGCTGATCCTGGGCGGGTACTTCGGGGTGATTGCGCTGGCGGCGAGGTTGGCGCACAACCGACTGCCGGAGTCGGTGCGGGACTGGGGCGAAGGTATCGCGATTGTGCTGGTTGCGGCATTTTTCGAGCCGCTGAAGCGCAGGATCCAGGGCTGGGTGGACGTGGTGTTCGACCGCCATCGCTACGACTACCGGAAGGCGCTGGTGGAGTTTGGGCGCGGGTTGAGCTCGGAGACCGACCTGAACCTGCTGCTGGGGTCGATTGTGGAGCGGCTGCCGCGGACGCTGCTGGTTTCGCGGGTGGCGGTGTTCCTGGCCGAGCCGGATGGGCAGATTCGACTGGCGGCCGGGCACGGGCTTCCGGGAGACGTTCGGGCAGCAAAGGATACGAACGGATTTGGCAGCCTGAATTTGAATTTCCTGGATTTCGACCGGATTGGCGGGCATTCGCACATCTTCCTCGAGAATGCGTTGCAGGCTCTGCACCTGCCCGAGAACGAGCGGAAGACGGCGGCGCTGCTGGACCTGAACTATTACCTGCCCTGCCGGGTGCAGGACGGAACAGCAACGCGGACGATTGCGGTGATCGGGCTGGGGCGGACGATCGGCGGAGACTTCCTTTCGAGCGAGGACGTGGAGTTGCTGGAGTCGCTGGCCAGCTACATCGGGATCGCGCTGCAGAACGCCAGCCTGTACTCGCGGCTGGAGGCGAAGATCAGCGAATTCGAGCGGCTGAAGGAGTTCAACGAGAACATCGTCGAGTCAATCAACGTGGGAATTCTGGCCATCGACCTGGAGGACCGGATCGAGAGCTGGAACGCGCAGATGGAAGCGATGTACGCGTTGAGCCGCGGCGAAGTACTGGGCAAGACACTGCACGAGGTATTTCCCCCGGAGTTCTGCGATGCGATCGACACGTTCCGCAACGAGGCGGGCGTGCACCATTTGTACAAGTTCCGGATGATGACGCGTGCCGGCGAGCAACGGTCGGCGAACATTGCCGTGGCACCACTACTGTCGCGCGATTTCGTGTCAGTGGGTCGGATCATCCTGGTGGACGACATTACGGAGCGCGTGAGCCTCGAAGCGCAGCTTGCGCAGGCGGACAAGCTGAGCTCGATCGGGCTGCTGGCGGCCGGGGTGGCGCACGAAATCAACACGCCGCTGGCGGTGATTTCAAGCTACGCGCAGATGTTGACCAAGCAGTTGCGGGGCGATGCGCGGCTAGCACCGGTGATGGAGAAGATCACGCAGCAGAGCTTCAGGGCGGCGGAGATTGCCAACGGGCTGCTGAATTTCTCGCGCACATCGACGACGGAGTTTCGGTCGACGGATTTGAACCAGGTGATTCGCGACACGCTTTCGCTGCTGGAGCACCAGTTCAAGACGGCGCAGATCGATGTGGAGTTGGAGTTGGCGGCGGCGCTTCCGGCCATTCACGGCAACCCAGGGAAGTTGCAGCAGGTCTTCCTCAACCTGCTGCTGAATGCGAAGGAGGCCATGCCGAGCGGCGGCCGCCTGCGCGTTGCGACCCTGGCGAACGGGCACGTGGAGGCACAGGTAAGCGATTCCGGATCGGGCATTGCGCCGGAGCATATGAAGCGCATCTACGATCCGTTTTTTACCACCAAGACGATGCCCAGGCCGGGAGACAAGCGCGGCACGGGACTCGGTCTGAGCGTTTCGTACGGAATTATCCAGGAGCATGCCGGCAAGATCCACGTGGAAAGCGCGCTGGGAGCCGGCACCACCTTTCATCTTGAGTTTCCGCTATTGAGGAAATCTGTCCATGCCTGAGGTCGACCTACCCCTGAACGCGCCGCCACCCACGGCACCGAGCATTGCCACGGGCAACATTCTTGTAATCGACGATGAGGCAGGGATTCGCGATTCGCTGGAAGTGTTGCTGACGCTGGAGGGCTACGTCGTCAGGATGGCGGCCGATGGCGAGCAGGGACTGCGGATACTGGAGCTGGAAAACTTTGACCTGGTGCTGCTGGATCTGGCGTTGCCGGGGCGCAGCGGGCTGGAGTTGCTGCCGCAGATTAAGGCGCTGATGCCGGAGCTGCCGGTCATCATGATCACGGCCTACGGGACGGTAGACAACGTGGTGGAGGCGATCCGGGCGGGAGCGGAGAATTTCGTTCAGAAGCCGTGGGACAACGAGAAGCTTCTTGCGGACATCCGGTCAGCGATAGCGCGGCACAAGGCTGAAGAAGAGAATGTGTAGCTCAAGCGCACGCTGAAGCAACGCTACAACTTCGTCAACATAGTGGGCAAGAGCGAAGTGATGCTGCGGGTATTCGACCTGGTGGCACAGGTGGCGCCGAGCCGGTCGACGGTGCTGATCCAGGGCGAGAGCGGTACGGGCAAGGAACTGATCGCGAAGGCGATTCATGCCAATTCGCCGCGGCGCGACAAGCCGTTTGTGCCGATCAATACTGGCGCGATGCCGTCGGAGCTCCTGGAGTCGACGCTGTTCGGACACGTGAAGGGCGCGTTTACGTCGGCGGTGTCGTCGAAGAAGGGCCTGTTCGAAGTAGCCAACGGGGGCACGCTGTTCCTGGACGAGATTGCCACGATGGGCACGGACACGCAGGCCAAGATTCTGCGGGTGTTGCAGGACCGGCGCTTCATGCACCTGGGCGGGATCCAGGAGATCCAGGTAGATGTGCGCATTATCGCCGCGACCAATGTGGATCTGCGCCAGGCGGTGCGCGACGGGCGGTTCCGCGAGGACCTGTTCTACCGGCTTAATGTGATCACGGTTGATCTGCCGCCTCTGCGAGCGCGGCGCGAGGATATTCCGCCGCTGGTGCAGCACTTCCTGGAGTTTTATTGCAACGAGAACGGGATGCCGCTGCGGAAACTGTCGGCCGATGCGCTCAGAGCGCTGATGGATCACGACTGGCCAGGGAATGTGCGGGAACTCGAGAATTCCATCGAGCGCGGAGTGGTGCTGTCGTCCGGGCCAGTGATTGGCAGCGACCTGCTGCCTGGGCACATTACGGGGCGCAGCTTTCAGGATGCGCTGCTCGAGCACAATCCGAATGCTTCGCTGTTCGACATTCTTGAAGACATCGAGCGGCGCATCATCATCGAGAAGCTGGAACGCTGCAACTGGAACCAGACGGATGCGGCGGAGCAGTTCCATATTCCCTTGTCGACGCTGAACCAGAAGATCAAGAGGCTGAATATCGAGATTAGAAAACGCGGACGGGAGTGAAATCAGAGATCAGCCGCCAGGGATCAGAACTAACTAAGGATCAGATAACCTGCGATCAGAGCTTACCTGAGAGAGCCACAAGGGTGGCCGAAATCCCTCATCAGCGCACTGGGAGAACACCGCGAGGGGCCACCCGCTCCCTGAATTCCAATTCCATCCCATCCTGTCGTGAGCTATCGCTATCCCAGGCTCAGAATCGAGACCTGTGGCACCCGAATTTGTTGGCCAGGACAGAAGCGGAACCTATCGTTAGCAACTGAGAGCTTTCCAGTCTGTTTAAGCGGCCAGGGCTTTGTTCCACTTCTTTAAAAAGGCGCGGAGGCCGGAGGGGGGCTTGAGCCAGAGGCTTGCGGCGGTTTCGCGCGGCTCCGATCTCATGAGGACGCTGAGGTGCGGGCAGTCGAGCTTATTAAGGGCGCGGAAGGCGGCCTCGTCGGTGATGTCGTCGCCGAGGTAGGCGACGGGTGTGCCGGGGGGGGGGCTTCGGAGACAAGTGCGGATACGGCGCCGCCCTTGTCGCGCCCGATGCGGAGTTCGAGGCCGCTCTCGAACTCAAGCAGGGTGAGCCCGTCGAGCTTGGCGAGGGGCTCGAACAATTCGCGGGTGCGGGTTTCAATGAACTTCGCGGTGCGCGGCGAGGCGCCCCGCCAGTGCATGACGGCGGCGTTGGGCTTGTCTTCGAACTCGCCACCAAGGTTGTTGTGGCGAAGATACTCGCGGACCTCGTCGAGCTTGCGCTGGGTGGCAGGGGGCGCCTGCTCCACTTCGCGCCGGCCATCGATGTGCACGCGCTCGGCCCCGTGCAAACCCCAGACTTCCACCGGATCTTTGAGGACGGGGGGGGTGCCGCGCAGGAGGGGGCAAATCTCCTTGGCTGGGCGGCCGCTGATGACGACGATGCGCGTGCGCCCGCTGTTCTGAATGCGCGCCAACGCCTCGCGTACGCCGGTGTAAGGGCGGGCCCGGTGACGATCGACTCGGAAGGGCGCCAATGTTCCGTCGTAATCCAGCAGCAACAGAGGTTGGATCTTTGTTGAGAACGTCTTGAAGAACTCTTCGAGGGTCCTGGTCGCTTCTTCGGTCACGCTCATCACACCTTCTAAGGCAAACCCAAGGGTTTCAGTTTTATCTGCTTGACTGCAAGGTCGCTGATCGATCTATCCAGACGCCGGACACGCGTCGCGGGACGTTGTTGTTGATGCTTACTTCAATGGGCCGGATACGTCGTGGCGATCGAGCACGGCGTTACGCCCACTTGCGGTGGGGCTCATCCTTGCTGTGGACAAGCTGGGGCTCAGCCCGCCCACCGGTGACGTTTTCAAGCACATCGATGTGCAGTTCGCGCAGATCTCCCAATACACTGGCTGCCCAACGATACACATTATGTTCCATAACATGGCGGCGCATGCGCTGCATCCGCATACGGCGCTCCGCGGTGGGCATTTCCAGCGCGCGGTGAATGGTTTCAGCGACACCATCAACGTCGTAGGGGTTCACGATCAGGGCATCGCGCAGTTCCACGGCGGCGCCGGTGAACTTGCTAAGGATGAGCACGCCGTCGCCGTCTTCGCGGGATGCGAGGTACTCCTTGGCAACGAGGTTCATCCCGTCGTGGAGTGAGGTGACGAGGCAAGCGTCTGCGGCGCGATACCAGGTGGTGACTTCCTCGTGATTGCACTGGCGCTGGATGAGGATCACGGGGCGCCAGGCGGGCGTTCCAAAGCGCGAGTTGATCCGCTCCGTCATGGCTTCGACGTTGCGGCGGAGGTCGACGTAGCTGGGGATGCGCGTGCGGCTGGGGGCGGCGACCTGAACCATGGTCACGCGCTCGCGATGGTAGGGGTGCTCCTCCAGCAGGCGCTCGAAGGCCATGAGGCGCTCGACGATGCCCTTGGTGTAGTCCATGCGGTCAACGCCGAGGATGAGCACTTCTGCCCTGGCGCCGAGTTCGCGCAGCAGCTCATCGCGGGATTTGCCGCCAGGGTCTCTGCGGGTACCGGCCGGGTCAATGTCGACGCTCACGGGGTAAGGCCGGATGGTGGTAGTGTGCCCGTGGCGGCGGGCGGTGGTGTGCTCGCGGTCGGTGCGCGATTCAAGCACGCGATCAACGGTGTCAAGGAAGTTGTTGCAGTGCAGGGGAATGTGGAAGCCGATCAGGTCGGCACCGAGAAGGCCCTCGAGGAGCTCGGCTTGCCAGGGACAGATGCCGAAGGCCTCGGGGTTCGGCCACGGGATGTGCCAGAAGATGGCGACGTGGGCGTCAGGGCGCGCGGCCTTGATGATGCGTGGCAGCAGGGCAAAGTGGTAGTCCTGCACAAAGACGATGGGATTCTGGCTGTCTTCCATCTCCTGAAGAACTGCTTGCGCGAACTTCTGGTTGACGCGCTGATAAGTCTTCCAGTCGGAGGCGCGGAAGATGGGCCGCGTGTGAGCGATGTGGCACAGAGGCCAGAGACCCTCGTTGGCGAAGCCGTCGTAGTAACCGGCTTCCTCCTCCGCGGAGAGCCACACGCGACGGAGGGTGTAGCGGGGATCATCGGGGGGCACGCGCAGGCGGTCGTTTTGGTCTACGTTGTCTTTGTCTTCGCTGCCGCTGCCCAGCGCCACCCAGACGCCGTCGCAAGCGCGCAGCACGGGCTCGATGGCGGTGACCAGGCCGCTGGGGGGCACCACGCAAACCGTTTCCCTGCCCTGGCGCATGTGCATGTAAGGCTCGCGGTTTGAGACGACAAAGATGCGGCTGGACCCGATGCGCTCGCGGACGTGGACGGTGAGGCGCTCGGCCGTCCAAACGTTTTCGCCGGCCTCGCGGAGCGAGGCCTCGGCAGCAGCGGCGGCGCGCGCTTTCGCCAGAGTTTCGGTGATGGTCTTCATCTCCCGTGCGAGCGGAGTGAAGAGGTTAAGATCCTCAACACGATGGTCGATGCCATCAGCAGGGTGCCCCATGCGCAAAAGCCGAAGGCGCTCGGCGAGCCGCGAGATGGGGCGCATGAGGAACCATCTAACCATGAGGAACGTGACGCACACGATCAGCACCACCGATGCGGCGATGCGCCAGAACGTCTGGAGCCAGACCAGGCCCGCTTCGGAACGGATGTAGCTGGCATCCTCAAGCATGACAATGGCGCCGGCGGGGCGCCCATTCACATGCAGAGGGATGGCTTCTTCGAGCCATTGCTGGTCACCGGTGTGGCTGAAGAGGCTGGAGTTGGTTCCGTGCTTGACGGCAACCTTAATGGGGCCAGGCAGCAGCGATCCAATGATGTCGGAGGGACCGTCGGAGGCGACGAGCTTGCCGTGAGCATCAAAGATGGCCAGACCGAGGGCCTCCTGATGGCTGCGTAATTCCGTGGCGAGCGCTGCGATTTCCGGGGTCATTCCGCCGGTGAGGGCCTGCTCAGCGTAGGGCTGCAACCTGGTGCCCAACCACCCGGTGCGGACCTCAAGTTCATGGCGCAACACGTGTTTGCGTGCCAGCATTTCAAAGTAGGTAGAGGCCACGGAGACCACAGTGATCCCAGCTATCAGCGCAAGAATCAACCGCAGGCGGAACGATCGCATCTACTCCTCCGAGTTCACTACACAAGACAACACCCCATCTGATCGCGCGCCAAGGGCCAGATAGTAAGATGCGGAAACACGCGTTACCAGCCGTTCGGGAATCAATAAGCAGTGGATTCCTTGTTCCGCGGAGGCTTTGTTGTCAGGGCGCCTTGGGGCGCCAAGGGGTTGCGGGAAAGCTCTATGCGCTATTCTGTCGTGGAGAACAGCGCGCCGAGGTGAGCGGCCCGTGTTCAGTGTCCACGGGAAACCATGGCGTTCGAAAAAATCGATAGGGCTGCCAAAGAACTCGTTCTAACGGTGCAGGATTATTTCCTGTTCTCCTCGCGTGCTGTCCTGAATGTGTTCAGCCGGCCCTTTTATTGGGCAGACTTGGTCATTCAATCGGACATTATCGGCGTGGGATCGGCAACGATTGTAATTTTTGCAGGCTTCTTCACGGGCGGCGTGCTGGCTGTGCAATCGGCCGCTACGCTTGCGTCGTTCGGGGCCACCGCGGTAACGGGGCGCTTTGTCGCAATGTCGATGATACGCGAATTGGGCGCGGTTTTGACAGGAATCATGGTTTCCGGGCGCAATGCGTCGTCGATGGCAAGCGAATTGGGATC
>Ga0207047_1127_pt1 | contig 17672 bp, 13 predicted proteins | sample Alteio_BWMinCont_67_FD_153302 | JGI IMG/M metagenome (GOLD analysis project Ga0207047, IMG submission 153302) | Enriched cells from forest soil in Barre Woods Harvard Forest LTER site, Petersham, Massachusetts, United States -... | ecosystem: Environmental > Terrestrial > Soil > Temperate forest >...
GCCAACCTCAATGACCTTGCACAAGTAACTATTGTGCTGGACCCTTCATCCGGCGATGCAATAACAGCCAAAGGTAATGGTGCTATCCAACTTGTAATACCCGCAAGCAACGATATGCGTATCAACGGATATTATGAGATAGACGAAGGTGATTATACATTTACTTTTAAGAAACTGGCAATAATGAGGACATTTGCCTTGAATCCCGGTAGTGAAATCCTATTTTCAGGTCCTTTTGAGCAAACTGATATGGAAGTTGACGCAACTTACGCCATTCCAAAAACAAGATTGAGCGATATGCTTACTGATGCCGATAAAGGGTCAATGTTTCCTGCAGAAATGACCGATGCGCAAACGCCTCAACAAACGAATGTGTTACTACACATGAATGGCTCTCTTAAAGACCCTAAGCTTACCTTCAATATAGCATTGGCAGAAGACCGCTCCAATGGTACTTATGCTTACAATAAACTTCAGCGTATAAACCAGGACCCCCAACAACTCCTTCAGCAAGTAGCATCTTTGATATTAATAGGCATGTACATACCGCCTGAAGGTATATCAGGAACAAGCGTTGGAACTGGGGCGCTAAATAATGTCAGCCAACTTATTTCCGGCAATCTGTCGTCAGGACTTACAAAAATTGTAAACAAAATTACCGGCAACAAACAAGTCGCTGTAGATTTCAGATATGCCAATTACAATGACGTTGCAGGAGGGGGCAACAGAAGCACTGCGAACTTAGATGTAAGCAAAAATTATCTCCACGACCGGCTAATTTTAGAAGCAGGCAGCACCGCTGATTGGGGCAAGCCGGCGAATACCAGCGCATCTGCCAACTTCAATATTACTGGCGACTTCCGGATACAATATCTCGTAACGCCTACCGGCACCGTGCGCTTAAACGGTTTCAGAACCACCGATTATGATATATTGTTCGGCGATATAACCCGGAGTGGCGCAGGCGTCACATTCCGCAGGTCGTTCAATAATCTTTCCGACCTTTTTAAAAACAATAAAAAGTCTACCATTGAAAAAAACGCAACACAAACGGTGACTGATACAACAAGAAAACAAATGCGACAATAACACGTTTTATTCCGAAGAATAACCCTTGTCTCCGTATCTTATTTTGCACATTAACTATTGGTGGATTTGTTTTTAGACGCGATTTCTTTAAAATAATTTTCAAGCAAAAGTGCGATAACATTCCAATCAAATTTACTTCTGGCAACTTCTGCGCCCTGTTGTCCTGTACTTCGCCTCAGGGCCTCGGATTGTAAAACCTCTATTACACTTTCAGCAAATGCCTTTGCGTCCGTTTGCATAATTGCACCTTGCCCGCTTTTAATACCCAAGCCGCCAAAACCGATTTCGGAACATACAACAGGCACTCCCATCGCCATAGCTTCCAGCACTTTATTCTGCGTACCTGCACCAAAACGCAATGGAGCAACAACAATGCTTGCATTATTATACATCGTCGCAAAGTCTTCAACAAACCCGGTTACGGTTATATAATCATTTGCAAGCTCCAATACTTTTTTCACCGGTCTTTGTCCGGCTATGATAAATTTTGTTTGTGGAAAACGCGTGTGAACGAGCGGCAATATTTCATGTACAAAATAAATAACGGCGTCCACGTTGGGCGCATAATCCATATTCCCGGTAAAAAGGATAGTATGATTATGGGAGTAGTCGTGATGCCGGGGAGAAAATATATCAAAGTCAACACCATTTGGCAATAAACGCAAATTTGATGCGTTGTGCTTTTGTCTGAGATATTCCAAATCTTCCTGCGAACAAACAAGTGATAAGTCATATTGCCCTATGATGCGCTCATAATTCAATACACGTTTCTGCTCAATGCTTTCAAAAAGAGTGATGAGCAAATTGCGTTTAATTTTTTTGCGACGCTCCCAGTATAGGGAAAAGGCATCAGGGAGGTCAAGAATACGTGGTATATCGCTTCTCTTTTCCAGATAAGGCGACATTCTCAAATGCTGCACATGCACTGCATCAAACCTGTACGAACGCAGCAGGTCGTTTAATTTTATTTGTAAGGCGGCGGAATCAAAGTATAATACCTGCAACGGCTTTTTGCTCCACAAACCGGCTATACAGTTCAAAGCTGAGCGCCATTTAGGCAAGTATATGAGATGAACGCTCTTAAATATTTTTTCTAAATCTTCCCGGTATTTAAAATCACTTTTAGTTTGAACAAATGTGACGAGATGAAGCTCATGCTTATCTTTCAACCTTTTTGCAAGATTAAAAATTTTCAACTTGTCACCCCTGTACGGAGGGTACGGGATACGATTTGCCAGAAATAATATTTTCAAATGCAGCGATTTTTACAGGAAAATTATTTCAAAATATTATGACCGAGCTTATCTCTTTTTGTTTGCAGATAATGTTCATTATGCGGATTGGGTTTTATTTCAATCGGGACATTTTCTACGATTTCCAATTGGTAACCCAACAGCCCTGCCCTCTTGCGGGGATTATTAGTCATCAGCCTTATTTTCTTTACTCCCAGGTAGCGTAGTATCTGTGCGCCAACACCATAATCCCTCTGGTCATTTTTAAAACCGAGCTCCAGGTTTGCTTCCACAGTATCCCTTCCTTGTTCCTGTAGTTTGTATGCCTTCAACTTATTGAGCAAGCCTATACCCCGCCCTTCCTGGTTCATGTACAGCACTATGCCCTTGCCTTCGGCTTCCACCATGTCCATAGCTCTTTCCAATTGTTCTCCGCAATCGCAACGCAATGAATGTAAAATATCACCGGTAAAACAGGAGCTATGTACCCTTACGAGCACAGGCTCGTCTTTTTCCCAGTCTCCTTTTTTCAAAGCAAGGTGAATCTCACCTGTATTTGTTTGTTTGAAAGCGATTAACTCAAACACACCGTGCATTGTGGGGAGATGCACACGCACTTCTTCCTCAATAAGGCTTTCGGTACTCAGGCGGTAGGATATAAGGTCTTTTATGGAAATAATTCTCAGATCAAATTTTTTCGCTATTTCTATGAGTTGCGGCAAGCGCGCCATTGTGCCGTCATCATTCATAATTTCTACAAGTACTCCTGCTGGTTCAAATCCTGCCAGTTTGGCAATATCTACAGTCGCTTCGGTATGTCCTGTCCTGCGCAACACGCCGCCGTCTCTTGCCCTGAGGGGAAAAATATGTCCCGGGCGCCCGAGGTCTTCGGGCTTTGTTTTGGGGTCTGTGAGTGCAAGCACGGTCTTAGCCCTGTCCTGGGCAGAAATACCAGTCGTGCAGCCATGCCCCAAAAGGTCAACAGATACAGTAAAGGGAGTTTGGTGGATAACCGTATTTTTCTCAACCATAAGGTTGAGGTTCAATTCATTGCATCTTGATTCGGTTATCGGCGCACAAATCAATCCCCTGCCGTGTTTGGACATGAAGTTGATAACATCGGGAGTAACATTCCTTGCCGCCGTTACGAAATCCCCCTCGTTTTCCCGGCTCTCATCGTCCACAATTATTATTAATTTTCCTTTCTTAATATCTTCTAAAGCAGATTCTATCGTATCGAGCATATATAATTATAAAAAGCAAAGGTACTATATTCTAAATTTGCCCTGAATTACATATCAATCACAGGTTTTTTCCCATATCTATTGATGGAAATGAGCAGTTAATGATTATATCAATAAATATGTTTTTTTATTTCATTTATGACCAGAATTAATGCAGCAATACCACCGGTAAGATTATCCGACCAACATGCTTTAGCTGAATACAGAGAAATTATAAGAGTGTTTTGGCTGTACAGGAAAAATTTACCTAAAATAGAAGATGATAAAGCTTCCTTTATTAAAAAAATACCGCGGAAATTTACTTTAGGAAGCGGTCATGTTTTATTCTTTATTGATAAACTACAATTTATAGAAACCAGGTTTAACGGACTGAAAGACAACTTATCAGAGAGAGGATTTAAGCCTGCCATTACTTTAGACCTTTCAGAGATCAGAAACACAAACCCTGATTTTTGGAAAAACTACATACCGCCTGATAAAGAATGTGAAAATTTATTGAAACAACGAATAACTGAGCGAATATTAAACCAAAAAAATACAGTTAAATATTACCAAACCGTGATGGAAAAAGAGGAATACCTGAATAGGATATTAAACGGCAAAATGCGTTCTTTGCTTCCATCAAAAAAAAACGAGAGGATTGCAAAGCCTTAAATTTAACTGAAAATCTTAAAAAACATTTTTATGATACATATCACGGAATCCAACGTCACCATTATTGTAAAAGATATGGACGCATCTATCCGGTTTTATGAACAGATAGGACTGACTCTGAAACAAAGATGGGATAACCACTATGCCATGTTGGTAACCACAGGCATTACTATTGGTTTGCATCCGGGTAAGGATACTGGTAATCATTCGGGAACTCTTTCAGTGGGCTTTATGATAGAGAGCATAAACACGGCAAAAGCATTGCTGGAAACAAACGGTATTCCTTTTACTGACGACGATGGAAAATCAGGACATTACCTTCATTTCAAAGACCCTGATAACACCATTCTCTATTTTGTTGAGCCGAAGTGGGTATAAATTTTTGCTGTTATGAAATAACCTTGCATAATAGTTTTCGTGTTTCAGGGGCATCAATAGGGTCGGGGGTTTCTATGTTGATTAATAAATAGGGTTTGGGTAATAGTTCGGGGGCTTTTTCTGCCCATTCTACAAAACAATAAGCGTTTTTTTGCAAAAGGCAATCTTCTATACCTGCTTCAATGGCTTCTGCCCTACCCTTCAGCCTGTATAAGTCGATATGATAGATAGTACGGTCTGCGCCGGAAAGATTGTCGGTAAAATGATATTCATTGATCAATGCGTAGGTGGGGCTGGTTACTGCGTCTTTTACACCGAGATAGTTGCACAGAGCATGGATAAACGTGGTTTTGCCGGCTCCCATTTCGCCGTTGAACGCCAATACCCTATATTGATGCGCAAATTGCCAAAACTGATGCATCTCATTTCCTATATCGCTTAAAGTATAGGAACTTTGCAAGGTTGAGCCCGTTATCATAGTGCGAATTTACATTAGTAAAAATAAAAATGGAGAAAGGATATTCAACAATGGTGGAAGGTATGACGTGCGGTAATTGCGCGCTTACTATTTCCAAAACATTAGAAAAGAAGGGAGCTACGCACGTATCGGCAAATGCCGCCTCGGGTGAGGTGAATTTTACTGTTGCCGAAGATGCGGACGTAGCCAAATTTTACGACGCCATTGATTCATTAGGGTACCATGTGATGAGAGAAAATGCCAATGGCGAAATGGACCATTCCCACCACCACGCTACATCTAATTCTGCATTACTGACCTTAAATTTAATTCTTACCTCAATATTGGTTGCCCACATGTTCGTATCATGGAGCGTACTGCAAATGCCGTGGGTGCAGTTTGCTTTGGCAACGCCCGTGTTTTTCATTGGCTGGTATTTGTTTGGCAAGGGGGCAATCAATTCGGTGAGGAACGGGATGCCCAATATGAATGTGTTGATATTGCTTGGCGCCACTGCCGCATACATCTATTCATTGACGGGGCTGCTCCTTTTTACAGAACATGCACACGAATATCTTTTTTTTGAAACGGGGGCTGCCATTATCACATTGGTAATGATTGGGAATTGGATGGAAGTGCGCACCACAAAAGCGACAACGGCTGCCATAGATGAATTGGTGAAGCTGCAACCCCACACCGCCAAAATAGTAATGACCGACAGCCTGGGAAAAGAAACCATTATAGAAACGGAAAGCAAGCATGTGCGCACGGACGATGTGGTGTTGGTGAATCATGGCGACAGTGTGCCTGTGGATGGAGAAGTAGTGTGGGGAAACGCAGAGATAGACGAGCATATCATAACGGGAGAAAGTGTTCCCGCAAATAAGGGAGTAGGCGATAAGGTAATAGGCGGCACACTTGTAGTGGATGGCAACATAAAAGTTCGGGCTACTGCCATAGGAGCGGCATCGGTATTATCGCACATTATAAAAATGGTACGTGAGGCGCAGGCAGTGAAAACTCCGCTGCAAAAACTTGCCGATAAAATCAGCGCCATATTTGTGCCGGTGGTATTAGTTATAGCCATTGTTACTTTCTTAATTAATTTTTATGTCGTTGATTTAACAATGTCCGCAAGTATTATGCGGGCTATTGCTGTTTTGGTGATTGCCTGCCCGTGCGCCATGGGACTTGCCACTCCGGCGGCTATTGCAGTGGGTATGGGGAGGGGCGCTCGTAACGGCATATTAATCAAGGGAAGCGACACTTTAGAACGATTAAAAAAAATAAAACAAATCGTTTTTGATAAAACGGGTACACTGACCACTGGCGCTTTGCAAATACAATCATTCAAAGCTGTGAGTATTGATTATGAAAAATTCAGTTCAGTGGCAGCGGCATTGTCGCGATACTCATCGCATCCTATATCACGCTCTATTGCTGAGCAGTTGAAAAATACAGCCCCTGCCCCGCTTAAAGAAGTGAAAGAACAAAAGGGACTCGGGATGCAGGGAACGGATGGCGAAGGCAATGTGTGGCAGCTTGGTTCGCAAAAGTGGCTGCATGAAGCAGCAACAGATGATACAGACTGGGATTTATACCTGTATGAAAACGGGCAGTATCGCGGCGGGTTACGAATTTCTGACACTGTGCGCCCGGATGCTAAAGAAACGATAGCTACACTACAAAGCATGGGCTACAAAACTATTTTGCTCAGCGGCGATAAAAAAGAAAAGTGCGCGCAGTTGACAACAGAACTCAACATCACAGAATGGTATGCGGAACAAACCCCTGAGCAAAAAAATAAAAAGTTAGATGAACTGTCCGCCATAGCACCTACAGCAATGGTGGGCGACGGCATCAATGATGCACCAGCATTAGCCAAGGCATCGGTGGGCATTTCGCTGAGCGATTCTTCGCAAATAGCCATGCAATCTGCCAATATTATATTATCCAACAACAGGCTGTCTACACTGCCTATGGCGCTCAGGCTTGGTATCTATACCGAACAAACCATAAAGCAAAATCTCTTTTGGGCATTCTTTTATAATGTAGTTGCGATTCCGTTTGCGGCGGCAGGTTATTTATCGCCTATTGTAGGAGCGGCGGCAATGGCGTTGAGTGATGTTTTTTTGCTTTTGAATTCTTTAAGGCTGAGAGTGAGGAAGATTGGGTAATACTCAGTGGAGTCTATTTTTTAAAATCAATCTTTCATCTTCACCCTCATAGTAAGCCAATTCGCCTGGAATACATGAAATTATTGTACCGTAATCATACCCAACAATTTCCTTAAGTGCATCTTTAAGTTGAAAGTGTTTACAATCTAAAGCTTGATTTCCCGATATAACATAACACTCACCTTGAGCGCCAAGTATATTTAATTGCTCATGTATAGATTCTGGAGTTTGCCTATTACTTGGAATACCATAAACGTATTTATTATCAAATGAATTATAATGACTCAATTCTCTAAGAAATTTTTTTCTATTTTTTGAATTTAGTAACATCTGCAATACTCGCTCTTTCTTCTCTTTTACAATGAAATTAATAATTTGTTCTTCGTGAATATTCATATTGAAATGCTTTTCGGTATTCACCGTTTTTTTTTCCGAATACTGCAATCAGAATACAATATACAAATACAATGGGAAATTGCACCTACATAACATTTGCGCGCGCTGCGTGAAACTAACTCCTATTTAAAACTTACACCCTATAGTCCAAGCCACATTATTCAGGCTATAGTTGATTGTAGCAGTGGGTATGGTAGCCTGGGGTCCGGAAATGACGAAGGAGTAGTCCACATTATAGGGTTGTTCCTGGCTTTGGTACATGCTGTGTACAAATGCGAGGTCGGTAAAGAAGCGGTGGAAATGCAATCCTAAACCGGCAGACAGGTCAATGCGGGAGCCGTCATACGATTGATATGGGCTGCCGTAGTAGCCAAAGCCTGCGCGAACCATAAAGATATTGGTAACACGCACTTCAGCGCCTACACGGAAGTTGGATGCCGCCTGGTACATGCCCTTTATACTCTGGTTAATAGCTTCCTGTTCCGACTGGTAGGTATTGCCTGTGTTTAAATCGTAACCGTCGGAATAATTATAGCGCATGGCGCTGTAGTCAACATATTCGTAATCGGCGGTAATGAATGCACGGCTGCCAAACAAATAAGAAGCGCTGGCAATAGCACGCCAGGGGCTGGTAAAATGATAATCAAACCTGTTTTCATACAAATAATCGTTGGTAGTTAAGATAGTGCTTGTGCCTTGAGCATTGGCTGAAATGTAAGGGTCAAAAACATCGTGGATAGAGTAGTAAGTAGGAGAATGAAATGCAAGCCCTATACGGAAACGGTCGGAAAATTTATAAATGGCTCCGAGTTTTGCATTAACGCCGGTACCCGAAATGGTGAGTGTGTTGTTATAACTAAACGTTTGAAAATTGTAGGTATTGGGCGCATTATTATCAGCGGCAAGAGTTTCGGTATAAGTAGAAACTGCCTGGTAGTAAATTGACGGAATACCTATGGTAACACCAAGCAGCAGGCGTTCTTTATAATTACCGCCAAAAGAAAGGAGATATTCGTTGATATGCCCCGTTACATTCACCGTGCGCGACTGGTTGATGCCACCCATAAACGGCACGACAGAATAAAATCTCCCCGAATCATTATGGTTGAGCAAGTAAGTCTGATAACCAAGATAACCGAGTGAGCCAGCCGTAGTATCGTTACCGGGGTTTTGATTGGCATCCGATTCAAACGCCTGTGTGGCAGAACTGGTTCTGTTTTCTCCCTGGTAAGTATAATTATAGTTGAAATCCGCCACCCTGTTCATGCCCAAGCCAAACGATACGGCTTTCCATGCTCTTTTTTCGGCTCGTTTGCCGCGCGCGGCGTTTGTAAACACAAGACCGAAATTATTTATATTGAACCGCGTATTGTTATCACTTGTATTTTGACCAAGATACTGACCGGTTGCACCATTTACTTTCAGGGAAGGCGTAAAAGTAAATTCGGAATTGCGATAAACGCCAATGCCGGCAGGGTTTACACTCAAAGAACTGAAATCGCCGCCTATTGAGCCGAGCGCATTACCAAATCCCATAGAGCGGGCAGTACCCTGTACTGTGAGGTTTGATAAATTATAAGCCTCATTCACATCTTGTGCAGATGCTGCCAAACCACTTAGAAATAATGCCGGAAAGAGAAGGGAACTTAATCTGTTCATACAATTTTTATTTTTTTGACAAAAAATATGATACAACGTTTAAAAGAACACAAAACAAAATTACAATCACAAAATTCGTACCTAAAAGTAAAACAAAGCGTTAAATAAAGTATCTGCCAGCCTAAAACTACGATAGAATAACGCGATAACTCCGCTTTATTTTGGTTTCGGGTATATATTGGCGGGTTAACTAACCCCATGTGGAAAAGATTATGGCATATTTCAGCAAAGCTGCCTACTTTCGTAAACCATTTACAGGTGAATTGATAACTTGATTGATGAAGAAGGTTTTCATTGCTATAATACTGTTCATTAATATTGCCTGCAGCTTTGCGCAGGCTACTTTTAATACCGGTTGGAAAGATTACAAGACAGGGGCAATTACCCATGAATATGTTTATTCCTGCAAAGATAATTTGAGCCTGTACCTGAACGATAGCATAGATATATTCTTTTCGCCAGACAGCCTTATAAAAATGACCGTAGAATATCCGTTAAGCGAACATGCAGTTTACAAAACGGTAGAATATTTTAATACCGCAAAAGAACTGATAAAACGCGAGGAATATAAAAGCGCAGCCATGCTGCAGACCACAGAATGGAAGTATGATGATAAGAAACGCAAGGTGTACCAGTATGAAGACAATAAACAAAACGGGAACAAGTATAAGAAAACGTACACCTATGAACCTGATAAAAAAACCGGTGGAAGAGTCGTTACAGAAAGCTCGTACTTCAATGACAAAATAGAATACTATACCAAAGATTATTATGACGACAAAAATGTAAAAACAAAACAAGTACGCCTTAATGACAACAACGAAGATATTATGCACGTTGAATCCTATATCTACGATGATAAAGGCAAGCTGAAAGAAAGGTCTGTTTATTTCCCGGAATTTAAGGTTACCAAAACTTTTCCTGAAAACGTTGACGACCCCGAATTGCCGAAATGCTCCCGCGTACTGCCCATAACAAACGAAACTATTACGTACCCGCTTCTACCATCGAAAGTTGCCTTTTTGAAAAAATTCCTTACCAAGGAGCAGGTGATACTGACGGATAAAGATTGTAAGGCATTTGAGTACAAATTTACCAACAGGGATAATTGCGATATTATAGTAAGCTCAACCAAGGTAAATAATAGCAAGCGGGTGCTGCTGAGATTGAAGCAGAAGATGGGATAGCGAAAAGCCTCACCCCAGCCCTCTCCAAGGGAGAGGGAGGTCTTATCTACCACCTACATTTTACCAAATTCCTGCAAAATGGTATAAAAAAACAGCCGATGGCTTGATACCATCGGCTGCTCAATGTGGAGCTCTATTATCAATTACATGTACTGCTTGATTTTTTTGTCGAAAACATTTTTGGGCGCTGCGCCTATTTGTTTGTCCACCACTTGTCCGTTCTTTATGAATAATATACAAGGTATGCTGGTAACGCCATAGTTGATAGATACGTTGGGGTTTTCATCCACGTTCACCTTACCTATATTTACCTTGCCCTCATATTCTTTCGATAAAGAGTCGATGGTGGGACCCAATGCTATACAGGGACCGCACCAGGGCGCCCAAAAATCAACCACTGATAATTTTTCAGCTTTTAAAACTTCTGTATCAAAGTTTGCATCTGTGAATGTTGCTGCCATATTTTTTTATTGTTTTTTATTATTGTTATAAAATTTGTGTCAAAGTTAAGTCAATATTCCATGCCCGATAAATAGAGTACTCAAATAGGCGTATAGGCTTTATGAATTCATATTTTATCCAGCGTATATTTTATATAATCATGCTCTTGTAAAAACCTTAACAAATCATCGCTTATTTCTATTTTGACCAACTGAGATTTCAGCTTTATACTCCGGTTAGCCCTGTCGTCAGCTACTTGAATTAATAACTCCGTAGTGCCGGGATGCTTTTTTACATTACCCTCCATAAAATCGGTAAAGGACGCATCCAGTCTTTCCAATGGAAGCGACAGGCATACTCTTTTTGTCAGTTTCTTACGCACTTCATCGAGCAGCAGGATATTCTGGATTTTGAGTTCAAGCACATTAGCCTGGTTGTAACGCTCCCTGTATTCACCCCAAATCATCAGTTTCTGCCCGTTGTTCACAAAGTTGCCGTACTTCACATAGTCGTCCTGCCAAAGCACTATTTCCATATTGCCGGTAAAATCGTTGAGCACCATTTTGCCAAACTTACTGCCCTTCTTTGTGGTCATGTGCCCGGCATCGGTTACAAAACCCGCTATGCGGATGGTTTTACCCTTAACCGGTTTTACTTCATTGATAGGTACAACGCCGTAATTATCCATCTCAAACCTGAAGCCATCAAGCGGATGTGCACTCAGGTAGATACCCACTACTTCTTTTTCTTTATCAAGCAACTCGGGCACGCTCCATGGCTCGCACAGCGGTATTACCGGAGGCTTCACTTCGGGCATTACTGTTTCACCAAACAGGCTATTGCCAGCAACGGAAGATGTAGCCTGGAACTGGTTGCCAAACTTCACCAGCCGTTCCATCCCTGTTTGCGGGTCTGTAGGCGGGGCATAAAAATATTGAGCGCGGTGCATTTGCGGAAAGCTATCCATAGCGCCCGCCAATACAAGGCTTTCGAGCGATTTTTTATTGACGGTGCGTTGATTGACCCTCTTGATGAAATCAAAAATAGAAAGATAATGCCCGTTAGTCTCCCGCTCGGATATTATGTCTTCCACAGCAGCCTCACCAACACCTTTTATCGCATTTAACCCGAAGCGTACCACACTTTCTTTGGTCACCGAAAACCCTTTCAGGCTTTCATTCACGTCTGGTCCCAATACCCGCAACCCCATGCGCTGGCATTCCTCCATGTAAAACTTAATCTTATCAATATTGCCTTGATTGTTCAGCACAGCAGCCATATACTCTGCCGGATAATGTGCTTTAAGGAAGGCGGTCTGGTAGGCAACCAAGGCATAACATGTAGAATGGGATTTATTGAATGCATATTGTGCAAAGGCTTCCCAATCAGTCCAAATTTTTTCAAGCTTATCCAGAGGGTGTCCCTTGGCTACTGCACCTTCTACAAACTGCGCCTTCATCTTATCGAGAATCGCTTTTTGCTTTTTACCCATTGCCTTGCGCAAAACATCCGCATTCCCTTTGCTAAAGCCGCCCAACTTTTGCGACAGCAACATCACCTGTTCCTGGTAAACCGTAATGCCATAAGTTTCTTTAAGATACTCCTCCATTTCAGGCAAGTCGTAAGCAATGGGTTCCAATCCATTCTTGCGGCGTATGAAGTTGGGTATATACGCTATAGGTCCCGGGCGGTAGAGGGCGTTCATTGCAATGAGGTCATCTAATTTATCCGGTTTCAGTTCCTGGAGGTATTTCTGCATACCCGGGCTTTCAAACTGGAAGGTTGCGTTTGTCTCTCCCCGTTGGTATAATTCGTAAGTCTGTTTATCATCAAGCGGAATAGTGTCAATATCTATGTCAACACCATAGTTGCGTTTTATCAACGCCAGGGCATCTTTAAGGATAGTCAGCGTCTTCAACCCGAGGAAGTCCATCTTTAGCACTCCTGCATTTTCTATGATGTTGCCTTCATACTGAGTTACAAGTAGGTCCACATCCTTTGTAGTGCATACCGGTATGAGTTCGGTGAGGTCTTTTGGCGCTATGATAATACCGGCGGCATGTATGCCTGTATTGCGCACTGATCCCTCAAGGCGCTCTGCTGCATGAAGCACTTGTCCGGGCAATGTATCCTCCGCATATATTTCACGTAGTCTTTTTATGTTTTCTATTTCTTCGCTGCCGATATTTTCTTTTGTTTCGAGCCCGTTCTCGCCTTTAAAATCGGCATGAAGTACACGCTGTAGTGTTATACCCGGTCGCTCAGGCACAAGCTTTGTAAGGGCGTTACCTTCCGATAGCGGCAAGTCAAGTGCACGGGCAACATCTTTGATGCTCATCTTGGCGGCCATAGTGCCGTAAGTAACTATTTGCGCCACCTGGTTCTTGCCGTATTTCTGCACTACATAGTCGATAACCTTTTGCCTGCCTACATCATCAAAATCGGTATCTATATCCGGCATGCTCTTGCGCTCGGGATTAAGAAAGCGCTCAAACAGCAGATTATACTTGATAGGGTCAATGTTGGTGATGCCAATACAGTAAGCCACAGCGGAACCAGCCGCAGAGCCCCGCCCCGGACCAACAAACACACCCATATTGCGACCTTCCCTGATGAAATCACTTACTATCAGGAAGTAGCCGGCAAAACCCATTGTCTTAATAGTGAACAATTCGAATCGGATACGTTCATCTACCTCCGGCGTGATTTCTTTATAACGCTCTTTAGCGCCGAGCCATGCAATATGCGCAAGGAAAGCGTCCTGGTCATTGTTAAATTCAGTGGGCACCGTAAAGTGGGGCAGCAATATTTCGCGCTCCAGTTTCATCGGTTTTATCTTCTCTACTATATGCGCCGTATTTTCTATAGCCTCCGGCAAGTCGGCAAACAAAGCTGACATTTCCGTAGTGGTTTTGAAATAAAACTGGTCGTTATAAAAAGCAAACCGTTTATTCTTCACCTGCACATCATCATCACTAAAATCTTTATTGCTTGGCGTACTTTGTTTTTCTCCTGTATTGATGCAAAGCAAAATATCATGCGCATTATAATCTTCCCTATCCACATAGTGGCTGTCATTACTCGCTATAATGGGAACTTTATATTTGCGCGCAAAACGGAGCAATACCTCATTCACTTTTATCTGTTCCGGTATATCGTGTCGTTGTATTTCGACATAGTAATCTTCACCGAATAATTCATGCCACCATTGAAAAGCTTTTTCTGCTTCCTGCTCACCCTTTCGCAAAATAGTACGGGGTACTTCAGCAGCGAGGCAGCAAGTCGTTGCAATCAGCCCTTCATGGTAGCGCGTCACCAATTCTTTATCTATACGGGGGTATTTGCTATACATGCCCTCTATATAGCCAAGCGAGCATAGCTTCACGAGGTTTTTATAACCTATTTCGTTTTTGGCAAGCATGAGTTGGTGAAAACGCACGTCCTTATCATCTTTCGAAAACTGCCTCCGCGTACGGTTATGCACTAAGTAAAACTCGCAACCGATAATGGGCTTAACTATCGGTGTCACAATGTCTTTCCCATCTTCAGTTTTGCCAATGGGGGTAGTTTTTTTCCATGCTGCCGCCACAAACTCAAACACACCAAACATATTGCCGTGGTCTGTGATAGCCATGGCGGGCATTTCATCTTTTATTGCTTTGTCAAAAAGTTTGCTGATGTCGGAAGCCCCATCAAGCAGGGAAAATTGAGTGTGATTATGTAAATGAGAGAATTTCACGTCTGTATTCCAAATTAAATGATTATTCCTGCGCCTATATATTTTATCAAGAGGGGGTTACAAAGTAACTAAAAATAAAAAGGAATAAAAAGAGAAGTTATCCACAAAAAAGTGAAGATGGCGGGAACACTGACTAATAATATTTTTATAAATTTTCAAGCCCCACGAACAGACCATATATGCTAACAAATAAACACTGAAAATATATATAATCATTAACGAAAATATTCGTGAAAAATATGTAATTTTATTGAAATTTCTTCTTACTGTGAACCGAGTTTTATTTGTTTTAGCGGGGATTATTTTATTCGGAATGCAGCATGTTAATGCTCAAAGATGCGGGCAGGAACAATACAAGAATTACCTCATCAACAAAGACCCTTCTTTTGCCCAAAAACTTGAACAGCAAAAACAAACCTTCAGAAATACAATTTCCAACTATCATGCTCACCCGGAAGACCGGTTGGCAAGAACTTTGAATACCACTTATTACCCGATACCTGTAATCTTTCATTTCATTCTCGATTCTGACCAATTGAAGCAAATCGGGGGTACGGCGGGCATTCAAGACAGGGTTGATTCACAAATAGTTGTTCTGGAGCGTGACTTTAACAGGCAAAATGCCGACTCAGTTGATATACCGGACTGTTTTAAGCCGTTATACGCCAATATTGGTATTCATTTTGGGTTGGCGGGTATTAGCCCCACAGGAGATTCTTCTACAGGCTATGAACTAAGAATTACCACGAGTACGAGTTTTGACCCAAATGACACTTCGGCAAAACATACCAGTTCGGGCGGTTTAGATGCATGGGATGTGACGAAGTATATAAATGTTTGGTGTATTAATATGGGTGGCGGTGTATTGGGCCTGACATTGCCTCAATCTTTTGTAAATGCCGGGCAGGGAAAGGAAAATGAAAAAGGAATATACGCGCTTTACTATGCAGTCGGGAAACAAGACACATTATCCGGATATTACAATCGGGAGTACAATTTAGGGCGTACTATAACCCATGAAATGGGGCACGTTTTTGAGATATGGCACCCTTGGGGCGACGATGGCGGGCTATGCCCATGGGGTGGAGGCAGCGATGACGGTATAGCAGATACACCACCCCAGGGCAATATGATTTATGGTGCACCTGCCTTTCCATTTTATGACAATTGTGATAGCAATGGCATGATAGATGAAGAACCTTGCGGCGTTATTCTCTGGGATTATATGCAATACACTGATGATAGCGAAATGTGCTTGTTTACCAAAGACCAGTCTATTGTGATGTCGGGTTATATTCTGCCCGACAGCGAATCTTTTTCTTTAACACAAAACCCTCATCTTGCATTACCGCTCCCTACCAATCCTATACCACCGAACACCTACAATAAAATAGCACTGGAAATTATGCCAAACCCGTCAACAGGTATAGTGAACGTTGTTTATAGTGATAGCGGCAATGTATTGCAAAGCATTAGCGTTATCAATATAGTGGGACAAAGAATAAAGCAAATACAGGTAACACAGCCAACCAATATTTCATTCGACTTATCTGAACTTGGCAAGGGCATATACTTCATTCAGTGTAACTTTGCATCAGGAAGGGCTATCCGAAAATTGTTGTTGGAATGATACCGAATATCGTATGAAAAGAAGTGCATTAACCCTATTAAGTATTCTCCTGATTGCTCATTCAGTTCTTGCACAGAGATGTGGTCAAGAAGAATTCAAGAAATATCTGATCAGCAAGAACCCTTCTCTCGCCCAAAAACTGGAACAGCAAAAACAAACATTTATAAATACAATTGCCAATTATCATGCCCGTCCTGAAGAGCGGACGGCAAGAACTATGGGCACCACCTATTCTCCCATACCTGTAATTTTTCATTTCATCCTCGATTCCGCACAATTGAAGCAAATTAGGGGTGAAGCAGGTATTCAGCAGCGTATTGATTCGCAAATACTTGTTCTCAATCGCGATTTTAACAGGCAAAACGCCGATTCGGTGAATATACCCGCATGTTTTGATTCAATATATGCAAACGTTGGTATTCATTTTGGTTTGGCATGTACTTCTCCAACCGGAAAATCTTATTCAGGTTATGAACTAAAAATTACCACCCACACTAACTTTAGCCCGTTTGATGATTCTGCAAAACATAATAGTTTGGGTGGTTTAGATGCGTGGGATGTGACAAAGTATGTAAATATCTGGTGCATCAGCATGGCAGGAGGAATATTAGGTATAACCTTACCGCAATCTTACATAAATGCGGGTTCAGGAGCGGAAAACGAGAAAGGAATATGCGCACTTTACTATGCGGTAGGGAAACAAGCATCACCTTCTGAATATTATAACTCAGAATATAATTTAGGGCGCACGATTACCCACGAAATGGGGCATTTTTTTGAGATTTGGCACCCATGGTGCACTAACGACGGTGCCTGCCCCTGGAATGGCGGCTGTGATGATGGTATAGCAGATACACCACCACAAGGCGAACCAATTTACGGAGCGCCTCCTTTCCCTACTTATGATGCGTGCCAATACGATACCTCAACAGATGAACAGCCTTGTGGCGTAATTCTTTGGGATTACATGCAATATACTGACGATGTTGAAATGTGCTTATTTACAGCCGACCAGGCTATTGTAATGTCAGGCTATATTGAGCCCGATAGCGAGTCTTACTCTTTAACGCAAAACCCCTCTCTTACCTGCCCTTTGTCTGCAAATGTTTCTCAAGTGCAAACAAACAATACTGTGGAAATTATACCAAACCCATCAACGGGTATAGTCAATGTGGTCTATAATAATACCGGCGATGTACTGCAAAGCATCCGTGTTATAAATATGCTCGGGCAGGAGGTGAAATATATCCAAATGACACAGCAAAGCAACATTTCCATAGACTTATCCGCACTCAAAAAGGGCATTTATTTCATTCAATGTAACTTTGCGTCGGGAAGAACCACCCGGAAATTATTATTACAATGATAGTAAAGCCATTTGCGTTATCA